>OGRE01002432.1_pt1 | contig 13133 bp, 15 predicted proteins | sample 1553421 | NCBI WGS metagenome assembly OGRE01 (sample SAMEA2580076, study PRJEB22360) | human gut metagenome | biome: human gut; feature: human-associated habitat; material: faeces | place: Denmark | collected 2008/2010 | reverse complement strand
CCTTTCCGACACGCCGGTGACGCTGGCGGCGAAGAGCCTGCTCCGGGTGGGCTGTCCCGTCGTCATTGCTGTCTCGACGAACGACGGGCTGGGCGCTTCCGGGGAGAACATCGCCCGGCTCTACCAGCGCAAGCACTATTATTTTGTGCCCTACGGGCAGGATGACCCCACCCACAAGCCCAACAGCCTGAAGGCGGACTTTGCCCGTCTGCCCGCTGCACTGGACGCTGCGCTGGCCGGGCGGCAGCTGCAGCCCGTTCTGCTGCAAAACAACGTCTGAATGGCTTTTCAGCCGGGGTAAAGTGTGGTATACTATTATCTGATGCTTTGCCGGTGCAGTACGACGGGCAGAAAAACGCTCAATGGAGAAAAACCAGATGAAAAAACTGACAGCGGCGCTGTGCGTTGTGCTGCTTATGATCTGCGTGTTCGTGCCGGGGGCAGCGGCGGCTGGCCCTGCCCTTGGTTCCACCCGCGCTTACTGCATCATCGATGCAGACACCGGCCTTGTGCTGGCACAGCAGAATATGAACGAAGAGCTGCACCCGGCATCCATCACCAAGGTGATGACGCTGGGTCTTGCCTGTGAAAAGGCGCAGGGAAACTGGGAGGATACAAAGCTGACCGTGAGCCACGAGGATGTGTACTCGCTGGCAGGCACCGATTCCAGCCACATCGCCCTGCTTGAAGGCGAAGAGGTCCCCCTGACGGATGCGCTGTATGCCACCCAGATGGCCAGCGCCAACGACGGCGCCAACCTGCTGGCCGAATATTTCGGCGGCGGCACCATCGCGGACGGCGTGGAAAAGATGAACGCAAAGGTGAAGGAACTGGGCCTTGCGCACACCCACTTTTCCAACCCCCATGGCATCAGCGACGAGGACCACTACACCAGCTGCTACGATATGGCGCAGATCCTGCGCTGGGCATTGCAGCAGCCGGGGTTTGAGGAGGTGTTCACCCGCAACCAGATGTACACCATGCAGCCCACCAACATTCAGCCGGTGACTCGTTACTTCTCCCAGCAGGATAAGATCCGCATCGGCTCCCCAGCCGCTACCACATCGACAGCGTGCTGGGTTCTAAGCTGGGCTACACCAACACTGCCCGGTACAGCTATGTCTGTCTGGCAGAGCAGGACGGGGTACGGCTGATCTGCGTGACCATGCAAAGCCAGCTGAGCACCGATAAATATAACGATATGCGCACTCTGCTGGACTACGCCTTTGCCACCTATAAAAACTACACCCAGCTGCCCGGCGGCACGGTCACCGCACAGCTGGCAGTGGCGGGGGGGGGGGGGGGGGCGGGGCCCGGGCTCTGGGGGCAGAGCCTTGGCACCGTTACTGTGGTCGACCCCGGGGTGAAGCTGCTGCTGGCCGAGGGCTTATCCGCACAGGATGTGACCGTGGACTTGGAGCTGCCGGAGCAGTATCTGCTGGGCGCAGAGCCCGCCGTGTATGCGGTGTACACCCTGAACGGCGGCACAAAGCAGGAGAGCGCCAGCGTGCGGGTAAAGGCCGAGATCACCGGTCTGGCAGAGCTGCTGGAGCAGAGCACCGGCACAACGCTGGAAGCCGCCAGAGACGTGGAGCCGGGCAGCAGCGCATGGCTGCTGGCGGGCATCTCAGTGGGCTGCACCGTGGGCGCGGCGGTGGTCACAGTGCTGGTGCTGCGGGTGTATGCACGCCTGAAAAAGCGCCGCAAAACGGCAAAGCGCCGCAACAAAGCGTAAAAGCCTGTTTTAAACCAGACTTTTCCAGATAAAGAAAAAACTTTCAGAAAAAAAGAGAGGTACAATATCATGGGTAAGTTTATTTTTACGCAGACCGAGATCCCCGGCGTGGTGGTCATTGAGCCGCAGGTGTTCGGCGACGACCGCGGTTATTTTATGGAGACCTACCAGAAGGATCAGTTTGCAGAGGCTGGCATCGACAAGGAATTTGTGCAGGACAACCAGAGCCGCTCCACCCGGGGCGTGCTGCGCGGGCTGCACTTCCAGAAGAACCACACGCAGGGCAAGCTGGTGCGCGTGACCAAGGGCGAGGTGTATGACGTAGCCGTGGACTGCCGCCCCCACAGCGCTACCTTTGGCAAGTGGGTGGGCGTGACCCTTTCCGAGGACAACAAGAAGATGTTCTATATCCCGGAGGGCTTTGCCCACGGTTTTCTGGTGCTGAGCGATGTGGCAGAGTTCTGCTATAAGTGCACCGATGTGTACGACCCCACCAGCGAGGGCGGCATCCCCTACGATGACCCCACCGTCAACGTGCAGTGGCCGGACTGCGGCTGCGAGCACAAGACCAGCGCAAAGGACAAGCTGCACGAGCCCTTTGCCGCCCAGAAGTTCGAGTATTTTGAAAAGTGGTGATCGCCCGTGGCAAAACTCAAAGCAATGTGGAACGGCTTCTGGTGCTACCGCTATCTGCTGTGGAACCTTGTGAGCCGTGACTTCAAGCTCAAATACCGCCGCAGCGTGCTGGGCGTGGTGTGGAGCGTGCTCAACCCGCTGCTGATGTGTTTGGTGTACTGGGCCGTGTTCAGCAGCCTGATGGACATGCGGGGCAGCGGCATCGACAACTTTGCCGTCTTTCTGATGTGCGGCCAGCTGCTGTTCAACTTCTTCAACGAGGCCACCTCCACCAGCATGAGCAGCGTGCTCAGCGCCGCCCCGCTGCTGAAAAAGGTGTATATCCCCAAGTATATCTTCCCGCTGGAAAAGTGCTGCTTTGCCATGGTGAACTGCATCTTCAGCTTTGTGGCACTGCTGCTGGTCATGATCTTTACCGGTGCGCCTTTCCACCTGACCATTTTTGAGGCGCTGTACCCGCTGGTGACCTTGTTCTTCTTCAGTCTGGGGGTCAGTATGTTCTTAGCGGCGGCTACGGTGTTCTTCCGGGATATCATGCATATCTGGAGCGTGTTCGTCACCGCGCTGCTGTATTTCTCCGCCATCTTCTACGACCCCACCCAGATGACCTTTTCCATCGGCGGCTTCAACATGCAGCAGATCATCAAGCTGAACCCCATGTACTGGTATATCACGGGCTTCCGCCGTACGGTGATGTGGGGCATCCCGCTGGACTTCAACATGTTTGCGGTGTGCGGCATCTGTGCCCTCGTCTCCATGTGGGTGGGCGTGAGCGTGTTCCGCAAAACGCAGGACCGCTTTGTGCTGCACATTTAAGGAGGGTGAACAATGGAACCGATCATCAAAGTGGACAATGTTTCCATGTGCTTCAACCTTTCCAAGGAAAAGCATGAGAGCCTGAAGGAGTATTTTCTGGCTATGGTGCAGGGGCGGCTGCAATACGACGAGTTCTACGCTTTAAAGGACGTCAGTCTGGACATTATGCCCGGCGATTTTTACGGCCTTGTGGGCTTGAACGGCTCGGGCAAATCCACCCTGCTCAAGACCATTGCCGGGGTGTACAAGCCCAGCAAGGGCAAGGTGACCGTAAACGGCACCATCGCCCCGCTCATTGAGCTGGGCGCGGGCTTTGATATGGATCTGACCGCCCGCGAGAACATCTACCTCAACGGCACGGTGCTGGGCTTCTCGCCCAAGTATCTGGACGAAAAATTTGACGAGATCGTGGAATTCAGCGAGCTGGAAAACTTTCTGGATGTGCCGCTGAAAAACTACTCCTCCGGCATGGTGGCGCGCATCGGCTTTGCCATTGCCACCATCACCAAGCCCGATATCCTCATCGCGGACGAGGTGCTGTCGGTGGGCGATTTCCTGTTCCAGCAAAAGTGCGAAAAGCGGATGCAGGAGCTGATGGCGGGCGGCACCACGGTCATTCTGGTGTCCCACTCCATCGAGCAGATCGAGCGGATGTGCACCAAGGTGGCATGGCTGAGCCACGGCCACCTGAAAATGAACGGGGACACCCAGACAGTCTGCGCCGCCTACAAGGCGACCCAGCGCGGCGAGGTCTGATATGAATGTACGATTGAAACGCGCCAAGGAGCTGGCCGGCTATGCCGTGCAGCTGACAAAGGACGAGGGCTTGCCCACCATGATCAAACGCGGCGCGGGCTTTGTGAAGCGCCGCTGCTTTGGCAAGCGTGCACGCTACCTGCCCGCCAAAAAGGTGCTGGAAGCCCAGCGCGCAGAGATGGCAGGCAAAACGGCGGCAGACTGCGGCCTGCCCACCATCTCGGTGCTGACCCCGCTGTACAATACCCCGGAAAAATACCTGCGGGAATTTCTGGATGCCTTCGTGGGGCAGACCGCGCCCAACGGACAGCTCTGCCTTGCCGATGCTTCGGACGCCGCCCACGGGGACGTGGAGCGCATTGTAAAGGAATATCAGCAAAAGAATCAACAGATCGTATACAAAAAGATCGAAAATCAGGGCATTGCCGCCAACACCAACGCCGCCGCGCAGCTGGCGACAGGGGAGTATCTGGCGCTGGCTGACCACGACGACATTCTGGCACCCCATGCCCTGTACACCATGGGCAAAGCCATTCTGCAGCTGCGGCAGCGCGGCGAACCGGACGGTTTTCTGTACAGCGATGAAGCACTGTTCACCAAGAGCATCCGCCGCCCCATGGTGGCGCACTTCAAGCCGGACTACGCCCCGGACTACCTGCTGTGCTGCAACTACATCTGCCATCTGGCGGTGTTCCAAAAGGCGCTGTGGGAGCAGCTGGGCGGCGAACGCCCGGAATGCGACGGCAGTCAGGATCATGATCTGTTCCTGCGGCTGCTGGAAAAGACCGGCGGTGCTGCCCATGTGCCGCAGGTGCTGTACTACTGGCGGGTGCACGCGGGGTCTACCTCCGGCGGTGCAGACGCCAAGCCATACGTTGCGGCAGCAGCCAAAAAGGCGCTGGCAGACCACCTGACCCGCACCGGGCGCACCGGCATGGTGGAGGACGGCCTGTTCCCCAGCACCTACCGGGTGAAGTGGGACATCGTGGGCGAACCGAAGGTAAGCATCCTCATCCCCAACAAAGACCACACCGAGGATCTGGAAAAGTGCCTGCACAGCATCTGGACAAAGACCGAATGGGAGCACTTTGAGGTCATCGTGGTGGAGAACAACTCCACCGACCCCGCCACCTTTGCCTACTATAAAAAGGCGCAGCAGCGCTACGACGGTCTGCGGGTGGTTACTTACCCGAAAAAGGGCTTCAACTTTTCCGGCATCAACAACTTTGGCCGCAAGTACGCCACGGGTGAGTATCTGCTGCTGCTGAACAACGATGTGGAAGTGCGCAGCGGCGAATGGCTCACTGAACTTCTGCGCCAATGCGCCCACCCCGGCGGGGCGGCAGTGTGCGGCGCCATGCTCTTTTACCCGGACGAGACCATCCAGCACGCGGGCGTCATTACCGGGCTGGGGGGCTACGCGGGACACAGCCACAAGTACAAAAAGGCCGGCGGCAGCGGCTATCTGTTCCGCACCGCCACGGTGCAGGACTTTTCTGCCGTTACCGGTGCCTGCCTGCTGGTAAAGACCAGCGTGTGGGACGAGGTAAAGGGGCTGGACGAAGCCTTTGCGGTGGCCTTCAACGATGTGGACTTCTGTCTGCGGGTGCGGGATGCGGGCTATCGCATTGCGTGGACGCCCTACGCCCAGCTGACCCACTACGAGAGCAAGAGCCGCGGCGGGGACGAAAAGGACCCGGTAAAGGCACGGCGCTTTGCCGCCGAGCAGCAGCGCCTGTACGAGGTGCACGGCAAGGCGAACATCCTGCACGACCCCTACTACAACCCCAATCTGACCATGGACCGGGAGGATTTTTCCGAAAGCAATGATCTGCGCGGGCTGAAAGAGGGACGCATCACGGTGCAGTGGAGGGAATAACAGCATGAACATCAAAGGTCATTTCGAGACCATCACCCGGCACAAGCTGCTGGTGATGAAATACTGCTTTGAATGCGGACTGTATGAGCAGGGCCTTGCCCACGACCTGAGCAAGTACAGCCCCACCGAGTTCATCCCCGGGTGCATCTACTATCAGGGCGACCACAGCCCTAACGAGGCGGAGCGCGCAGCCAAGGGCTACACCTCGGCGTGGCTGCACCACAAGGGGCGCAACAAGCATCATCTGGAATACTGGATCGATTACAGCACCACCAAGACCGGCCTGACCGGCATGAAGATCCCCCTGCGGTACGTCTGTGAGATGGTGTGCGACCGGGTGGCGGCAAGCCAGATCTATCTGGGCGACAAGTACACCGATGCCTCCGCGTGGGAGTACTACCAGCGCAGCAAGGATCACTACCTGATGCACCCGGAGACCCGGGCACTGCTGGAAAAGCTGCTGTGCATGGTGCGAGACCTCGGGCGGGAGCGCACCTTTGCCTACATGAAATTCCTGCTTGGCTGCGAAAACGATTACTAAGACTGAAAGGCTGCCGCACACAGGCTGTGCGGCAGCCTTTTTGCGTGCAGAAAAGCCCGCGTGCAGACGCGCCTGTGAAAAAGCAATTCCGGAAAATCCGCAGATTTTCCGGAATTGTGTTCCTGCTTTTGCACGCTATGCCGAAACTTTCTGGCAAAGTTTGGCGCATCTGCCCATTGACAGCGCACCACGGCAGGGGATAAGATGAAACTGGGGAGCAACGCGCTCTTATAAGAAGAAAGCGAGGGACTACAGATGAAGCTTTGGAAACGATGGACGGCAGCGGTCCTTGCAGCTGCAATGGCGCTGCTGCTTTTAGCAGCCTGCGGGCCCTCCGGCCCTTCCGCGCCGGACGCGCCGGATACGCCGGGCAGCAGCGAGACCGGCAAAGATCCCACCGACGAAAAGACCGAGGAGCAGAAGGCGGCTGCGGTGGTGGACACACTGAACACAGTGCGCAAGAACTACGGCAATAACACCCCGCTGGAGCTGAACGAGCAGGCCTGTGCGTTCGCCAAGGAGATGGCACAGGTGCAGCTGGATGGCGTCAATGGCAAGTACGGCAAGAATCCGAGTACCAACAGGGATTATACTGCTGCCTGTGCAAACGTCCGCAAGAAGATGGTGGGCGAAAAAAAGGGATCGATCGGTGTTGGCGCACTGCAGGGCGCTTACCCGGATGCGAACCAGTTCGAAAAGTGGGCAAACAAGAAGTGGAAAGACGAGACAGAGAAAGCGAGCGTAGAACGCAACAATGCACTGGTCAAGAAGGAAGCCACCCTTGTGGGCGTGGGCGTTGTGCATAACACCGACCCTGCGACAATGGAAAACTGCCGCTTTATGGTGGTCGTGATGACCTACTGAGTGCGCGCAAACGCCGCTGACGGAAAGTCGGCGGCGTTTTTGTGTGGTTCGTGCATTGACAGCCGCCGCCAGTGGGTTTACACTGCTTTTATGGTAGACCGCGTGGTCTGCCGGGGTATTTATTATTTACAGGAGGGCAAAACCTATGAAATGCATCAAAAAACTGGTTGCGCTTACGCTGGCTGCGGTGCTGGCACTGACCATGCTCACCGCTTGCGGCGGTGGTGTGTCCAACGAGGCGGCAATTAATGCGGATATGGAAAAGACACTCTTCACAATGATCAATGCGGAGCGTGAGGCACGCGGGAAGAAAAAAATAGAGGTGCGTCTGAAAGATGCCGAGAAGGCTTATGAAGAGACGGCCTGTCTGATGGCAGATCTTTCCGCAAAGACTCCCGGTGTGACGGGCGAGATGGTAAACAAGGCTGGACGTGAGGCTGAAGCTGTAGTGGGCAATATCGTGGTTGACGGCAAGCACATCCAATTCTTGCATAAGGCGATAAGCGGCGAGTTTAATAAGGAAAACTTTGAGAAATCTTTGAAGGGCTCAAATTGGGATTGGCTTGTGAAAGAAGATTATGACTATCTTGGCATAATCAGCGCAAACAAGGGCGAAAGCAACGGTACGATTCTGCTTGCAATCACTTTGGTGGATGAATAAATCTATGATCCGGCTCTGCCGGACAACGCAAAAACACCCCGGCTGGGCGGTTTTACCGCTTGGCCGGGGTGCTGTTTTGCAAGAAATAATTACTGCTCGTTTTCGTAGATCTTGATATAGCGCGGAGCGCTTTTATCCTGCCAGAACAGCAGAATGGCGGTCAGGGCGACAGCCAGTGTGGTGAGGACGGCGAGCAGAGCTTTGAGAACTTTCATGGTTTGGTGCCTCCTTGTGAAGTTCGGGAGCGGAGCGGGGGACGTTCCGCCTGTCATGTTAGGTATAGTATAGCATATTCCCGCAGCAAAGGCAAACGGCAGAAGGGGAGATTTAAGGCAAAATGCTGCTGTCCTGCGCCCTCATCAGTCACCTGTGGTGACAGCTGTTCCCCTCTTTGTCACCTGCGGTGACATTTCTCCCCGGCGCGGGGAGAATCTGTCCCTTCCGGGGGAAGCCTTTAGAGGAAAATTGATTTCCGTAGGGGAGAACAAAAAGAAAAATACGGTGGTTAGCCAAAACTAATTGGCGAAAACGAATAAGAAAGTTCAGGAAAATTCATCATTTGAGCCGTGATGTCGTTGACTTCCCGCGCCAAAATGATACAATAAGTGTGTTAAGCAGCTGCTGTCCCTGTACCAGTGCGCCTGCATGGGCGAGGGGATGGCAATTCAAGCAGAATGGGGGATTTGAAATCCATGTTGAACAAGCTGAAACGTGCGGCGCTTGGCGCGCATACGCCGCATGACAAGGCAACTGCTGCAAGCAAACCTATCCCGATGCCTCTGCCCGCGCAGGTACGCATCCTTATGAGCCAGCACATTGGCGCACCCGCCAAGGCACTGGTGAAAAAAGGCGATGAAGTGTTCGTCGGCACCAAGATCGGCGAGGCGGGCGGCTTTGTCTCCGCAAACATCCACTCCAGCGTTTCCGGTACGGTAGCTGCGGTGGAGGCTTTCCGTCTGTCCAATGGCCGTATGTGCGATTCTGTTGTCATCAAGACCGATGGCAAGCAGACCGTAGATCCGGCTGTCAAGGCACCGGAAGTCACCGATAAGGCCAGCTTCCTTGCCGCCGTGCGCGAGTGCGGTCTGGTCGGTCTGGGCGGCGCAGGCTTCCCTACTGATGTGAAGCTGCAGCCCAAGCAGTCGGTGGATACTTTACTGATCAACGCCTCCGAGTGCGAGGTGTGGCTGACCAGCGACACGCAGGAGATGCTGGAGTGCAGCGATGATATCATCCGCGGCATCAAGGCTGTGCTGAAGTATACCGGCATTCCCAAGTGCATCATTGGTATTGAGAACAACAAGCCCGAGTGCATCGACCTGCTGTGCAAAAAGACCAAGGACGACAGCGCCATTGAGGTCAAGCCCCTGCCCAGTGTCTATGGCACCGGTGCAGAGCTGATCCTGATCGAGAAGTGCCTCGGCCGCGAGGTGCCCCACGGCGGTCTGCCCGCCGATGCAGGCGCTATCGTGATGAACGTGACCAGCGTTTCCACGCTGGGCAAGTATCTGGCTACCGGTATGCCGGTGGTCCAGCGTACCATCACCGTGGACGGCGATGCCTGCGCAAAGCCCCAGAACGTTGTTGTGCCCGTGGGCACCGCCTATCAGGACATTCTGGACTATGTGGGCGTCAAGGGCGAGCTGGGCAAGGTGGTTGCCGGCGGTGCCATGATGGGCCCCGCTGTGGAGAACCTTTCCTACCCCACCACCAAGACCACTTCCGGTCTGATCCTGCTGAGCAAGGCAGCTGCACAGCCTGCACAGGTCAACCCCTGCATCCGCTGCGGCCGCTGCGTGGAGTACTGCCCCATGGGTCTGGAGCCCGTGGAGGTCAATCAGGCCTACGCCGCCCGCGATGTGCAGGAGCTGGGCAAGCTGCATGCAGACTACTGCTTCAACTGCGGCAGCTGCTCCTTCGTCTGCCCGGCCAAGCGTCCCTGCACCCAGATGATGGGTCTGGCCAAGGCATTCTATCTCGGTGAAATCAAAAAAGGAGGCAATAAGTAATGGATACGAAGCTTATTGTTTCGGCTTCCCCGCACGTCCGCAGTGACGAGACCACCCAGAGCCTGATGGCTAACGTGATCGTTGCACTGTGCCCCTGCGTGGTTGCCTCTGCGATCATTTTCGGCGTGCGCGCCCTGCTGGTCACCGCCGTTTCCGTGGTGGCCTGTGTGGCCTTTGAGTGGCTGTACTGCAAGCTGCTGAAGCGTGCAAATCCCATCAGCGACCTGTCCGCTGTGGTCACCGGCATCATTCTGGCCATGAACGTGCCCGTGGGTATGCCCATCGGTCAGCTGATCATCGGCGATCTGGTGGCTATCATCGTTGTCAAGCAGCTGTTCGGCGGCATTGGCATGAACTTTGCAAACCCCGCTCTGGTGGGCCGTATCGTGTTGTTTGTCAGCTTTGCCGGTTCCATGAATAAGTGGGTGTTCCCGGATGCAGCGGTGGATCAGCTGTCCAAGGCTACCCCGCTGGCTGTGGCAGATCCCTCCAAGCTGAGCCTGCTGGATCTGTTCATGGGCATCCACGGCGGCGTGCTGGGCGAGACCTGCGCACTGGCTATCGTGCTGGGCCTGATTTATCTGGTGGCTACCAAGACCATCAGCATCGCCATTCCGGCTTCCTACGTTGGCAGCGTGTTCGTGTTCTACCTGATCGCTACCAGAGATCTGCACAGCGCACTGGTTGCTGTGCTGAGCGGCGGCCTGCTGTTCGGCGCTGTGTTCATGGCTACCGACTACGTTACCAGCCCCTTTACCCTGAAGGGCAAGCTGGTGTACGGCGTGTGCCTTGGCATCGTTACCTTTGCCATCCGCTACTGGGGCAGCTACACCGAGGGCGTGTCCTTCGCACTGCTGTTCATGAACCTGTGGGTCCCGTACATCAATGATCTGACCCGTCAGACCCCGTATGGCTATGTGAAGCCTGCAAAGAAAGCGAAGGAGGGTGCTGGCAAATGAGTAAGACTGCAAATTCCAGCTGGGAAACCACCGGTAAGCCGATCGTTGTGCTGACCGTCATCTCCCTGATCGTCAGCCTGCTGCTGGCTCTGGTGAACGGCATGACCGCTCCCGTTATCAAGGAAAACACCCGCCGCACCACGCTGGCTGCTTATGTCAGCGTGATGCCCTCTGTTTCGGACGCAGCTACGCTGGAGGAAGTTACCGACTACACCACCGCCAATGTTACCGGCGTGGTAAAGGCTCCCGATGGCGGCATTGCCATCAAGGCCGAGGAAAAGGGCTTTGACGGCGGCATCCTGACCGTGATCATGGGCTTTGACGCCAACGGTGCCGAGACCGGCATCTGGGTGGACGCTTCTACCCAGACCAAGGGCATCGGCTCCAATGTGTCCACCGATGACTTCCTGGCACAGTTCAACGGCATGGACGGCACCAAGAACATTGTGATGAATCAGGATTTCGATGCGTACAGTGGCGCAACCATTTCGTCCACCGCTCTGTTTGCTGCCATCAATGATTGTATCAACTGCTTCAACGAGCTGGCATAAAAGGAGGTTGGTAAGAAATGGCACAAGAAAATAAGTCCAAGGTAAGCATCCTTACCAACGGCATCATCAAAGAAAACCCTGTTCTGCGTCTGGTTCTGGGCACTTGCTCCATTCTGGCCGTTACCACGGCAGTTTCCAGCGCACTGGGCATGGGCGCCGCCTTCACCTTCGTGCTGGTGTGCTCCAATATCATGATCTCCCTGCTGCGCAAGGTGATCCCCGGCAAGGTGCATCTGCCCTGCTACATCGTTATTATTGCAGGCTTTGTGACCATCGTGCAGATGTTCATGCAGGCCTATATGGAAAGCCTGTACAACGCTCTGGGCGTGTTCCTGCCCCTGATCGTTGTCAACTGTATCATTCTGGGCCGTGCCGAGATGTTCGCCTGCAAGAACAGCATCGTGGACTCCGCACTGGACGGCGTGGGCATGGGCGTTGGCTACACCCTCACCGCTACCCTGATGGCCTCCATCCGTGAGATCCTGGGCAGCGGCACCTGGCTGGGCTTCCAGATCATTCCGGAAGGCGTTGCCAAGGTCTCCATCATGACGCAGGCTCCCGGTGCATTCTTCTGCTTTGGCCTGTTGATGGCCGGCTGTGTGTGGCTGGAAGGCAAGCTGGACGCCCGCATCGAGCGCAAGAGCTGCTGTGATCTTGACAATCTGAAGAAGGAGGCGGAATAAGATGCTCGTCAAACTCGCTGCGATCTTCTTCAGCATGATCCTTGTCAACAACTATGTGCTGGTGAAGTTCTACGGTATCTGCCCGTTCCTGGGCGTTTCCAAAAAGCTGGATTCCGCTGTTGGTATGTCCGGTGCTGTCATCTTCGTCATGTTCATGGCAACGGCCGTTACCTTCCCCATCCAGATCTTCATTCTGGACCCGGCTGGTCTGAGCTACCTGCAGACCATCGTGTTCATTCTGGTCATCGCTGTGCTGGTGCAGTTCATTGAGATCTTCCTCAAGAAGTACATCGTTGCACTGTATAACTCGCTGGGCGTTTATCTGCCCCTGATCACCACCAACTGCTGCGTGCTGGCTGTTACCATTCTGGTCGTGGGCGACTACGGCGCAGATGTGGCTGCTATGGGCTTCGGTGTTGCTTACATTGAGGCTCTGGTGTGTGCCATCGGCGCAGGCTGCGGCTTCATGCTGGCCATGGTCATGTTCAGCGGCGTGCGTAAGCGCGTGGAAGCCTGCGATCCCCCGGCACCCTTCAAGGGCCTGCCCATCACCCTGATCGCAGCTGCAATCACCAGCCTGTCCTTCATGGGCTTCGGCGGCATCGTCGAAAACCTGTTCAATGTTACGCTGTAAGGGAGGAACAGGATTATGAATATTGTATCTGCTGTTATCCTGTGCACCATCGTGGGCGCTGTGGGTGCTATCGTTCTGGTGGCTGCCGCAAAGTTCATGGCGGTGGAGGAAGACCCCCGCATTGAGGAAGTTTCTGCCTGTCTGGCCGGCGCAAACTGCGGCGGCTGCGGCTACGCCGGCTGTTCCGACTACGCCAAGGCTGTCGTTCTGGACGGCGTGCCCTGCGACAAGTGCGCACCCGGCGGCCCCAAGGCTGCTGCTGCCATTGCCAAGATCATGGGCGGCGAGGCAAGCGCCGTAGAAAAGAAGGCTGTTGTGCAGTGTCAGGGCAGCTCCGAGCACTGCAAGCCCGCCTACGACTACAAGGGCATCCAGACCTGTGCCGCTGCTGCGGGTCGCAGGTGGTGCA
>OGRE01002431.1_pt1 | contig 13136 bp, 17 predicted proteins | sample 1553421 | NCBI WGS metagenome assembly OGRE01 (sample SAMEA2580076, study PRJEB22360) | human gut metagenome | biome: human gut; feature: human-associated habitat; material: faeces | place: Denmark | collected 2008/2010 | reverse complement strand
GCGGAGGAATGCATGGCGGAGAACAGACTGACATTCTTCCCGGAGGTGGATTCCACAACGAGTGCACTGAAGAACTGCCCGGCGGAGGAATGCATGGCGGAGAACAGACTGACATTCTCCCCGGAGGTGGATTCCACAACGAGTGCACTGAAGAACTGCCCGGTGGAGGAATGTATGGCGGAGAACAGACTGACATCCTCCCCAGTTGTGAAATCCACGTAGATTTGAACGCTTCGCAGGAAACATCCGATGGTGTGAAAACTGACGAGGAGCCACCTTGGATGACAGGCGGTGAGTTTGGGGTTGATTGGTTCTTCGCATAAATCATGTAATTAGCAGAGGTCACAGGTAGCAGTGTTGCGAGTGCTGCCTGCGACCTGTTCCAATTATATGGCTTTGTTAACATGCGGTTGATGTTGCCTGATGACTTTTGGCAATATACTTTAATTGATAAAGCTATTACAAAACACATCATAAGGAGGCATAACAGATGAGAGAATTTGTGTATGGCAACGATCAGCAGTATGCACTGCTGAAGGAATCTTTGAATGACCATATGTGCCACGTATATGGTCACTGTACCTTTCCCTCAAGCTTCAGTAAGAACGTAGGTCGTATTGGTTTTGAGAAAGAAGGAGATACCTACGCGCTGTTCATTGACAAGGGTATTACTTGTTCCAAAAGCAATACATCTCAGCTGTTCCGGGATTGGCTTTCTGCAGGTACACTTCGATTTTTAGATTTTACTGACATGAAGGTCTTTCTTAAAAGCTTGAAGTTTCTTTACTGATATGAAGGAGGCGAAACATGACTGGTTTATTTATTACGATTGTTGTGATTGCTGTAAGTGTTGCTGTTACATGGTGTATCTGTTCTTCAAATAGCAACACCAGCAATGGCAATCGGACTGATGCTGCATCAGTTAACCGTCGTCCTGCTCAAGAACGAACAGAGACAGGTCCCATGGTTTACTTTGCCAATGATCGGCATGGACGTAGTGATAGAGAATACCGTTTCAACTACAAAAAGGTAAATGGTTCCTGGAGAGCATATATTCTTCGCATGCCAAATCTTTGTGGTCGAGATGCCGGCGGTATGGCAACACATCGCTTGTTTGACAACGGTCATCCGTATGTATGCTGGGATTCTAGGGTCAGCACACTGAAAGAAATGCAGACGATTTCTAGAGTATGGGCCGATAGCATCCAGGAGTACATTGCAACCGGAAAACGATTTGGTCCACAGTGAAAAGAATGGAGAATTCAATATGAGCGATATGTATGAAATGTTTTGGGTAATACTTGCTATTATAGGTATCGTTGCTGTGTGTAAGGTTACCTATCAAGTTTACCAAAGCAGAAGCAATAATACAGAGAGCCATAGTGTTGGTGACGCTACCCCGCGCTCATCAAATCCATCTCGCTCACAGGACGAAACTGGAACTATGGTCTATTATGCGGATAATCCGCACGGTCGGAACGACTGTGAGTACCGCTTCGACTACAGATATGTTTATGATACAAATCTGGAATCAAGAACATGGCGCGCTTATATTCTCCGTATGCCAAGTTTGTGCGGTCGAAGCAGTGACGGTCATATAATTCATCGATGGTCTGACAATAACGGCAATCACTGGGTTTGCTGGGATTCACCTGTTGGTTCTCTCAAAGACATGCAGTCAATCTCTCGCTTCTGGGCAAATAATGTCCAAGAGTACATTGCAACCGGGAAACGCTTTGGCTAAGGAGGAAAACAATGAAGATATGTTCAAACCCTAATTGTGAGTCGTCGTTCCTTTTTGGAGACAACAAAACGACCTGCCCATTTTGTCACGCACCGCTGATCGACAATAATGGTGCAGCAATAACACAGCAGTTGATTACACCTGTTGATGTGGTATTCGACAGCGAGCCTGAAGAGAATCGTCCTTTCATTAGCCGTTCTTTGGGCAACGTCGAGTGTACGGGAAGAATTATCGAAATAGAGCATCAGGCTTTGTTCTACAGCAAGATTCATAAACTTTTCAACACAATCATCAGAGGAGAACCGTTTCAGCTTGCTCACCAGAGTGTGGAGTACACGATCAGAGTCGAACCGATTGTGGATGGGATTCCCACCGAGGTCACAGATTTTTGCCTCTACGGCAACTATCTCGGACGTCTTCAGGTAGGAGATGAAGTATATATTAAAGCTAAGGATTGCGGTCACCGTCGCATTGCGAGGTCTATTGTTAATCTTTCAACAGGTTCGCCAGTAAAACCAGGACTGCAAATTAGTGCTTCAGTCATCAGAGCTGCTTTACTTGCTGCGCTTATGGCGTTTGTAATACTGGTATATCTGTTAGTTCAGTTTGTTGCATCTGGTGCCGTCACAGCACTTTTCATTTCACTTATAGCCGCCATTATGCCAATCATCATCTGTATTGTTGGGCTGGGCTTTCTGTTTCGTAGTATTTTTCCAAGCCGTAGAAGAAGGAGAAGATGGTAATGAATCAGTATAATACCGGAATGCGCAATGCATCTGTCCTTGCCAAACGAATTGTCAATCTCAAAAGCAATCGTTTTCTGAATAACCTCCAGGGAATCACCTTGGATGCCAAAGCCTTTATTCCTGACATCCGCAGTTGGACTCAGCTTCATGGATTTCGAATGACCGACGCACAGTCTTCGCAAGAAATGCTCAAGAAGGCTGCATTTCAGGGAATTCGTTCTTCGTTCAGAACAGGAGCACCTTCCGTGTATGTTTTGGACTCCAATAAGGAAGGAGTTCTCTCTGTCTATTACGGAAATATGAGTGCTGCTGCCGTCCTTAAATCAACTTTGTCAGATTGCCATACATCAGATTGTGACGGGTGGAAGCCAGATGGTTTTCGTTTTTCGGGTATTGTAATCGGTACTCTTGCCTCAGAAAATATGGCAGATACTTTTGCATCGGCGGGCATCAAAAGCGCATACATAGCGTGTACGATTGCACCTGTTGCTGATTCTGTAGCACAGCATATTTTGGCTGAAAACCGCCGTTTATCCGCGGCATTGGCTCCGTATAAATCCTTTCAGCGGGTATATGGGAATTCTTCTCGGCGTGTGGTTGAAATGCCTGTACAGGAAGTAGTAGAAGCAATAGCGGTTCTCAAAGACGAATGTGAGTTCCTTCAGAACCATCTTTCCGAAGGTCTCGCCTGTGCAGCTGTTCGCTTTGGTGCCAATGACAGAAGCGACTTCTTCCGGCTTGCAAATCTGATACAGTCCGGAATGACTTCTCGTGGCGGGAATCCGGGGTTTGAGTCGGTGCGTTGTTTTGAATTGAACGGTGCATTTTCGAGCTGGAGAGACTATGTATCTATTCCCCGTGTTGATCTGGGAAATGCTGAAGCACTACAGCATACTGCCCATGCAGTATCATTCCAGAGTATCTCCGATGTGGCTTCTTTCTGTACTGCTCCGATTCATTCGTATTCTGGCTATTACATTGATTGCGGGCAGCCGGGTGTAGATGCACACGAATTGTTTCCTGTCGTTCATCCGATTGATCAGACTGGGATTACTGTGGGTAAGGCCTGTAACAGTTCCGGAAATACTGTGCTCCCGCTCAGTAGTCTCCTTTGCCATTCGGCGGTCTTTGGCGCATGCAATACTGGCAAGACTAATGTTGTTATGAAGGTTCTCAATGATGCCTGGACCAACCATAGCATTCCGTTTGTTGTTCTGGAAGGTGCAAAAAAGGAGTACAACGCAATGCTCTCACGTGTTCCGGAACTTCGGATTTTTACTCCCGGTGCCGATGGAATTTCCTTGCAGATAAACCCACTGCAGCCGGAAGATGGTGTGCTGATTGAAAATCATGCAGACACTGTCGTGAGAGCTATTGCTGCAGCTACTGGAGCAGAGCATCCGATTCCTGAGGCTTTCAATGGACTGCTGAAACGCACATATCAGCGCTTCGGTTGGGAGTTTGGTACGATGGCGTATGAGGATCATAACAAACCGTTTCCGACCTTTACGGATGTTCTGGCTGATGTTGACAGTTACATTGCTGCATCGGCACAGTACGGCCCGGAAGTTCGTCAGAACTTGACCGCTGCGTTGAAGATTCGCTGCGAGACATTTTCTTCTGGCGCACTTGGACGTCTTTTCTCCAAGGCTTCTGGTCTGACGGCAAAGGACTTTCTCGAAGTGCCTACGGTGGTGGAGCTTGCAGACTTTTCGGAAGAGAACACAGCGTTTCTGATGAACATTCTTCTCTTCAAATTTCAGAGTTACCTCGAGCGTCGTCCTGCATCGCACACACTGAATCGGCTTATCGTAGTAGAGGAAGCACATAATATTTTTCGCAAGACGCTGTCAGAAGACACATCGCTGGCAAAATCGAACCAGGCTTTTGACAAGATGTTTGCCGAGATTCGTGCGAGTGGAACAGGCTTGATCCTTTCTGACCAGCGCCCATCTATTATGCCCGATTCTGTGCTGGCGAATACTGCGGTAAAGGTTTGTCTGAGCATGGATTCAGAGGAGGACCGAAAAACGATTGGCGGTGCAATGGGACTTTCCGATATACAGCGGCATGAACTTCACACATTTGGCATTGGCGAGTGCATCGTCACGATTCGTGGGCATCGAGGTGTGTTCCATGTAAGGGCTGACAAATTCGCCGCGGAAAGCTCTTTTTCTGCTTCCTGCATGGTATGCACTTGTCGTTTCCGGTGCAGAAAAACTGCAGTTCAGAAGCTGATTGCTGATCTGCCTCCGGAATTAGTTCGCTATCATCTGTCAAAAGTCACGGCGAACCCGTATAACATTTCTTTGCTTTCAGCAAATATAAATCACATGCTGGAAGACATGCATGTTACTGCAGCGGCTTCAACCAGGCTCTGTCTTCTTGGTGAGCTTCTTCGACGAGCTAACATTCCAATGAATGAAAGCCGGCTTATTGTAAATGTGTATAATAACTATATGAAGGAGGAAGGAAAATGAGCGAGATTAGTGGCGGCAGCGATTCCATGGATATGTCCATCGAGACTGAAACTGGCGGTACTGAGACTGGAGTCAGCGTTGAAACAGGCGGACACATGGATTTAGGCGCAGAGACATCTTCTCAGAGCGTAGAAGGGCTGGTATCTGGCGATGAGGTGTCCATCAATCCTGCTGAAACAACGCATGGCATGAACCAGATTCTTGAAACGCCTGATACTCTTGAGATGGCTCATGCCCAGGCACAAGTTGAAAGTGTCCATCATTCAGCTCTTGAAAGCATTCTTGAACACAATGGGGCGTACATCTCTGAGCAGGATTATGCAAGAATTGAAGCGGGTATTACCAGTATCAAAGCCATGGATAATCTTGGTCACGGGAAAACGGGTGGATACCACTTTGATTCAAAGAACAGCTCTATTCGAGTGGCATCTCTCAATGAAACACAGCGTGAAAGATCGGCCATACACGAAACCCACCACTTTGCATCTCTCAATCGAGAAATCATAGTGCCGATGCCAGACAAAGGTGGCTACATGGTACACAACACTGTTGGAACCCGTCAGTCTTCCTGGTTTCACTCAACAAGAACTGGAGAAAATTCGGGCTACTCGGAGCGTGGCAGAGGACTCAACGAAGGGATTACTACAATGCTTACAAATCGCCAGCTTACGGAGATTAGCACGGAGAAAGGTAAAGAAGCAGAACAGCAGTAAATTTACGGTCATGCAGTAGATTTGACGGCTTCTCTCGAAGACATTGTCGGTGAAAACGCATTGAAGGATGCTTACTTTGGAGGGAATATGCAGGGACTGGAAACCAAGGTTGACAGTCTTGCCGGTCCTAATGAGTTTGGTCATCTTAGGGATTGCCTTGATAGGTCCATCTCCGACAATTATGCAGAACGTGTTGCAGCGACTCGTGAAGCGCAGGAAATACTCGCCAGAATGGCAGAAAGGAATAAAGTGTCATGATTGATTTTGTAATCGACCATATGGAAAATGCTGGTGTTGTGTTTGCCAGTCGTAATGAACTTGCAAGTGTCACAGAGGGAGTGAAACTGTATTTGCTTGAAAATGGCATTTCAGAAAAAGATAACAGAGATTATTTCAAAACCTACATCAACCGCAGTCTTGCAAGGATTGAACATCATGAAATGAAAACGTTTTTCATTGCATACCCTGTCATTTCCAGAGTGAATCAGATTTGCATTGAATTTAGAGCTAACAATACGCTTTCAGAAGCAAGAAAAGCAGATCTTTTAAAGGACATGTCGGAACTTTATTCATTGGGACTCGGATATAAATATATTCCGGCAGCAGAGGTGCATGAGATATTAGGAAGGCTGGCATAAGGATGAGAGTGACAGCTGATTTGAATTTTGTAGAGGAATCACTCAAACGACTTCGCATTGTTTATAGAGCACTTCCTTGCAAAAATGGGTGGTTTTACTACTGCAAAAATACATCTAATGGCATTTCATTTGATATTAAGCTTACTGACGACGGGACTGTCCGATTGTGGCGGTTCGTTGGTAATGCACCTATTTCCAAGGCAGGAAAACGTTGTGAATACCGCCGCCCCGAATCCCCACATGCAGTTGTTGGGGTGGAGATAACAGATGAAGGCGATTTGTGTTTTTATGCAGAACTGAAAATTGATCCATCTGAATCTGACTGTGAAATTTGCATGGCTCATATGATTGAAAGCTATTTATCTGTAATTACTAATATGCGTCTCAAAACCGTATAGATGTTAACTGCTGGTTAATCGAGTTTTGAAGGTGTTAGATTTACAATAAGGCTGTATGGAGGGAATGACTTATATGAATGATATGAATGTTATCCGAAAAACCAGTTCTGGTATCCAGAGCCTTAGTCTGGACGCAGTATTACTCGACAAGCGAATGATTTTTCTGAGTGGAGTCATAACTTCTGCGTCTGTTGATCTTGTTGTGAAGCAGTTACTGTTTCTTGAAGGACTCGATGAACGCGAACGGGTGAAATTGATTATCAATTCTTCAGGTGGAGAAGTTGAAGCAGGACTGTTTCTTTATCAGCAGATAAAGGGCATGGATGTTCCGATTGATCTTTATTGTACTGAATTAGCGGCTTCAATGGCCGGTATTCTCCTGGCTGGTGGTAAACACGGTCGTTACATCCTCAAAAGTGGACGTGTAATGATCCATGAACCGCTGATTTCGGCTTCATCCGGAGGCATCTCCGGCTCAGCAAGCCAGATTGCCAGAACGGCTGAGACAATTCTTGATACAAAAAGGCGTTTGAATCAGCTTCTTGCTAACGACACTAATAGACCTATCGAAGAAATTGAAAAACTTGTTGCTGACGGTGATCACTGGTTTACTGCAGAAGAGGCTGTTGCATTCGGTATCTGTGATGCAATTGTTGATCGTGTGTGAGGAGGGAAAATTATGAGAAGAGACTCCATTGTACTTGGTAACAACTACATACTTCCTGGCTCAGATGTCGGAAAAACTCGTCCTAATGCAAATGCACTGGTAGTAGGTATCAGCGGTTGCGGAAAGTCAACAAGTGTTATTCTTCCAACTGTAGGAAGAATGGAACATAGTAACCCAATTCTCAACTATGCCAAGGAACCAGATGCGTATGCAATGGCTCGATATCTGAAAGCAAAAGGTTATAAGGTTCACATTCTTAATATTAATCATCCAGAGAAATCCACGGTATCATTCGATCCTGTACTCAGCATTGAAAGCTATGAGGACATCGACTCCTTGTCAGCCGCAATTGTTGATGCGGCAATTAAACAGACCGTGGATGATTACTGGCAGGCAAAAGCAAAACCTCTTAATGCAAGTCTGATTACTGCAGCCCTTATGACTGCCAAGGAGAAAAGTTCCCCCGGAATGGCCGATGTTTTGAATCTCTTTGATAAGCTTCTGCCGCATGAAAACGGATACTCTGTTGAGACTCCGTTGGATAATATGTTCTATGAACTTGAAAAGGCTGCACCTGGCTGTTATGCCGTGAGAGAATACTCCGCATGGCATAGTTTGCCCTACCGCACTGCTTCGTGTGTGCGGGATACCCTTGCGGCTGCATTAAGTTTAGTATTTCCAGAGTCGATTCGTAAAATGATGCAGGAAAAAACGCAGTTTGATGCTGAACATTTTTCAAATAACAAAGAAGCTCTCATTGTCATTACCAGCGCGATTGATCCTTCACAGGCTTATTATGCAAATCTTTTTTATCGTGATACGGAACGTCAGCTGCTTCGTTATGCGTCAACGTGTCCAAACGGAGAACTTCCACGCGAGGTTCGGTATATCTTCGATGACTTTGCATGTACGGCACCTATTCAGGGGTGGGCAAATGATATTAGCTTGTTTAGGTCTGCAGGACTGTCAGCAATTATGCTTTTGCAGAGTGAGCAGCAGTTAGAGGCAATTTATAAAGATGACGCCCCTATTATTCGCCAGAATTGCGCTGTTTATGCATATTTCCCAGGAGGATTTGACGATAAATCCTGTGAAATTGTAAGCAAGCGCATGTGTCTGCCTTATGATGAGGTTCTCTATGCCCCGCTTGGCAAAGTGTTTATTATGCAGAGCGGAAAAAAGCCTGTACATATTCAGAGGTATGACACTTTAAATAGTGAAGAGTATCTGGAATATTTAGAAGCCAACAAAATGAAACGGAAATCATCTCATGCTAGATAATCTGAAGGAGAATGATATATGAATGCACATAAAAGATTTCTTAATGAACTGCGTGCTCCGATGAAAAGATACAATCGAAAAATGAATGATCAGCGACGGAGAAAAGCAGCTATGCCGCAGGCCGAATCTTCATCTGCCATGGATAGTGACGAACTTATGAAAGAACTTGAAGCAAAGTTTGATGAGCTTTTTGGAACAGCAGATGATGAGTAGTACTGAATTTATATTTTTAATAAACAGGAGTTCTATCAGCGGACTCCTGTTTTTGTTAATTGCCGGTTTATCGGAAATATTCAGAATTCTATGTACACTATGAGTGAGAACACATTTATTGGTATTATGAGGAGAATTCGAGCATGGATAATATCGGTATCATTGAAGCTAAATACAAATCCTGTGCATCTCTTGCAATCCAGTGTCTCAAAGACGCTGGGATTGCTGACCACGAGGATGCCTTCAAACATCATATTCAGAATGCCAAAATTTTAGGTCTGATGCCTGATGATTTTAAGGTCATCAAAATGACTCTTGCTGATTACGGATTCGTGATGCAGAGCGGTCGACTGGAGAATGCTTACTTTTCCGATGTTGTTGCCGCCCTCGGCACCAGCATTAACATGCCATCCACTGTTCTTATCACCATAAGAGACTATATGCATATGGGTGGATATATGGTCTCTTTGAAGACGGATGGTTCTCATAGCTTTAGACTCATATGCCCCGACGACCCTATGCTTCAAAGTATCGGGAGGGAAACAGTGACCCATGTGTGGATTCGTTGGGATGATCTCATTGACCGCAGTCCTTTCTCTCGAAAGGCGGTTAATCGTCACACAGCAAGTCGCAAGAGACGGGAAGTTAAGGATACAGACAGCTTCCATTTCTTCAACCCTAATCCATGCGGCAACCTCATTGGAGACTGTGTGGTTCGTGCCTTCTCCGGATCAATGGACATCTCGTGGAGTGAGGCAATGGATCGATTAGCTTTTGCTGGAGAGACAACAGTTAATGCACGGGAGATATACCCAAAGGTCCTGGAGCAGGAAGGCTTTACCCGTCATAAACCACTCACAAGAAATGGCCGCAGACTTACGGGGAGAGATTTCTGTCTTGAGATGGACAGGCAGTGCAGGAATGGTGAGCGTATCTTCGCCCACTGTGGTAGAAGTCATGCTGTTGCTATTGTCCCGATTGATGATCATTACAGGATTATTGATTCTTGGGACAGCACATCACATACGATGGGGGATTATTGGGTCAAAGCTAATAAGGATCCAGAGATAGAAGCTGTGACCGAAAGAATGTCGATAGATTGTTTTGCTGTCGGAGAATCACTGATGCACCCTTCTTTTGGCGTGGGTACTGTAACCGCTGTTGTCCCAAGAGTTGTCACTGTTGACTTTGGTGTCAATGGCATTCGTCGGCTGGGGGCTGACTGGGTATCAAAAAACTGCACCCGAATGGTCGCATAACTAAGCAGTTAAGAAAGGATGGCCTTATGAAAGATTACTCTACTATGACAACATTAGAGTTCCTGTTCAGCATTGCCTGGAAATATGTAATAGGTTTTATCTGGTATAAGAATCTCTTGTTTCGGGTTCTTCCCCACTGGGATGTGTATGATTCTCTTCAGCTTCTCTTGATTATGATGCTGGTTTCTGTGGTCTGTTTCATCATTTTGATGAACCGAAGAAAAAATGGATGGACTGCGACAGCGTGTTTTGTTCTTCCGTTTGGCCTTTATACAATGTTGACATATTCGACTACCTCTGCATTGTTTATTCGAGTTGTAGCAGTATCATCAATTCTTCTATCACTTGTATATTCGATTTGGCTTTTCACGAGAAAAATTAAACAGAGAAGCAAAATCGCACGAAGAAAAGTGCTACGGAGCCGATTCTCGAAGTGTATGTATTCTGCTTCGTGTATTATGGCAGTTGGCATGTTAGCCCTTATGGTTGGCATTGGATGGAACGGCTATTTTGGTACGGGACTTGTTACTTCGTCGGTAGAGGCAGAAGCGCTGCATCAGGATATCAAAGACGAGGATACCATGGAGGCAAATATGAATACCGTCCTGAAACTCCAGCCAGCCGTATGGGAGGACTTGAATACTCACGAACGTATCGACGTTCTTCAGACAGTCTGCAATGTCGAAACACACTATTTGGGACTGAACGATCCGGTCACTGTTCAGGGAGACAACCTCTCACCGTATACTTTAGGAGTTTATTCGGATGCACAGAAATTAATACGAATTAACCTTGATCATATTGAAAATGACCCTGTAGAAGAAGTGCTGTCTACCCTCCTGCATGAAATCCATCATAGCTACGAACATCGCCTGGCAGATGTATTTGATAATATCTTACCAGAATATCGTGATCTTCGACTATTTAAGGATGCCACACATTATTCTCAGGAGGTCGATGATTACATTAATCCACGAGAAGATTACTACGGTTACATGACACAGAGACTGGAGATGGACAGCGAAAAATATGCTGAACTGGGTGTGCGGGAATACTATGCTCGTATTGAGACATGGATTGAAGAGCACGAGACTGAAGTAACAGGAAACTATACATATAACTGACAAGAAAGGATGGTCTTAAGTATGAACAAAAGAATCGTTGTCATCAGTGGATTTTCGGGTGCGGGGAAAGCTACATTGGTAAGACAGTTGCTGGAACTCAATCGAAAGGCACCAGTGGATTCAAAATTGTGGCTTTCTGTATCTGATACAACACGACCGCCCCGAAGTGATGGTGGGGATAATTATAACTTCATCTCTGCTGAAGAGTATAATTATCGTACCGCTAACGGTTTCTATCTGGAGCACAACGAATATGGAAATTATGGATACGGAACACCCATCAAGCCAGTTTTAGCCGCACTTGAAAACGGGAATATTGTATTGCTGGAGATTGATTATAACGGCATGGTGCAGGTGCGAGATTATTTCCGAAACAGAGATGTTTTTGTTACAGCTGTTTTTATTAGCACGGAAGGAAATGAATTATTCAATCGATTGTATAAGCGAGGAGATTCGCCAGGCGAAATCAAAAAGCGATTGACTGCCGCCAGATCGGAAGCAAGTCATGTTGGTGAATACGACTGTTTAATTAATAATGGGGATCTTAAAGATGCCGCACATTACCTTTGGTCGGGCGTAACCAGGGAAGCAGATTTTGTGCGGAACAGTTTTGATTCTTTGCTGTTTATTGAACAGGTAGACTCTGTACTTAGGGCGTTTGAGTATATAGGTTCTGCGGAGGAGGCGTAAACAATGGATAATGTAGTTAAGTTGACAGATGAATCTGGTTGTGAAGTTCTTTTTGAATTTATCGATTTGATTTCATGGAAGGGAGACGAGTTCGTAATTCTTCTCCCTGTTGGATCTGAAGATGGAGAAGTAACAATTCTTAGGCTTGAAAACAATAACGGTGAGACGGAGTCGTACATTTCTGTGGAAGATGAAGATACACTAATGACCGTGTTCAACCTCTTCAAGGATAGATGGAAATCAGAATTTGATTTTGCTGACGAATAATGAACTGGCACACCTGCGATATGTATTTGCAAGGTGTGCCAGTTTCGTTAACCGATGGTTTATCGTTAATGAACCCTTCCTAACTTATAATTGGAGTATAGAAACCAGTTGTTCTGCAAGAGAAAGGAAGGGCTAGTTATGATTACTTGTGATATGAGCATTCAAGAACGTAAGCAAGCTATTAAAGCTCTGTTCAAGGGGTATCGAAGAATGTCTCGTTCTATGGAAAAAGAACTCGAGTCACTCGGTATTCAGGTTGAGCGCACAAAAAACCATGTCAAGCTTTATTGTGATGGCAGACTTTACACCGCTCCGTCATCTGCATCTGATTGGCGCTCCGGTGCAAACCTGGCAAGCATAATATGCCGGGAAATGTAATAGCCTAAACAGCTGTACTTAGAGGAGTGACCACATGAGCAGACTACAAAAGGACGATATCCTTAAGCTCCCCATATCCGTCAGAAGCTTGTGATAATATGGGAGTTGGTGTGACTGGAAGTTCGAAGAGAGGAAGAAAGGCCTCGCGAAGGTTCCATACAATCCGAAAACAGGAAAAAATATAATAGTACAATTTGAACGAAAAAAGTCTCATGACCATGAGCAAAAAAGAAAGTATAATTTATTAAGCGATAGAATGGATTATGTGAATTGAATGACTGATAATTCTGATGTCGAAAGAAAAATGATGCAATGATACTATGGATAAATACCGTGTCAGCCATAAAATCAATTCTACGTTAAAAACATACCGTCTAGACAGCTACTTTTTTAGCTATTATCCAAAAGACATATAATATATAGGCTCGAATGGTGAAAGTGCCCATTTGGGCCTATTAATGTATAAATGAACATGTTACAACCAGAGCAAGATCCACCCGTGTATTACAGTATTGTCATTTTGACAATTTTGTATTAC
>OGRE01002419.1_pt1 | contig 13175 bp, 8 predicted proteins | sample 1553421 | NCBI WGS metagenome assembly OGRE01 (sample SAMEA2580076, study PRJEB22360) | human gut metagenome | biome: human gut; feature: human-associated habitat; material: faeces | place: Denmark | collected 2008/2010 | reverse complement strand
TTGGAAAGCGTGTTGGTGTAACAGCCTCACGAGTTCGAATCTCGTATTCTCCGCCCGGATTGGAACCCCGGAAACCGTTGGAATCATTCGGTTTCTGGGGTTCCTTCTTTTCCACTCCGTTTTCCGGTTCCTTCCAGATTCCCTCCGAATGCTTCTTTCGTTGGCCTCGGTTTTTGAATCGTCCCGTATCGCAAGTCTCGCGTGTACGGGCCGGCATCCAGGAAAGTCTCTGATTGCCATGCTGCGGCTTATTGGTGCCAGTCTGTGGTCTCAATAATGGGATTGTTTGCCCTCATATGTCGATATTTGATTGCGATTCGGTGGGGGAGTTGCGTACATCGTCGTTTTACGCGCACTTTTGCGCTGCGCTACGTTACGCTCGAAATCGTGACGTTGAGAGAAAGAAGCACGACGATGGTTGACAAGACGGCTGCCGGCAGCCAGCAGACTGACCAACGCGATGCTGATACTCGTGACTCTCTGGCGGCGCTTGCCCGACGCCGTTCGAATTCATCGCCAATTGCATTGCAGAGTGATGTGCAGGCCGCTCCGCAGGAAAAGCAGGAAAAACAAGAAAAGCAGAGCGAAGCTGGGTCTGCCTTGCAAACGGGCGAGGATGCGAATGATGATGCGAATCGTGCGGAAGAATCGCAAACCGTGAAAGAAAAAGACGCTGCGGATGGTCCTGATAATGCGCAGCAGCCGCAGATGGCATCCATAAGCGCCATCACAACGCAGGTTTTGCCACCAAGCTTTATTCCGACCGCAACCGGTCGTATTCGTCCCGTAACGGGCGCTTTTCCCGCAATTCAGTCCGCTTCGCAGACGGAACAGGCGCAGCGCAGGCGATCCATCCGCTCGTTGGCCGCGGGGTCGTTGCGTAGAACCAACATCGGCAATGCTGAAAAGGCCGGCGATGTGGGGAGCGCGGGTAGTACCGGACGGACGGCGGGGAATGGCGATACGCCGTCGCCGCGAATCGCCAGCAGTGCTCCCCATTATGCGAATTGACCAGTGGGCTGATCAGAACGGCCAACGTAACAAATCAGTGGGAATACTGGACATACACGCGGTTCACGCACGGTACGCGCGCTTCGCGCTGCATTGTACGTCGCTGTACTACGTCATTCCAATTGAATCGCAACAATGCGTATAGCAGATGAAAAGCACATACGAAAAACGCGCATGAAAAAACGGTCCCGATATATTCGAGACCGTTTTTCATGAGTCGATGAAGCAAACGCTGTCCGGCAGCAAGCCGGCTCAGTCTTCGCTGGTTTCGCGCTTATACTGCACGAACGTCTTCATGGCGTAGGCAAGGCCGGCAAGCAGCAGAATGGCTGCGCAGGCAAGGGAAATGCCGATGCCGGTTTGTGCAAGCTGTCCATATTCCGACTTGGTCAGCGCGCCGGTGGACGCGGCGGTTTGATCGCCGGACGCTGTGACGGATCCAGTTGCAGCACCATTCGCGCCAGTGTCGGCAGCCGTGCGCACAGTGCCAGTGGTGCCGTTGACTCCAGTAACGGTCGTACCGGCATTCGTTCCAGCCGTGATGCCATGCGTGCCGGTAGCAACGGATGAGCCGCCCTGCTGACCCGTCTTGGAGTTCGCGTCCTTCAACGCCGCGATGAACGACTGATGCCACTGATGGCTGCTTGCCGCGAACGCATCATGCTTGGTTTTAAGCTCGTCGTGAGTCTCTTTCATGTCGGCATGCATCTGGTTCAGATGGGTCTGCGTATCCTGCATATCCTGATGCAGAGTGTCGTGGCGTTCCTGACCGCGCTTGACCGCGCCGTCAATCGCATTCTTCACATCCTCGCGGTCCTCCTGGTAGTTCTTCCAGGCCTGCTCGCCGTACTGGCGAAGCGCGTCGGCGTCCTCGTGCGCGTTCTGATGCAGCTGCTCGGCGTGCTGCTTGGCGGTTTCCATATCCGACTTGATCTGCTGATTCGTCTTGTTCAAGTGCTGCACGGCCTCGCACGCCTGATCGGTGCACACGGCCATATCCTGGTCGATCTGCCCGCTGATGGCGGTGCTGCCGGCCAGTCCGTCCGTAGACGGTGCGACTTCACTGGCCGAAGCCGCGGAAGGCAAGGCGGCCATGCCGATGGTTAATATTCCCGCCGCTGCAGCTGCTGCAATACGATTCCTCATGGTGGTTCCTCTCCTGCGCACGTTTGCATTCGATCTGTGATTGTGCGCTCGCGTTCGTTCCGTATGCCATAGTAGGAGGGGAATGTGCCTAAATAAACCGGTGGAAAAATGACATTTGTCTAGTTTCTGCGATGCTGCAGCAGTCTTCATAGTTTAAGCGGGAAACCAGAATCCAAACCAGAAGCCGGAACAGCCTGCTCAAAACATGACCAAGCAGGCCAAGCAACGGCTCAGACCGCCCGTACTTATCCCGCCCGTATTGGTTTATCTAGCGGCGGCCCCCAACAAAGATCACTCAACAATAGTGATGAATGGGCTAGCCGGCAGATTAAAGTCGTTGTACAGCATGCTCGCGCACTTCGGATTGCCGCTGAACAGGTAACGTACTTGGCTCATGGCGTTGAGATCGTTCAGTATTGAGCCATCGGCTGCGGTGAGCAACACCTGATTGCCCCTGATAGTGGCATTGACCGCCTGCCATTGACCGGAATAATTGGCGACCTCAAACCCCTGCAATGCCGTAGTGGTGGGAGCGGCGATATTGCTGATACCGCTTAACGGGGTCGCTTTCGGAGCGCTCTTATAGTTTGGTGCGATTGCGCTCGCGGTCTTCGAATAGTTCGGCTGCATGGCTTTCAGCCCGCTTGCGGTGCCGTTCCGGAAAGACAAGGCGATTGCGCCGTTCGCAGTGTGCCGGGCATGTTCGATAAGCGGTCCGTTGGGTACGGTGGTGCCGTCTTCCATGGCGAGATACTGCGCGGCCATGCGCGCCCCGAGAATATCCTTGCCGAGCGGATGGATCAGCGCGGATGTGCCCTTGTCTGTGTCAAGAGAAACCGTCATCGCCACATTCGACGAATCGTGCAGGTTGGTGTTGCCGAGCGTAGTCCGTTGCGCTTCTCGCACGTTTTGCGTGTACTGGTAGTTCGGCCATCGCGCGAGCTGTACGTACAGGAACGGCAGGTCCTTGCGTCCGAACACGTTACGGTACTGGTTGATGAGCGTGGTCATTTGCGATTCGTATTGCAAAGCAGTTCCGTAATTATTGGCGTCATCGCAACCTTGATACCACAGCACGCCCGCCACATGGAATCCCTTCAACGGCGCGATATGGTTCGCATAAATATCGCCGCCTTGTACATGCCGGCGAATAGGCGTGCCACCCCACGCGGTCTGGATGATGCCAATCGGCACATTGGGGTGCTTGGTGCGCAACTGCATGGCGAATTGCTGAGCCAGATAGCTGAGGTGCAGTGAATTCGTGGAATCTGCAGTCAGCCATGCATCGGCGCTCTGATTAACAGCGGACAGTGGAAAATCAGTGTCTTCAACATCATGATTTGCGATGACAAATTTCACGTTGTCATCTACGAGCGGTTTCGGCAAATCGCCTGTCGTGATTAGTCCATTGCCAAAATTGTAAGTAGCGTTTTCGTAATACTGCACATAGTTGAGTTCCATATTCGACTGGCCAGCGGCTACGAAGACGTCTCCCACATACACTTTGGCCAGTTTCAGCACGGTTTTGCCGGCGTACTGCACTTGCAGCGAATACGGATTGAGACTTGCCTTTTGCGCGCTCAGCGTGCAGGTGAAACTGCCGTTTTTCGCTACCTTTGCCTTGACGCTCTCGGAGGTTTTGCCTTGCGTAAGTGTCGCTGACAGTTTCGAAACGTCGATGGGGTTGCTTTCCGTGGAGCTGACGTTGCCTTTGACTACGATTGGCTGATCGCGCTGGAACACCATATTGTCCATGTAGTACGAGGGCAGCTGCACATCAACAGTGGCCGCAGTATGGGCGGTGGCGGTGGATTGCGATCCGGTTTTACCGGTTGCCGTTCCGTTGCCCCATTTGGGGCCGCACCCGACGATGATGGCAACGACTATTCCTACGGTTACGATAACGGCAAGTGCCGTTCTTGCCAATCGTTTCGTATTCAATTCTGATTTGCCTCGTTCTTTGTCAACGCCCGCTCGAAGGTTCTGGCCTGTTTGTCATATGCGGCTCGTTCGGTGTTGGCTTTGCTGGTGGTCCCGGACGGGTCGGCTTTGCAGTCAAGCGCCTTCGGCGATTTGACTTCTTCCTGATACAAGGTGCTGAGCTTTTCCAGATCATATGAGGAATCCATGCTGGAAAATGCGTCGACAATCTTTCCCTTGAGCTGGAAATCCTTGGAATATGAAGCGTTCATGGCGGCAACCGCGTCTCTGCAATCGTTGATGGCATTCAGTTCGCGCATTTTCTGCGATGTTCTCACGCCCATGACGCCGAAGACCACAATGCATACCGCAACGACGATAACGGCTACGATGATGGAACGGCGAATCAAGTTCTTGACATGGTTATGTACCCAAGTGTCGCCATCTTGCACGCCTTGCAATATGGCCATTTGGAACGGATCTTCGGGAGCCGTTCGGTAGGAAGTCCCCGGTGCTTTTGTTCTAAGCTTTTCGTCACGATTGGTGGCATTGACGGAATTGTTGGATTTGCTGGTCCCGACGGTCGCGGTACTGCTGAAAGTCCGGGGCTTGCGGACATTACTTGCTTGACTGTCAGCTTTATTTGGCTGCCTTTCGTGCCGTGCCATGCTTCCCTCCAGGAGTCCGTGATACCGTTCTGATGTTGTCTATTGGAGGTGGTCCGACAAGGTCCTCTGTTCCCAAATGACAATACATAAGGTATGTTACCCGTTCCACTTCCGAATGCCAGCACTTCATGTTGTGGCATATTCGGTAAATGTGAAGTTTGGTTTGGAATCCATCTGCTTTATTTTGAGTGGGGGCATCTCAGAATACACTTAAGTTTTGCGTGTGCAATTGCGTCAACGAGTGAAAATGCGTTTTGTGAGAGAGGCTGACGATGATATCGCCGAAAAGCTTGATGAAGATTGCGACCACCGCTTCCGTGGTTGCAATGACGGTTTCCGTTGCCGTGGTGCCGGCTTACGCCATGCAGGATATTGCGATTGAGGATACGCCAAGTTCTTTTGCCGCAACTGTGGATGATGTGCAGAATTCGTCAAACAGCATGCCGGACAATCCGAACGCGACGCTGCCGGAAACGGTAAGCGAAAACATTTCGGACGATTCCACTGTGGTTTCGGAGAACCTTGCGGTTACGCCGGAAGGTGATGTGCAGAACATTGAGACCGGCGAAACCGTGACGGACGCTCAGCTGGTCGGCACGCAATCGCAGCAACCTGATCCACTGGCCAAAACGAATGGCGAATCATTCATTCCGGTGAGTGCCTCGAATGTGAAAGATGCTGTGGAACAATCTGTGAAACAATCCGTGGAGCAATCGTCCTCAAAAAACGGAGCCACCGTGAAGCTTGCCAAATTCGATGGCAACGATTACGGCGCGCATTGGGGAACCTACAACAATACGAAAGCCTTCTTCGACTATAGAAACAACCTGTTCGCCCAGCAGGCCAAAGGCGTGATCGACGTCTCTTCATGGCAGGGGGATATCGATTGGGCTAAGGCGAAAGCCGGCGGCGTGGAAGGCGCGATCATCCGTCTTGGCTTTGGATGGGGCAATGACGCCGATGCCAAAGCGCAACGCAACATTAATGAATGCAAGCGGCTGGGTATTCCGTTCGGCATCTACTGGTACTCGTATGCGGAGGATGCGAGCGGTTCCAGGCAGGAGGGCAACGATGTGGTGTCCAAGCTCCGCCAGTTTGGCGTGAGACCGAACGACTTGAAATACCCCGTGTACTACGACCTTGAGAGTTGGACGTGGACCGGGCACACGCCGCCGAACGATCCGAACGTGTATAACGGCATCGTCAATGCTTGGTATGGCGCGTTGCAGTCCGGCGGTTACCAGAATCTCGGCGTGTACTCCTACACGAGCTACTTGCAGGGGCCGTTGAACAATGCGAACATCTATGCGAAGACACGCTGGGTGGCGCAATATGGTCCGCAGATGGAATTCACGGCGTTCGGGACCAACGATCGTGGCTGGCAGTACACCGAAAGCGGTCATGTCAACGGTATCAGTGGCTCCGTGGATATGAGTGCCTTTGGCAATAAGACTTCTGTGCAGAATGGAGGGAATGACGATTCTCAGCCTTCCCTTGATGTGCGCAAGATGAGTGCTGTGAGCATTCCTAATGGGAATTATTACATCAATGTACGTTCCAAAGTGGCTTCTAGTGTTGATATCCCTGGAGCCAGTGGAGCGGATTCCACAGCTATTCAGCTGTACTCCGGCAATGGGTCCAAAGCTCAGCAGTTTACTTTCACTAAACAGTCTGATGGCAGCTATGTGATTGTTAATGTGAATTCCGGTAAGGCCTTGGACGTTCGTAATGGCGCTGCGGGTAATAATGCGGTGGTGCAGCAGTATTCGGCGAATGGTACGAACGCCCAGCGTTGGTTCATCCGTGATTCGGGAGCCGGTTATTACTTGCAATCCGCATTAGGCAATTGGGTTCTGGATCTAAGTGGTGGCAGCACGGCCAACGGTACCGCGATTCATCTGTATACGCCTAACGGAACGGTCGCGCAACTCTTCACTCTTTCCTCTAGCGAAGTCAATATTCCGACAGATGCGCCAGCAACGATTCGATCAACGAAAAACACTGGATTGGTATTCGACGTTCCTGGTGCATCAACTGCCAATAGCACGCAAATCCAGTTGTATACAAGCAACGGTTCCAACGCGCAAAAGTATCGTTTTACATCGGTAGGAAATGCGACCTACCGCATTACCAATGTGAATTCCGGTAAAGCATTGGATGTGTATGGAGGCTCGACGGCCAATGGTGCAGCGTTTCAACAATATGACAGCAACGGTACCAGCGCCCAACAATGGACCGTACGTAACTACGGTAGCGGCAAGGTGACATTAATATCAGTGAACGCGAACAAAGCCGTGGATATTCCTGGCGGCAACGCCACGCAGCAGACCAAACTGCAGATGTACACGCCTAATGGAACGGCAGCCCAGCAGTGGACAATAAGCAAGGTATCTACTCCAAGAGAACGTATGGATGCCACAGCTGATTTACATAGGAAGGATCTTCCTGACGGCACCTATGCGTTCGGATCAAAGCTGAAGACTTCCATGAAAGTCGATGTTGCCGGTGCTTCCAAGAGCGATAGCGCCAATGTGCGATTGTGGGGCGGTAATGGTACAAACGCACAGAAATGGAAAGTAACGCATGACGGCAATGGCTATGTGACGTTGATTAGCGTGAATTCCGGCAAAGTATTAGACGTTTACGGTGCAAGCACTGCAAATGGAGCCAATGTTCAGCAGTATGTATCAAACAACACGTATGCCCAAAAGTGGATCGCCATCAAGAACTCAGACGGATCGTATACCTTCCAGTCCGCGCTCGCGGAGAACAAGGTTCTGGATGTTTCGGGTGCTTCTACTGCCAATGGCGCTAACGTACAGTTGTATAGTGCGAATGGCACGAACGCTCAAAAGTGGGTGAAGTAGTCAAGCAGTAGATATTTCAAATGTGGCCTGAGAACAAAACTGCTTGTTCTCAGGCCACATTTGAAAGTTGCGTTATTTTTTGCGTCTCATCATGGCAAATTGGTTGGCGTCGATGATGAACGCCTTACGATCGTTCTTGGCCATGACGTCGAGGATTATTCCCGCTATGAACAGCAGGATTCCCGCGATAACGAGCATAACTGCTCCGATGAGTGTGGGGAAGCGCGCCACCATGCCGGTATGCCAGAAGTCTACTGTTACGCTACCGCACAGTATGATGCCGATGATGCCGATAATGGCTCCGAGCCCTCCAAAGAACGGCAGCGGCTTGTATTCGCGGATCATGCGGAAGATGGTGCTCATCACCTTGATGCCGTCACCCACGGTGTCAAGTTTGCTGACGGAGCCTTCCGGGCGGTCACGGTATTGAATCGGCATCTCGAACAGGCGTAGATTGTTGTTCAACGAATGGATGGTCATTTCGGTCTCAACTTCGAAGCCACGCGAAAGCACTGGGTAAGTCTTGACGAATGTGAACGAAAACGCTCGGTAACCGGTCATGATGTCGGTGACGTCCGCATGGAACAGGCCGTTGATGGAACCGCGTACCAAGCGGTTGCCAAAGTTGTGGAATGGTCTCTTGTTCTCTTGGAAATATGTGGAGCTCAGGCGGTCACCGATTACCATGTCATAGCCTTCAAGCACTTTATCAACCATGGCTGGCGCCGCATCAGCAGGGTAAGTATCATCGCCGTCTGCCATGACATATACGTCGGCGTCAATGTCTTCGAACATGGCGCGAATCACGTTGCCTTTGCCTTGGCGCGGTTCCTTTCGTACAATCGCACCTTCGGCCATAGCGATTTCGGCAGTGCGATCAGTGGAGTTGTTGTCATACACATAGATGTCGGCATGCGGCAGTGCTGCTTTGAAGTCGCGTACCACCTTGCCGATGGTGACTTCCTCGTTATAGCAAGGAAGCAGCACCGCAACGGAAACGTTTGAATTCTCAGGCATACGTTCTACTATAGCTTTTGTACTGGCCGTTTTTCGATTTTGCACGAGTTCATCATGCTACAGGTTTCTGCGTGGGATACAGCACGAGGAATGGGATTGTGCGGATGTTTTATAAATATAATTGCTAGGGAAACGATATAAGCGAATGAAAAAACGCGTGGTTGGGTATGACATTATCAAATCGATGGCGATGTTCTTTGTAGTGATGCTCCACTACTCATTTTACACGAGATTCTATTCCAGCGGGCTTGCTGGAACGGCGGTCACCGTATTGTGCGTGGTGTGCGTGCCATTGTTCTTCGCTGTGAACGGCGCGCTGCTTCTTCCTCGGAAGATGGATGAGGCGAAGCATTATCGGAAGACGCTGAACATCGTCATTGTGGTCACCATCTGGAGGCTGCTTGCCGCGGCGTTCTTCGTTTTCGTGGACGGTTCCCATCCGGTGACGTTGAAGGATCTTGTGCTGTTCCTGCTTGGCGGTGTCTTTGGAGATTATCCGACCGGTTATTTTTGGTTCATGAACGCCTTGATCGCAGTGTACCTTGTTTTGCCTGTGATGAAAATGGCGTTCGATTCGGAACGAAAGCTTGCATTCAACGCGCTGCTGGCTGTTTTGGCTGGTTTTACTGTGGGCAAGGATTCCCTGAAACTTGTTCTGCAGATTCTGGGAACCGCAACGAACCATGATTTCGCCTCGATTCTGAATGCACTTGATGAATTCTACATTTTCGGCTCGTACGGATACGTTTTGTTGTATTTCCTGATTGGAGGGATGATTGGGCGCTATCTAAAGCAGAAGCAGACCGGGGAACTCGATGCCGACGTCCATCATCCCCTGTTCGATATCTCTTGGGGTGAAGCCAGCGCTGGCATCGTTGTCTGCTATGCGTTGACGTTACTGATCCAGCGATACCAGCATGCCACCCACGGCACTAATTTGACTGTGGAGAACGGCTATTGGCTGCTACCGTCATTCGTTGCAACGATACTGATTCTGTTGGTATTGGGGCGGGTGAATATCCAAGGCATTTGGGCCAAAGTATTCCAGGTGATCGGCATGAACACGTTCGGCGTGTACATGCTGCATTTGGTCGGATTGGTGCTGTTGAGCAGATTACAGGCTCTACCATGGCTCCAGTTCATGGGAAACTTGAATTCCGTTGCAGTGACTTTGCTGAATGTGGTGTTGTGCGGTTGCGTGTTCGCCATATGTCTTGCAGTATCCGTGCTGTTCCGAAAGATCCCGTATATTAATCGTTTGTTCGCGTTGTAAGCATTATGAATTAGTCGAACCGATAAAGAAGAAATGAAAATGAACGGATTGAATATGCTAAAGAAAATTGAACCACGAATTGTGGTTCCGCTGGTTCTTGGCATGATGTTCGCTTTGGGAGATGAGGCTTCCAATCCTGAAGGTCATATCATGCAAATTAAAAGCGCGTTATGCGTGAAGGTGCTGCTTTTCTGTGTGCTTTTCTGTGTATTATTTCGCTTCGCTGATTGGCTGATTGCCGAAGTGCAGGGAGCGAAGAGGGAAGACCAAGTAGAGCATTATGGCTTTTTCGAATATGGGTATGCGATAAAACCGTGGTTGAAGAACGCGGCGGTGATTGCCGTGTGCTGGCTTCCGTATGAATTTTGGTTGTTCCCTGGCGTGTATTGGTCGGATACCTCCAAACAGTTGCTCATTCATTATGGTGTGGAACGATTCACGGACCATCATCCTTTTGCTTTAACGTATTTGTTTGGTTGGTTCGCTGATTTTGGACAATGGGCTTTCCATAATTCCATTTATGGTTTGTATCTGCTGATTGTCGTGCAACTTATTGCAGCGCCGCTGCTTTTCTCTTGGATGCTTTTGTACACGAGGAAGATGGGCGTTCCGCAATGGTTGTGTCATGTGGAATTGGCATTTTTGGCATTGTTCCCGCTTTTTCCGGTGATGTTTTCTTCGTTAGCGAAGGATACGATTTCCGTTCTGTTTTTCATCCCTTTCTGCATATTGTTCGTTGACGGTATTCGCACCAAAGGTTCATCACTGTCTAAACCAGGAATCATTATTACATTATTGCTGTGTGGCTTACTGACGTGCCTGACGAAGAAAGCGGGCGTGTATGTGGTGGTGCCCTCATTGCTGCTGATGTTTCTGATTGTCGGATTGTCGAAAAAAGCGAAAGCTACCGCGTTTGCCATCGGCGCAGTAATTGCTATTGTCATGATGGTCATCATTCCGAAAGCCGTTATGCCGGCGCTTGGCGTTGCCCCTAGTGGTAAGCAGGAAAGCATCCCGTTTGCCATTCAGCAGGTTGCCCATGACGTCAAATACAACAGTGAGGACATGACTCAGCAGGAGAAGAAACTGATTTCTGACTTCCTGACCATTGACTATAAAAAGATTCCCAAAGCTTACGACCCGCAGATCGCAGATCCGGTAAAAGGGACCAGTTTGAAAGACCCTGATCTGTTCAGCGATTTTATGAAGCTGTGGCTCAAGAAGACAGTGGAGCACCCGATCGGTCATTTGGAATCGTGGATGGGATTGGTTCGCGGCTGGTTCAGCTTTTCTAACAACGATGGTTCTCCAAGCGATATGGTGGTTTGCACTGAATCTGCATGGTATTACGATCCGATTTTAGAATATGTTCCGCAGTGGCCGTTGAAGGCAAGCAGAAGTGATACTGCACGTTCTGTATATGACATGGAACAGAGCGTGCCCGTATTGAATGCACTGTTTTCAAGGGCATTGTGGTCATCCATCCTGCCCTGCTTCATGCTGTACTTGGCTTTGCGTCCCGGCAAAGGCAAATGGAGTCGCGTGGCTTCGATGCTTCCGGTGGATATGTCGTTTGTGTATCTGTTGCTGGTACCAGTGTCCGGCATGGGTGGAGAGCCAACCCGATATGTGTTGCAACTGATTTGCATCGCGCCATTGTTCTTAGCGTTCATGAGTGAATCGATTGGTAAAACGAAAGAACCTCTGATTAAAACGATGGCATAAATAATACAGAAATGGGTGTCGTAAAATACAACACCCATTTCTGTCAGTGACGACCGCGAACTGCTCGGCCGATCGCCTTCACCGCATCACGGCGACGGGAACCGATTGGCATTAGCGGATCGACAATCTTGCGAATCGGGTTGTCCTCCCCGACTGCGCGCTCGTGCTTCGGACGGAGCACGCCGGCTGGAATCTCTGATTCGTTTGCCTTTACTACACGTTTAAGCAGACGCTCATAGAACGGGGTCTCGCGTGCGTACTTCCAGTACATGGAAGCGAAATCGCAATCCGGGTCGGTCCATGGCTTCTGGAAGCCGGCATAGTGGACAATCTGTGGATCGTTGCGCGACTTCATATACGCGTCGTAAATGTCGTTCGGCGCCTGCACGAAGAGGTTGCCGACACGACCGCCGCAGTCATGCACCACGTTCCATTCCCACGGCAGGTACAGCACATTGCCTTCGCAGTGCGCGTTGAGCACGTCCTGGTCGTTGTAGATGAAATCGGGATTCGAGGCGTAGGTAAGCCATTGTTCGATGGTGTAATGCTCACGCATCGCCTTGGTGTTGAGCACCAGCACGCCGGCCTGGAAGTAATCGTATGGATTCTTCATCTTCAGCACGGTTTGCGCGTAGCCCATGCGTTTGCCGTGCTTCACGTTGAGATTGGCGAGGAAGTCGATGTCTCGAATCGCGCCGAGCATCTTGCCCTGCAAATCGATGTTGTAAAGCTTCGCGATATCGCCGTTGATGATGATGTCGGAATCGAGATACAGCACCTTGTCGTAGAACGGCAGAACCTTCTGAATCAGGAAGCGGTAATACGTCTCCACACTGATATGGGCGTTATTGGTGGAAAGATTGTAGCCAGCAAGTTCGCGGTCCACGTTGGTGAACCTCAGATTCATATTCGGGAACTGCTTGAAGAAGCCACGCAGACGTTCCTGCTTGTCCCATGCGATGTTGCGCTGCAGCACCGTCACATCGTAGAAGTAATGCGGATCGGCGTTCTTCATGGCTGAATACACGGTGGTGGTCAATTGAGGAACATAATTGTCATCCGCTGCGAACACCACCGGAACGATTGGCTTGTCGGTAATGTCAAGCGGCTTGAGCTGCTCCGCTGGCTCCGGATTGGTGAAGTGGACGCACTGTAGTTCCTTAAACTTCCAGTTGGAACCGATACGCTTGTGATGCAGCAGGTAGATGTTGAGCAGACGTTCGGACAGATGACCCGGCGTACGCAGGGCCTCCTTGCTGTATGTGCTGTAGTCGGTGTTTTTATCGAACTCCTCAAGAATGGGGAACATCCATTTGCAATAGTCGAAGAAGATCTCCTTCTTCATGATGAACATGTTGCAGAAGCAGGCTTTGTCGCCGTTGAAGAACGCCTGTGCATCCTGCTTGTAGTCGGGATACATGCTGCACAGGATCTGGTAGCAACGCTTCAGATCATCGTCATGCAGCAGGGGAGCGGCTTCCCACAGCGCGCGTGGAGTGCCGTGCTTATCGATGATTTTTTCGAGATTGCCGAATGGCGTGGTGATGA
>OGRE01002416.1_pt1 | contig 13190 bp, 9 predicted proteins | sample 1553421 | NCBI WGS metagenome assembly OGRE01 (sample SAMEA2580076, study PRJEB22360) | human gut metagenome | biome: human gut; feature: human-associated habitat; material: faeces | place: Denmark | collected 2008/2010 | reverse complement strand
CAGGATCGACTGGGCATAGAGATAAGATAATAGAGATAAGATAATAGAAAAGAGATAATTAAGAAATGAGTAAATAAAAAAATGTGTAAGTTTCTGAGCATAGGAACTTACACATTTTTACTATATCAGAATATAAAATTATATTCTTTATATATTCACTTATTTATGAAACGCTTGAAGAAACAGGATTATTTTGTAGCCTTATCATCCTGATATTTTAAAGCTGCTTCTACGAAGCCACGGAATAACGGATGCGGTCTGTTCGGTCTGGACTTTAATTCCGGATGTGCCTGTGTTGCGACAAACCAAGGATGTTCCGGAATCTCGATCATCTCGACAATACGTCCGTCCGGTGAGAGACCAGATAATTTCATGCCGTTGGCTGTCAGAGCATCACGATAGTCGTTGTTGACTTCATAACGATGACGATGACGTTCATGAATCTCTTCTGTGCCATATAATTTGTATGCTGTAGAAGTCTTATCAAGAACACATGGATAAGATCCAAGTCTTAAAGTACCACCGATGTCCTCAATGCCAAGCTGTTCCGGCATGATATGAATAACCGGATGTGTTGTATCCGGATCAAGTTCTGCACTGTGTGCATCACGGTAACCGATGACATTTCTTGCAAATTCAACGATTGCAAGCTGCATGCCCAGGCACAGACCGAGGAACGGAATCTTATTGGTACGTGCGTATTTGATAGCTTGCAGTTTTCCGTCAATACCACGCTGTCCGAATCCGCCCGGAACCAAGATACCGCTGACGTCTTTCAACTGTTCATCTACATTTTCAGCAGTAACCGTCTCGGAATCGATCCATTTGATATTTACAGTAGCACGGCTGAAGATACCACCATGTTTTAATGCTTCTACGACACTGATGTAAGCATCATGAAGCTGGATATATTTACCGACAATAGCAACAGTTACTTCTGTATTTGGTGTCTTCAGATATTCAACCATCTCTGTCCAGTCTTTGAGATCCGGTGTCGGGCAGTCCAGATGAAGTGACTCACATACTACTTCTGCAAGATGTTCTTTCTCCATTGCAAGCGGTGCTTCATAAAGATATTCCACATCCAGATTCTGGAGTACATGGTTGGATGGTACATTACAGAAAAGTGCGATCTTGTCTTTGATGCCGTCATCCAGAGGATGCTCAGAACGACATACGAGGATATCCGGCTGGATTCCCATTCCCTGTAAATCTTTGACACTTGCCTGTGTTGGCTTTGTTTTCATCTCCTGCGAAGCGCGAAGGTAAGGAATTAAAGTTACATGGATCAGAACAACGTTCTCGCGTCCTTTCTCGTGCTGGAACTGACGAATCGCCTCAAGGAAAGGCTGGCTTTCGATATCTCCGACGGTTCCGCCTACTTCAATAATGGCAATTTCTGTATTTTCAGCAGATGGATTGCGATAGAAACGGGACTTGATCTCGTTTGTGATGTGCGGGATAACCTGTACAGTTCCTCCGCCGAAATCTCCACGACGTTCTTTCTGCAATACGGACCAATAGATCTTACCGGTTGTGACGTTGGAATTCTTTGTCAGACTTTCGTCGATAAAACGCTCGTAGTGACCAAGGTCAAGGTCTGTCTCAGCACCATCGTCTGTGACGAAAACTTCTCCGTGCTGTACCGGATTCATAGTACCCGGATCAATATTGATATAAGGATCGAATTTCTGCATGGTCACTGTGTAGCCGCGTGCTTTCAGAAGTCTTCCGAGTGATGCGGCTGTAATTCCTTTTCCAAGTCCTGATACTACTCCACCTGTTACAAATACATATTTTACTGCCATAATTTCCTCCTTCGCGTTCAAATAAATAAGTATGCTCCAAAAAAATACTTAAAAATTATACACCCTTTTTCGGAAAAAATACAGAATTATTTTCATATTTTGCTTCAAAAGTTGCTTGAACCGAAAGTTTCATAAACTGCTTGCGGTCAACATCACCTACCATTACGGAAGTATGAGCCTGGCAGCCCTTCAGATTCGGAAGCTGTTCCAGTGCTTTCTGTGCATCCGGATCGGAAGCTGCACTGACAGACAGCGCAATAAGCACTTCGTCTGTGTGAAGACGTGGGTTCTTGCTTCCAAGATACTGAGTCTTTAAAGTCTGGATCGGTTCAATTGCTGCCGGAGAAATAACCGGACGATCATGTGGAATGCCGGCAAGCTCTTTTAAAGCATTTAAAAGAAGAGCAGCGCATGCGCCGAGCAGATCGGAAGTCTTGCCTGTGACCATACGACCATCATGCAGTTCCATTGCAGCAGCCGGAGCACCTGTTTCTTCGGCACGTTTCATTGCAGCGTCAACAACCGGACGGTCATGAACGGTGATGCCTGCCTGGTTCATCAGCATCTCGATCTTGTATACTTCTTCATCCGAACATGCACCGGCAAGGGCACGTCTTCTGGAATCATAGTAACGGCGGATGATCTCCTGATTGGAAGCTTCTTTGCATGCCTCATCATCACAGATACAGTTCCCTGCCATGTTGACGCCCATATCTGTCGGTGATTTGTATGGACTCTTTCCATAGATTCGTTCAAACATCGCATTCAGGACAGGGAAGATCTCCACGTCACGGTTGTAGTTGACGGTTGTCTTTCCATATGCTTCCAGATGGAACGGATCAATCATATTGATGTCGTTGAGATCGGCTGTTGCCGCCTCGTAAGCGAGGTTGACCGGATGCTTGAGCGGGATATTCCAGATTGGAAATGTTTCAAATTTGGCATAACCGGCACAGATCCCGCGTTTGTGTTCATGGTAGAGCTGTGACAGGCAGACAGCCATCTTGCCGCTTCCAGGTCCCGGCGCTGTTACGACGATCAGCGGGCGGGAAGTTTCGATATAATCATTTTTGCCATAGCCTTCGTCACTTACAATGTGTGGAATGTTGGAAGGATAGCCGTCGATCGGATAGTGGTTGTAAACTTTGATGCCGAGTTTTTCCAGTTTGTTCTTAAATAAAGCAGCACTCTGCTGTCCACTGTATTTGGTAATTACGACACTGCCGACATACAGTCCGTGGCCTTTGAAAATAGACATGAGGCGCATAACATCTACATCATAAGTAATGCCAAGGTCTCCGCGGACTTTGTTTTTCTCAATGTCTTCGGCACTGATGACAATGACGATCTCTGCCTGATCGCTTAGCTGCATCAGCATACGCATCTTGGAGTCTGGCCGGAATCCCGGAAGTACACGGGATGCGTGAAAGTCATCAAATAATTTGCCGCCAAATTCCAGGTAAAGTTTGTTGTCGAACTGGGCGATACGTTCCCGGATATGAGCGGACTGCATCTGTAAGTATTTTTCGTTGTCAAATCCTATGTTCATTATTCAATCCTCTTAATAACGTTATATTAAAAATATTTCATAAAAGTGTAAATTTCTGTATGAACTATTTTCTATCCAAGTATACTACAGGATATGGGAAGTTTACAATCTTTTCATAAATCTTTTATTGATTTCCGGGTGGGCTGTCCTTATAATTATGTAATGTAATAGGAGGAAGAATATGGACAACCAGAATAAGAAAAATCAAGATCCTAAAAAGAACAACCGACAGGGCTTTTCATTTGTCATTTTAGTGACTCTGATCACGACGATACTTGTGCTGGCACTTTACCAGTTTCAGGGACAAGGATCCGAGACAGAGATCAGCTACGACAAGTTTTTAAAATATGTCGATGCAGGAAAAGTAGACAAAGTTGAGATCGACAGTGATAAACTGATCATCACAATGAAGAAAGAATCCGGAGACCGGATTGCGAAGAAGTATTATACAGGAGTTGTCAAGGACGATCAGCTGTCTGACAAACTGTATAAAGCGCATGTAGAATATAACGCAAAGATACCGGATACAACATCCGCAGTCATGCTCCAGCTTCTCGGCACATTCCTTCCGGTGGCATGTCTGGTGGCACTGATCATTTGGACGACAAAGCGTATGTCTAAGGGTGGCGGCATGATGGGAATCGGCAAGAGCAATGCCAAGATGTATGTGGAGAAGCAGACCGGAGTTACATTTAAGGATGTAGCAGGACAGGATGAAGCAAAAGAATCTCTGCAGGAAGTCGTAGATTTTCTGCATAATCCGGGAAAATATACAAGTGTTGGTGCGAAACTTCCGAAAGGTGCACTGTTAGTCGGACCTCCGGGAACCGGTAAGACATTACTTGCAAAAGCGGTCGCCGGAGAAGCGAAAGTACCGTTCTTCTCACTCAGCGGTTCGGCTTTTGTTGAGATGTATGTGGGTGTTGGAGCTTCCCGTGTACGAGATCTGTTCAAACAGGCACAGCAGATGGCGCCGTGTATCATTTTCATTGATGAGATCGATGCAATCGGTAAGAGCCGTGACAACCAGATGGGAAGTAACGATGAGAGAGAACAGACACTGAACCAGCTCCTTGCAGAGATGGACGGATTTGAGAGCAATAAAGGACTTGTTCTGTTGGCGGCAACGAACCGTCCGGAGATCTTGGATCCGGCGCTGTTAAGACCGGGACGTTTTGACAGACGTATCATTGTTGAAAAACCTGATTTAAAAGGACGTGTGGAAGTATTAAAAGTTCATTCCAAAGATGTCCGTATGGATGAGACGGTTGATCTGGAAGAGATCGCACTGGCAACTTCCGGTGCTGTCGGATCAGATCTTGCCAATATGATCAATGAAGCTGCGATTAATGCAGTCAAACATGGCAGACATGCGGTATCGCAGGCAGATCTGTTTGAGGCTGTAGAAGTTGTACTGGTCGGCAAGGAGAAGAAAGACCGTATTATGAGTCAGGAGGAACGAAGAATCGTTTCCTACCACGAAGTCGGACATGCATTGGTGAGCGCACTTCAGAAGGATGCAGAGCCGGTACAGAAGATTACAATCGTACCACGTACGATGGGAGCACTCGGTTATGTTATGCAGACTCCGGAGGAAGAGAAGTATTTGAATACGAAGAAAGAACTGGAAGCAATGTTAGTTGGTATGCTTGCCGGACGTGCTGCAGAAGAGATTGTATTTGATACGGTTACGACAGGTGCTTCAAACGATATCGAGAAAGCAACACAGGTAGCAAGAGCGATGATCACGCAGTATGGTATGAGTGAGAAGTTCGGACTGATCGGACTGGAATCGGTACAGAACAGATACCTGAACGGAAGACCGGTTTCCAACTGTGGAGCAGAGACAGAATCTGAGATTGACAAAGAAGTCATGAAGATGCTAAAAGAGGCCTACGAGCAGGCGAAGACATTATTACAGGCACACAGAGAAACGTTGGATAAGATTGCTGCATTCCTGATCGAGAAAGAGACCATTACAGGTAAGGAATTTATGCAGATATTACATGAAGTGGAAGGAACCGATCCGGAAGAGAAGAAGGCATCCGGCGAAGAACGAATTGCAATGAAAGAAGTATAAGAGATTGTAAGTATACAAAATGGGGCAGATTTTATCTGCTCCATTTTTCTTATCTGCGTACTCTTTTTTGCTTGCATAGAGAAAATATGATTTCTGTTATAATGAAAAGCCTTCTGCAAGACCTTGCTTACAGACCTTTTTTCCGATACAATAATTACGATGTGAATCAGAAAAAGAAAGGGAAGACAAATGTTTGATATACCTGAAGAGTTAAAAAAACTTCCGGGAAAACCGGGAGTATATATCATGCATGATGAGACAGATATGATCATATATGTCGGAAAAGCGATCAGCCTTAAAAATCGGGTGCGTCAGTATTTCCAGAGCAGCAGGAATAAAGGCGCAAAGATTGAGCAGATGGTAACGCATATCCGGAGATTTGAGTATATCGTTACGGATTCTGAACTGGAAGCGCTTGTTCTGGAATGTAATCTGATCAAGGAACACCATCCAAAGTATAATACGATGCTTATGGATGATAAGGCGTATCCATTTATCAAAGTGACAGCGGATGAAGCATATCCAAGAATAATGCTGGCGCGAAAGATGATAAAAGACAAAGCGAAATATTTTGGACCATATACAAGTGCCGGTGCAGTAAAAGATACGATCGAACTGATCCGCAAATTATATCATATCCGGAGCTGCAATCGTAAACTGCCAAGGGATACGGGAAAAGAACGCCCATGCCTGAATTATCACATTCATCAGTGCGATGCGCCCTGTCAGGGATATATAAGCCAGGAAGCGTATCAGAAGTCCGTGCAGGAGGTACTGCATTTTCTGAATGGGAATTATGACATTATATTAAAGAGATTGGAAAAACAGATGCAGGATGCGGCAGAAGTACTGGAATTTGAGAAGGCAGCAGAATACAGGGAGCTATTGTTCAGTGTGCAGAAGATTGCGCAGAAGCAGAAGATCACGGACACAGCAGGAGAAGACAGAGACGTTATTGCTATGGCGACAGAATATGCAGATGCGGTCGTGCAGGTTTTTTTTATCCGTGGAGGCAGACTGATCGGAAGAGATCATTTTTATTTAAAAACAGCGCCGGGAGAGACAGAAAAAGAAACACTGACCAGCTTTATCAAACAATTTTATGCAGGAACACCGTATATTCCTTCGCAGCTTATGCTTCCGCAGGAAGTGGAAGACCAGGAACTTCTGGAAGAGTGGCTGAGCAAGAAAAAGGAACGGAGAGTCCACCTGATCATTCCGAAAAAAGGGCAGAAAGAGAAACTTGTTGAATTGGCTGAAAAGAATGCCGCCATGGTATTACAAAAGGACAAGGAACGGCTGAAAAGAGAAGAAGGACGGACGATCGGAGCTGTCAAAGAGTTGGAAAAAATACTCGGACTGTCAGGCATTTCCAGAATGGAGGCATTTGATATTTCCAATACAAGTGGTTTTGCTTCGGTAGGCTCCATGGTTGTGTACGAGCGGGGCAAGCCAAAGAAAAACGATTACCGTAAGTTCCGTATCAAGAACGTACAGGGACCGGATGATTATGCCAGTATGGAAGAGGTGCTGACGCGCAGATTTACCCATGGTCTCAGAGAACAGGAAGAAGGAAAAGAGCTGGGAGGATTTACGGTATTTCCAGATCTTATACTGATGGATGGTGGACGCGGACAGGTAAATATTGCAGAAGAGGTATTGCAAAAACTTGACATTTCGATCCCGGTATGTGGAATGGTAAAAGACGATCATCACCGCACAAGAGGGCTGTATTATAAAAATGTGGAGCTTCCGATCGACATACATTCAGAAGCATTCCGGCTGATCACCAGAATTCAGGATGAAGCACACCGTTTTGCTATTACCTTCCACAGACAACTGAGAGGAAAAGGACAGGTACATTCGATTCTGGACGACATTCCGGGAGTAGGGCCGGCAAGAAGAAAAGAACTGATGAAGCATTTTGAAAATATAGATGCAATAAAACAAGCATCTGTAGAAGAGCTTCAGAAACTGCCATCAATGAATAAAAAATCAGCAGAAGATGTATACAAATTCTTTCATTGATATGATATAATATTGTGTGTTATTTTTTGCACAATTAAGAAATACTGGAAAGAAAGGGTGGAGGAAACAGTATGGTAAATCAAGTGAAATTAAGTCAGATTGTAGAGCGGTTTGACCTAAAGAATCTGACTCCGGATGTAGATTATACAAAAACAGGAGTTTCCGTTCCGGATGTAAACCGTCCGGCATTGCAGCTTACTGGATTTTTCGAACATTTTGCATCAGAACGTGTGCAGATTATCGGATATGTAGAATACACATATCTTCAGAATATAGAAGAAGAGAAAAAAGAGAAAATCTATGACATGTTATTGTCTTATGAGATTCCGTGTATTGTATACTGCCGTGGTTTAAAACCGGAACCAATGCTTCTTGAGAAAGCAAATAAGGCAAATATTCCGGTATTTTCTACAGGGGTCAATACATCTACATTTACGGCTGAGATCATCCGCTGGTTAAATGTAGAACTGGCGCCTTGCATTTCGATTCATGGTGTACTTGTTGATGTATATGGTGTCGGTGTGCTGATCATGGGAGAGAGTGGAATCGGTAAGAGTGAGGCGGCGCTTGAGCTGATCAAGCGTGGACATCGTCTTGTAAGCGATGACGTTGTAGAAATCCGCAAGGTCAGTGATGATACACTGGTAGGTAAGGCGCCGGATATTACGAGACATTTTATTGAGTTAAGAGGAATCGGCATTGTAGATGTGAAGATGCTGTTTGGTGTACAGAGTGTAAGAGAGACACAGAATATCGATCTTGTTATCACATTAGAAGATTGGAATCGTGATAAAGAATATGACAGACTGGGACTGGAAGAAGAATATACAGAATTTCTTGGCAATAAAGTTGTATGTCATCAGTTACCGATCCGTCCGGGACGTAATCTCGCTATCATTGTTGAGACTGCGGCAATCAACCACAGACAGAAAAGTATGGGATATAATGCTGCACAGGAATTATACAAACGTGTGCAGGAAAATATGGCTAAGAAACAGGGAGAATAATTATGAAATATTGTTTTGGTGTAGATATTGGCGGAACAACTGTGAAGATGGGATTGTTCCAGATCGATGGTGTACTTCTGGAAAAATGGGAGATTCCATCCCACACAGAAAACGAAGGCGCTGCGATCCTTCCGGATGTTGCCGCTTCTATAGAGGAACTTTGTGAGAAAAAGAAGATTGCAAAGGAGCAGATCGAAGGAGTAGGAATCGGTGTTCCGGCTCCGGTGACGGAAGTGGGGATTGTACAGAATACAGCGAATCTCGGATGGGGTTATAAGGAAGTTAAAAAAGAAATGGAAGAGCTGACCGGTCTGAAAGTCAGACTGGGAAATGATGCCAATGTAGCAGCCCTTGGCGAGATGTGGCTTGGGGCTGGAAAAGGTGAGAAGAATATCGTCATGGTTACGCTGGGAACAGGTGTAGGCGGTGGCGTAATCCTGGAAGGACATCCTCTGGTTGGTACGAATGGTGCCGGTGGGGAGATCGGTCATATCTGTGTGAATGAAACAGAGACAGAAACCTGTGGCTGTGGAAAAAAAGGATGCCTGGAGCAGTATGCTTCCGCTACAGGTATTGCAAGACTTGCAGCACTGCGTCTCGCAAAGGATGCAAAGTCCAGCCTGTTACGCAGTCAGGAACATGTAGATGCAAAAGCAGTATTTGATGCATTAAAGGCACAGGATGAAGTTGCAGAAGAGATTGTAGAAGAATTTGGAAAATATCTTGGACATGCACTTGCTAACATTGCAGTTGTTGTTGATCCGGCAGTAATCGTAATTGGTGGAGGTGTATCAAAGGCAGGAGAGATCCTTCTTGACTATATTGTCAAGAACTACAGAGCAAATGCATTCTTTGCAAATCAGGATGTACAGTTTAAACTTGCAGAATTAGGAAATGATGCAGGAATATGCGGAGCTGCAAAACTAATCTTTGACTAAAATTGCAGAATTAAAATTGCAGAGATCATAAAATAAAAAAATAGCTGAGCAAATGAAAAAGCATTCGGTTCTACAAACCCAATGCTTTTTTACTATTCATTTATTGATGATTAATTACCATGTCCGCCGGTGCCGCCACCAGTGCCGCCACCAGTGCTGTCACCAGAGTTGCCACCGGTATTACCGCCAGAGTTGCCACCGGTATTACCGCCAGTATTGCCACCAGAGTTGCCACCGGTATTACCGCCAGAGTTGCCACCGGTATTACCGCCAGAGTTGCCACCAGAGTTACCGCCAGAGTTGCCACCGGAGTTGCCGCCAGAGTTACCGCCAGTATTACCGCCAGTATTACCGCCAGAGTTACCGCCAGTATTACCGCCAGAGTTGTTGCCGGTATTACCATTGTTCGTATCACCGGTGTTACCGTTATTGCTGTTATTATCATTGTTATAATTGGATCCACTGTCGTAGCTGGAATGTCCCGGACAGGTCTCTGTAGGTACGGTGTCTTCCGTGAAGTATTCTGTCTCGGTCGGACATCCGGAACGCGGAAGCTTACCAGTAATGCTACAGACAGATACTTTTTCCAGTCCTGCGTTTGTATCAAAATCTTTTGATTCAAGATTCTCATGGATACGGCTCATAATTCCTTTCCAGAGACGGAAACGAAAGCTTGTGTCATAGCCGCATTCCTTGTTGTCATCATATCCACCCCATACGGCACAGGTGTAATAAGGAGTGAAGCCACAGAACCATAAGTCCTTGTTGGAAGTTGTTGTACCGGTTTTACCGGCAGTTGCCATATTGTCTAACTGGCAGGAACGTCCTGTACCTTCTTTAACAACACTTTGTAATGCGCTTGTAAGAAGAGAAGCAGTGCTTTTTTTGACTGCTCTGTGGGATGAACCAGGATTCTCTAACAGAACATTCCCATCATGATCTACGATTTTCGTGTAAAGGGTAGGTGTGTTATATTCACCGCCGTTAGCAATGGAAGCATATGCAGCGCAGAGCTGATAGTTGTAAACACCTTCTGTGATACCACCAAGTGCAAGTGTCTGGTTAACATCACTGAAGATCTTTCCGTTGATTTCTTTGTTCTTAACAAGTGTACTGATTCCAAATTTGTCTTTACAGTATTCATAGCCCAGCTGTTGTGTGATCTCATCACTGACCTTGACTGCGCAGACATTGATGGAATTGGCGATAGCAGTACGATAAGTAACAGTTCCTTTGTAAGAACGGCTGGCATTTCGCACGCTTTTGCCATTTTTATAACTGTAAGGCTCATCAACAACGGTAGAAGAAAGTGTCTTGCCACATGCATCAATTGCAGGTGCATAAGCTGCCAGAACCTTGAATGTAGATCCAGGCTGACGTTTTGCACCCTTGTAAGCACGGTTCAGACTGAGGCTGGATCCTTTGGCACCACGTCCACCTACCATAGCTTTGATCTCGCCGTTGCTCTGATCCATCAGAGTAACGGAGGCCTGAGGCTGTGGAGTAATGTTCATTACTTCGTTATATTTGTCTCCTTTTTTGGCGATGGTCTTCTTCCATTCTTTTACCATACGCTTTGCTTCTTCTTTACTGGAGTATAAAAGCCCCTGTGATTTGCCGTATTTCTTCTGGACGTATTTTTTTACATGGCCAGAGCTGTAATTCTTAACAGAACCGTCAGCACGGGTTACGGTAAGGGCATAATCCAGACCGTATTCCTTAAGTCCGGGATAGTTAGAGTCTTTGTTCATCTCTTCATCACAGATCTTCTGCATCTTTTTGTTTTGGGTAGAATAGATGCTTAAGCCGCCACTGTAGAGAGCATTGTATGCCTGTGCATCTGTGTATCCGAGCTGTTCTTTCAGATCGTGGATAACCTGGTCAGAAAGTGCATCTACAAAATAGCTGGCAGCGTTATTATTATCACTGTTTTTCTTGTTGGCTTTCTGAATACGTGCATAAACTTTGTCTTTCTTTGCCTTGTTATATTCTTTTTTTGAAATATAACCCTGTTCAAGCATGTTTTTCAGAACGTTGTCTCGTCTCTTGGCATTGGCATCCGGATGTGTTACCGGATTGTAGCCGGATGGATTCTGAGTGATCCCGGCAATAACCGCACATTCAGATAATGTAAGCTTGGACACATCTTTTCCAAAATAACGCATGGATGCGGACTGTACACCAAGACAGTTCTGTCCAAGGTTGATCGTATTCATATAACTTTCCAGAATCTCATTCTTGCTCATCTGCTTCTCAATCTGTAAAGCAAGATACTGCTCCTGGAACTTACGCTCTAATTTGTCTGCAAATGTCTTCTCGTCTACAAAGTTCGGGAAAACATTATTCTTGATGAGCTGCTGTGTCAGTGTACTGGCACCCTGTTCGGAACCGGTCAGTGTGGAAACTGCTGCACGGGCGATACCCTGTAAGTCGATACCATTATGTTTGTAAAAACGTTCATCCTCAATTGCAACAAATGCGTGAGCCAGATTATCCGGAATATCATCAATTGTTTTGTAAACACGGTTTGAACCGGAAGCTACAAAACGGTGTGTTTCCGTTTTACCGTCATCTGCATAAACAAAAGTTGTAAATCCCTGCGGTTTGACATCGGAAGGGGATACCTCAGGCGCATTGTTTATGATACGTTTTACAAATAATCCGCCGCCGATGATACCAATCACTCCGACCAGCACAATACAGAGCAGCAAAGCTTTGAACAGGCGGACGCCGACGCGTTTCCCTTGCATGGCAGATTTGGATGTTATTCGTTTCTGCTGCCTGGCAGCCTTTCTTTTACCATAATTCATGAGTTTTTGCCTCCTTCATACCACGTCATTATAGCAAAGATAGTCTTTGAAATAAAGAAAAAAATGAAAACTTCATATTTTGGTAGGAAAATCTTAAGAAATTCGGTATTATAATAAGTAAGTGTATTTTTCGGGCTGTTTTATCATGAGTGACTGTCTGATGTAAAAGGAAAGTATCATCAGCTCGTGCAGGAAAGAAAGGAACAAAAATAATGGCATTAGAATATAAAATTGTATATACCGGCGGTGAAGCCGAAATTGTAGAAAAGAAATCTCGTTTTATTGCAACTGTAAGTCCGGTGAAGACAGAAGAGGAAGCGCTTGCTTTTATCGAAGCTACAAAGAAAAAATACTGGAATGCCAGACACAATTGTTTTGCCTATATTGTTGGAGAGCAGCAGGAGCTGATGCGGTGCAGTGATGATGGGGAGCCGAATGGTACAGCCGGTAAACCGATGCTGGATGTGCTGACTGGTGCGGGACTTCATCAGGTTGTAGTAGTTGTTACAAGATATTTCGGAGGAACACTTCTTGGAACAGGAGGACTGGTACGGGCATATTCGTCTTCGGTGCAGGCAGGACTGGCTTCTTCCCAGATTGTAACCAGAATTTCAGGATCTAAACTTCAGATTACAACGGATTATACCGGACTTGGTAAAATCCAGTACATATTAGGAGAGAACGGAATTCAGATTCTGGATACGCAGTATACGGATCAGGTTGTGCTGGAAGTGCTACTGTCCGATGAGCAGCTGGCGCCGGTGCAGGCGGAGATTACAGAAGGAACTTCCGGGCAGGCAAAGATGGAAGTGGGAGAGGCATGTTTCTTTGCGGAAGTTGACGGAAAAGAGCAGGTGCTTGAGTAGTGGGAAAAGTTTCCTCGGTCATGGCTGTCGCCATACACAGAAGTAGTGAAAGCAACGAGCAAGAACCTCGAAACCCCCTGCGGTGTTTCCTCGGTCATGGCTGT
>OGRE01002407.1_pt1 | contig 13233 bp, 7 predicted proteins | sample 1553421 | NCBI WGS metagenome assembly OGRE01 (sample SAMEA2580076, study PRJEB22360) | human gut metagenome | biome: human gut; feature: human-associated habitat; material: faeces | place: Denmark | collected 2008/2010 | reverse complement strand
TCAAACGCCGCGATGAGGATGCGCGATGCATCGACCATGTAGCGGTTGCGGCGCATCATGCACCCGGGGGTGTAGGCCTCCTGTACGAGCGTCTGATAGTCGCACTGGCGCAGGTCGTAGGCATAGCGCTCGCGCAGCTCCGGCCGCCAGCGGTCGGCCTGGCCGGAGTAGGGGATGGCCGCCTCGATCGTGACGGGTACGCTGTGCGGCTGCGGGATCGACGTGATCGATATCGGGCTGGCCACGACGCCGACGGTCGAGATAGCCGTGACGGGCAAAGGAGCCGACGGAGGGATCATTCTGACGGCCAGCCACAATCCCGGGCAGTGGAATGCGTTGAAGCTGCTCGGATCGCGCGGCGAGTTCCTCAGCGACGCCGAGGGCAAACGGGTGTTGGCTATTGCGGCGGACGACGCCTACGATTACCCCGGGGTGGACGCGCTGGGGCATATCGTCTTTCGCGGTAGTTACGACCGTGAGCATATCGACCGCGTGCTGGCCCTGCCGCTGGTCGACCGTGAGGCGGTTCGCCGGGCCGGGTTCCGCGTCGTCGTCGATGCGGTCAACTCGGTGGGAGGAGTCGTGATGCCCGTACTGCTCCGGGAACTGGGGTGCGAGGTAGCCGAGATGAACTGCACGCCCAACGGGAGGTTCGCCCATACGCCCGAGCCGATCCCCGAGAACCTGACCGATATCGCGGCACGGGTCCCCTCCGAGCGAGCCGATTTGGGCGTGGTGGTCGATCCGGACGTGGATCGGCTGGCTCTGGTCTGCGAGGACGGTACGATGTTCGGCGAGGAGTATACGCTTGTCGCGGTGGCCGATTACGTGCTCTCTCATACGAAAGGGCCGGCCGTGTCGAACCTGAGCTCGTCCCGCGCGCTGCGCGACGTGGCTGAGCGTCATGGCTGCCCGTATTGTGCGGCGGCGGTGGGCGAAGTGAACGTCGTGGCGAAGATGCGCGAGGTCGGAGCCGTAATCGGAGGCGAGGGTAACGGAGGGGTGATCTATCCGGAACTTCACTACGGCCGCGATGCGCTGGTCGGCGTAGCGCTGTTTCTGACTCATCTGGCCCGGACGGGACTGAGCGCCTCGGCGCTGCGGGCCACGTATCCCCCGTACTTTATTTCCAAGAACAAGATCGAGCTGACGCCCGATATCGACGTGGACGGCGTGCTGTCCGCGATCAAGGCCAAGTACGCCGGCGAGCGCGTGACCGACATCGACGGCGTGAAGATCGACTTTCCGGCCGAGTGGGTTCATTTGCGTAAGTCCAACACCGAGCCGATCATCCGCATTTACAGCGAAAGCCGCGACGAGGCTTCGGCCGAGGCGCTCGCGCGCCGGATCATGGCCGATATCCGCGAGGCGACCGGACGATAGCCGGATAAATAGGGCGCGCACGATCCGGGCGGACAGGTTCGGAGAGGATTGACCGGAATTTAATCGGACGGCCGGTCCGGGCGGGGGAGTCCGGGAGCGACGGGCGGCCCGGTTCTTTGCACCGGCAGTGTGGTACGAGCCTATTCCGGACCGTTATTGTACTGTTTCCCGTGCGGGGATGCTCGGTATCGGCCGGCGTTTTCTATCGGCGCGTCTTGTGTCTCATACTCGCCGGTTCTTCCGGGCGGATGCCGCTGTCCGCAGGTAGACGCGGTCGGCTTCGCGACTGCTGTCGCGTGTGCCGGACGGCAGGCGATGGGGCCGGGACGGCCGGTTTCGCCCGGCGCTTGGTTTTGTCCGGCGATATCGTAACTTCATACCTAATACTTTTGCCGCATGATCACCGATTTCCGACTCAGGGTATTCCGAACGGCTGCCGAGAAGCTGAGCTTCACGCGCGCCGCCTCCGAGCTTTTCATTACGCAGCCCGCCGTTACGAAGCACGTCGGCGAGCTGGAAAGGCAGCTCGGCGTGGCGCTGTTCCTGCGCCGGGGAGGAACGATTTCTCTGACTCCGGAAGGCGAACGGCTGCTGGGCTATGCCCGCCGGATCCTGTCGCTTTACGGAGAGCTGAACGAGGCTTTTGCGCCGGACGGAGCCGTGCCCGGCGGAGAGATAGCCCTCGGCGCGAGTACGACGCTGTCGCAATACGTGCTCCCTGCCGTATTGTCGCGTTTCAGGAAACGCTATGCCGACATCCGCGTGACCGTGGCCGACGGTAACACGGAGCGGATCGAGCGTCTGGTCGCCGACGAGCGGATCGATGTCGGCCTGATCGAGGGACAGGCCGCCCGTCCTTCGCTTCGCTACGAGACTTTCATGCAGGACGAGCTGGTGCTCGTGACTTCCGCCGGCAATCGCGCGCTGGGCCGCGACGGGATGTGCGCGGCCGATCTGACCTCGGTTCCGCTCGTAATCCGCGAGACGGGCTCGGGCACGCTCGATGTCGTCGAGCGCGCTCTGGCGGCCAAGGGCCTTTCGCTGCGGTCGCTGAACATCGAAATGCAGCTCGGCAGCACCGAGAGCATCAAGCATTATCTGTACGACTCCGGAGCGGCGGCCTTTCTCTCCGTGCAGGCCATTCGGGAAGAGCTGCGTCATGGATTGCTGCGCGTAATCGGTCTGTCCGACTTGTCCGTTACGCGCTGTTTCAGCTTCGTTTCCCTGCGCGGCCGCCGCAGTCGTCTGGTCGATTTGTTCGAGCGCTTCTGCGTCCTTCATGCCCGTTCGGGAAACTGACGCCCCGTTCGTGTCGGGCATGGGATTCAGACAAGGCTTTTGCCGGCGATCTCGGAAGCATGTCCGGCAAGATTCTGCAGGAACCGTAACCGTGTCCGTTCGGGAAACGTGTCGGAGACCGCAGGTGTCCTTGTCTGCGGTTGCCGCCCGTGACAAATATGTAAAATTGCCGCCGCTGTGCGAAGATCGTCCGCTGTGCGGATGCCGGGATCGGTTTGGTCCGAGCGGCATGGCGGCCCGGCAGGATCTTGCGCCGGAAACGGCGGGCGGCGGCTTCTTTTTGCCGGAACCGCTTGTGTTTCACCCGTCGGTTCGTTATCTTTATCGCCTGACCAAAACCGAATCTGTTATGGAAAAAGTAAAACGATACATCGACGAGCATCGGGAGCGTTTCGTCGAAGAGCTTTTCTCGCTGCTGCGCATCCCGTCGATCAGCGCCGACAGCGCGCATCGGGGCGATATGGTCCGTTGCGCCGAGCATCTGCGCGACGCGCTTCTTTCCGCCGGCGCCGACCGCGCCGAGGTAATGCCGACCGACGGCAATCCGATCGTTTACGGCGAGAAGATCGTCGATTCGGCTGCGCCGACCGTGCTCGTGTACGGTCATTACGACGTGATGCCGGTCGATCCGCTCGACGAGTGGAAGACCGATCCGTTCGAGCCGGTTTTGCGCGACGGACGTATCTGGGGGCGCGGGGCCGACGACGACAAGGGACAGTCGTTCATGCACGTCAAAGCGCTGGAGGCGATGATTTCGGCCGGCGAGCTGCCGTGCAACGTCAAGTTCATGATCGAGGGAGAGGAAGAGATCGGCTCGGCGAGCATTACGACATGGTGCGCCCGGCACAAGGAGCTCCTTCGTTCCGATGTGATTCTCGTTTCGGACACCAGCATGCTCGGCTGGGACGTGCCGTCGATCACCTGCGGCCTGCGGGGCCTGTGCTATGTGCAGGTGACCGTTACGGGACCCGACCGCGATCTGCATTCGGGTCTGTACGGCGGAGCGGTGGCCGATCCGGCCGTCGTGCTCTCGAAGATGATCGCGTCGTTGACCGATGCCGACGGCCGCGTGACCGTCCCCGGATTCTACGACCGGGTGCGGGAGCTCTCGCCGGCGGAGCGGACGGATTTCGGCCGGGCTCCGTTCTGCGAGGCCGCTTTTTGCAAGAGCATCGGCGTGCGGGAAACGGCGGGCGAGAAGGGGTACTCGACCATGGAGCGCATCGGCGTGCGGCCGTCGCTTGACGTAAACGGCATTTGGGGCGGATATACCGGCGAAGGCGCCAAGACGATCATTCCGTCGAAGGCTCACGCGAAAATTTCGATGCGCCTGGTACCCGATCAGGACTATCGCGAGATCGGCCGTCTGTTCGCCGAGCATTTCCGTTCGATCGCTCCCCGCAGCGTCCGTGTCGACGTAGAGGTGCTGCACGGGGGCTTTCCGTACGTGTGTCCGACCGATCTGCCCGCCTATCGCGCCGCTGCCCGGGCCGTCGAGCGGACGTTCGGCCGGAAGCCTCTGCCGTACTATTCGGGCGGCAGCATCCCGATCATCAGCACGTTCGAGAAGGAGCTGGGCGTCAAGTCGGTTCTGCTCGGATTCGGGCTCGACCGCGACGCGATCCACTCGCCGAACGAGAGCTACGGACTTGAGAACTTCCTGCGCGGCATCGAGACGATCGTCTGGTTCTACCGCGAGTTCGCGGCAGGCAGGTGAACGCTGTCGCGCCGGTTTACAAGTCTGGTCATGAAGTTTTGTGAATAAGTTTCGGTCGATCTTTTTCCCGATTTTTCTGTTCGCAGGGATACGGATATGTGATAAATTATTAAAGTGTGGCTAAATAAAAAGCTATGTTTTGTTGTGAGGGTAAATTCTATTTGGTATATTTATTCCATGCTCTTATCCCGATCTCGTTAGGCGGTTGCCGGAACGATGGATTTATTCTATCGGAGCGAGAGGAGCGACCGGGATGGCGCATGGATGCGATCGGATGATTCATTGACACTTTTTGTAGTGAGGCGAATAGCAGCGATGCCATTGATTGCGAACCCCCGTTGTATAGCTTTCATGAAAGGCGCGTTGGTTGGGGGAAAGAAACGGGCTATTGTCCGATGTTCGATTGCCGATGGTCAATCCATCCCGAAATAATACGGACAAAGGGATATGGATTTGTTTGGGTGTCGGGAGCGGGAAATGCCATGAAGTTTAACGAGAAGATGCAAGAAACATAAGAGAGGAGGACCATGCCGGAAATCGGACAGACGGACGTCCTGCCTGAAAACGAGATCGAATATCATTGGTCCGGTTAAAATCTTTTTTATGAAAAGTGTGCGAATCGTGTTAGTGCTGGTTCTTGCTGTCATGCTTGGAGGATGTTCGGGGCAGTCAGGCAGCGATTGTTCGAGTCGGGAGCAAACTTTGGTGGAATTCGCGTTCTGTCCTCAGGCGATCGACAAGTGTATCTACTTTGAAATGGATGCGACGGCCGTAGATGCGGCAGAACCCGACTTGGTCGTATGGATTGTTAGCAGGGAGAGTCAGATATCCGATTCGGCCGGTTGGGAAAGACTCGGCTCGGTATGCACTCCCGAGAAGCTGCTCGACCTGTATGAAAATAAGGCGGCCGGTTGCGGCGCTAAGGGATTTCAGATGAATATCGATGCCGCCGACGAGCAGGGATGTCGGCAAGTTTTTCTTCGGGTGTCCGCTGAATAATCTCGAAGGGAAAGTGCCGGAAGTGGATTCGCCTGTCGGAATCATGTTGCGATGCCCGGTTTAGCCGGATCGATCTTTCTGCGGAAGGTTTCTGTTCATCGTTGGAGCGTCGATCGTCGCCGAACGTATGGCGGCTGCGGACGATGCGCTCCAAGCGGTCGGTCCGCAAATCGGGATGCCGGTGTCGGTCGCATGCGTATCGAAAAACGGAATACGATCATTCTGGAGGCAGCCGCCGTCGTCACGACGGCGGCTGCTATCGTTCGGACGGAACAGACGGAACAGACCGTTTGAAGTCGGAGAGAATCTTTCCGATGCTTGTTTCTCCGGTTGGCCGCTTTCTTTATTTCTGTTTTTAGTAAGTTCATTCGAATATCGAATAGCTGTCGTAGACGATTCGATATTCGGGTTTGGAGATGGGGTTACTGTCGGATCGACGGGTTCGGGAAAACCGGAAAACGCGTAGAGTCGGCAGTGAAAATGTGTCTTGGTCGTCCTGTCGCTCTATCCCGGATTAAGGCAAGTCGGAAAAACGGGCGTTAGAACCGGTTCGAGGATTGCTCGAAAAAACGGTGAAAGTTCCGAATATCGAAACCGACAAGTTGATTCATTAGATTGCGGGGGCGGATGCCCGTTCCTATGGAGACTCGGGTCGCGATGTTGGCCGGGCCTAACAACCGATCATCGCACGATGTCAGGGTAATTCGTTTGCCATGGCAGATTTCTGTAATGAAAAACTCGGATGATTTTCCCGGCGGTCCCGATCGGGAAAATTCTCTTTCACAAGCGGCAAAGATCAGACTTTCGGTAACTGACACGCGAGTGTAGGGCGTTTAAAAGGCACGCTGGCCCGAAATTACTCGGGCCAGCGTATGGTTGCGGATTCAGGAGTGTCTATTACTCGAACAGCGCCTCGACCTTCTCTGCGACTTCTTTGGGGTCGGGGTCGATATCGAACACGTGCGACGGCTTCAGGAAAAACAGCTCCTTGCCTTCCATGAAACGCTTCTCTCCGCCTCCGGTCACGTTCAGCATGACGTATTCCTCGGGAGCGATCCTTCCGTCGCGGACGGATTGGATCAGCGTAGCCAGCGCTACGGCCGGAGCCGAGTAGATGTCGACGCCTTCCAGTTCGGCGAACAGCTTTTTGGCCGCACGGGCTTCGTCGTTCGTCGCGACGAGTATGTCTCCGCCCGTGTCGAGCAGCGCGTCGAACAGGCCGCCCTTGATTCCGTAGGGGGGCTTGCGGTTCGAGAGTACCTTCGCGTCGATTTCCTCGACGTCGAGCCGGGCCTGATCGTCGTCGTAAGGGAGCATTTCGCGCGAGTGCGCCTTCCATGCGTCGTACATCGGAACGAAGGGCGCGTTCTGGGATACCATGAGCTTCATCTTGTGGTTGCCGAACCGCCCGTCCTCGATCAGCCGCAGATTGGCTTCCCATGCGGCGATCGCGCCCGTGCCGCTGCCGACGGCCTGAAAGTAATAGTCCGGAATGCGCCCGATGTGCGTGACGGCCGACAGCACGGTCGTCGCCATTCCGTCGCGTCGCGCGACGTTCTTGGCGCCTCCCTCGGCGAAGAATTTGTCCGACTGCAGCGCCATGTCGCTCAGCTTGATCGCGTCGTAATAGTCGGCTCCGTGCCGGGGCGAGATCAGCTTGACGCAGTCGTCGAGCGGAGCCTCGAACCACAGCGCGTCGATATTTTCCTCGGGTACGCTGAGCAGCAGCGGAATATGGTTGTCCGAGCACACCTTGGCGAACGCGCGGGCCGTGTTTCCGGCCGACGCCACGACGAGTACCTTGTCCTTGTGTTTGCCGTTCAGCCGGCCGCAGACCGAGTAGGCCTCCGTCTCTTTGAACGAGCAGGTCGTCATGCGCGCCCCGATTTCGGGAAAATATCCGTTGAAAGTGATATACAGGTTCTTGAGTCCCAGATGCTCGGCGAGCTTGCGGCTGCGGTAGGTGACCGGAGCGCACGATCCGCTGAGCGTCCGTTTGACCGGCAGCCAGTCGGCAAAGCGGTAGATGCCGTGTTCCTCGCCTTTGGGGCGTATCTGTTTCGACTCGTAGACGGCCCGGATCAGCGAGGGGACGTGGCTCTGCTTATCTTCGAGCGTCCAGCCTTCGTCGTCGAAGACGCGCTCCGTAGCGATGTTTTTCAGCTTGTACCGTGTGGCGTTGAAATCTTTCATTGGTTCGGTTCGTGTAGCCGGCGGTCCGTTCCGGGTTGTCCGGGGACCTCCTTACTCATGCAAAAGTAGGACAATTTTCGCTCGCTGACAATACGAAAGGCTCCGTATCGGGCTCGCAACGACCGTTCGGAGCGTAAAATACGACTTTATACTTATCGCCCTTCCGGATCGTTCCCGCCTCCTTTACCCGTTTGCGGAACGGTTGTTGCCGCAGACGAAATTTAAAGTTCGCGTTACCTCGTTTTCGCCTTAAAAAGCGTATCTTGCGAACGATCAATTCCACGGCAGCAGACCATGAAAACACCGAAGACCCTGGACCGCGACCTGAGCTGGATCTATTTCAATCATCGAATTTTGCAGGAGGCGCAGCGCGCGAACGTGCCGCTCTTGGAGCGGCTGTCGTTTCTGGGCATTTATAGCAACAATCTGGACGAGTTCTTTCGCGTGCGCGTCTCGACGATGAAACGCGTCGCCGAGTACGAGAGCGGCCGCAGTCCCGGCGCACGCAGGGAGCTGCGCGAGATCAACCGGCTGATCCATGCCTATTCCGAGGAGTTCGAGCAGACGTTCGCCGGCATTCTGGCCGAGCTGGAGAAAGAGCGTATCGCGCTGCTGGACGAAAGCCGCCTTTCCGACGCTCAGGCCGCCTATGTCCGCGCGGTCTATCGCAACGAGCTGGACAGCGCGACTTATCCGCTGATCCTGACACGGGGAGCGCAGCTCGGCGAGCTGACCGACTCGGGCGTTTACCTGGCGGTCCGTCTGCTGAGGCGTACGCGTACGGGACGCGTGGCCCGGGATTATGCGCTGATCGAGTTGCCGGTCAAGGATTTCGGCCGGTTTCTCGTGCTGCCTTCGAACGACGGGAGAACCTGTCTGATCTTTCTCGACGACGTCGTGCGGTTCTGTCTGCCGTTCATTTTCGCCGGTCTCGGCTACGAGTCGTTCGAGGCTTATGCCGTGAAGTTCACGCGCGATGCCGAGATGGAACTCCGCGGCGATGCCGGCGAGGGCCTCGTCGAGAAGGTGGCCCGGGGCGTGAAAAGCCGCAAGCGGGGCGAACCCGTGCGTTTTGTCTACGACCGGCGGATGCCCGACGAGATGCTGCGATATTTCAAGCGCAGGTTCGGCATCGACCGGTACGATATCTGCGTCGGCGGTTCGCGTTACCACAACATGAAAGACCTGATGCGCTTCCCCGACGTCGGACGCGGAGACCTGCGCTTCGAACCGTGGCCGCCTGCGCCGGTCCCCGACTTCGACACGGCCGACAGTACGCTCGACCGGGTGCGGCGTGGCGACGTGCTGTTCCACTATCCCTATCAGAGCTTCTCGAACTATCTGCGTCTGCTGCGCGAGGCGGCCCTGAGCCGCGACGTTCGTACGATCCGGACGACCGTCTACCGACTGGCCAGAAACTCCAAGGTCGTCAAGGCGCTGATCTGCGCCGCGCGGCACGGCAAGCAGGTGACCGCCGTCGTCGAGCTGATGGCGCGTTTCGACGAGGCGTCGAACATCGACTGGGCGAAGAAGATGCAGGAAGCCGGCATTCGGGTGATTTTCGGCGTCGAGGGACTCAAGGTGCACGCCAAGCTGACGCACATCGGATCGTCGAGGGGCGACATCGCCTGCGTGAGCACGGGCAACTTCCACGAAGGCAACGCCCGAACCTACACCGACGTCGCGCTGCTGACGGCCGACCGGCGGCTGACGCGCGAGGTCGAGCGCGTGTTCGAGTTCATCCGCCAGCCGGCCCGGCCGTTCGCCTTCGACCATCTGGTCGTATCGCCTCGGGACATGCGCCGTAAGCTCAACGCGCTGATCGCCGATGAGGCGCGCCGCGCCCGGCAGGGCGAGGAAGCCTATATTCTGGCGAAAGTGAACCATATTACCGACGCGAAGCTGATCCGTCGACTCTATGCCGCCGCCGCCGCTGGCGTCCGGCTGCGCCTGCTGGTGCGCGGCAACTGCTCGATCGTGGCTTCCGCGCACGATCGCGGGCGGATCGAGATACGCGGTATCATCGACCGCTATCTGGAGCATTCGCGCATTCTGATCTTCGGTCACGGCGGCGACGAGCGGATCTATATCGGCTCGGCCGACTGGATGACGCGCAATCTGGATAACCGCGTCGAGGCTTACGCGCCGGTTTACGACGAGGCGGTTCGCCGGGAGCTGCGCCGGATCGTGGACGAAGGATTGGCCGACAACGTGGCCGCGCGGGTGGTCGACGGTACGGGCGACAACCTGCTTTACGATGACGGGCAGCCTCCCCGGCGCTCGCAGCAGCGACTTTATGAGCATTACCGTGCCGAATCCGGAGAAAAATAGCTATCTTGTCTTCTCTGATTGCATAGACATGTTGAATAAGAAACTCAATTTCGCCGCGATTGACATCGGGTCGAACGCCGTGCGATTCCTGATCAAGAGCGTCGCGGAGGGCGAGCCTCCCTCGGCGATGACCAAAACGGTCCTGATCCGCATTCCGCTGCGGTTGGGCGAGGACGCGTTTCGCCGGGGCGTCATCACGACGTTCAAGGAGAAACAGCTCATGCGCACGGTCAAGGCGTTCCGTCTGCTGATGAAAGTGTACGGGGTGACGGCCTACCGGGCTTGCGCGACCTCGGCCATGCGCGACGCGTCGAACGGCGGGCGGATCGCCCGCAAGATTCATAACAAGACCGGCATCCGCCTCGAGATCATCGACGGACAGCAGGAGGCCCGCATCGTGTACGACAGCCATGTGGCCGACCTGCTCGACCGAGAGGGCACGTATCTCTATGTCGACGTCGGCGGCGGCAGTACCGAAATCAGCCTGATCGCCGACGGGCAGCTCGTCGATTCGCATTCTTTCGACATCGGCACGGTCCGTCAGCTGACCGGCACGGTCCGTCCCGACGACTGGCAGGCGCTCGACCGCGAACTGAAGGTGTGGGCCGGCCGCTACGGGAATTTGCAGATCATCGGCTCGGGCGGAAACATCAACAAACTGTACCGCCTGGCCCGCGCCTCGCATGACAATCGTCTGGAGATTGGGCAGCTGCGCGCCTTGTACGACGAACTGAAGGACAAGACCGTCGAGCAGCGCATGGAGCAGTATTCGCTCAACGGCGACCGGGCCGACGTGATCGTTCCCGCTGCCGAGATTTTCCTGCGGATCGCGTCCGTGACCGGCGATCGCCCGATCATCGTGCCTACGATCGGCATCATCGACGGTATCGTGCACAGCCTTTACGTGCGGCATCTGGAGCAGGAGGCGCAGGACTTGTAACACGGGGCGGAAGGAACGGGCGAGCGGGTTTCCGCCTGCATGTTTGCGTCGCGGACGGTATCCCGGCGGAGCGATCGGCTTTCGGGGCTTTCCCGTGCGCTGTGGCCGGCAATCGTTTGCCGGGCTGAGGTCGCGGATACCGGCGAGAAGAGACTTTCGGACTTCTTTTGTTGGGGCTTCCCTCGTGTTTACGGTCGGCTTGAGGCTTTTTGCTTCAAAATTGTGCTCGCCGGTTTTCGATGCGCACTTTTCGGAGCATTTTCCGGTTGCCTGCCGCCTGCCCGATCTTCTCTCCCGGACATCAGGTTACCCGCTTATTTAGGCGGCGTTATCGGACGGTACAATGGAACTTTGCGGTGAGGAAGCGGACGCCGGGGAGTGTCGGTACGATGCTCGTCCGTGCCCGAGGCGTTACGGTCCGCGTTATGCGCTTCGTCGGCCCGTTCCGGCAGAGCCGCTTGGGGCTGCGGGCGGAACGGGCGCGGACGGTTGCGGAACAATATTTGAAATACCGTGTGGCGAACGGTATCGAAAACATCGATTCTATGCGTCGCTTCTTATTTTGGATTCTTTTGTCGGCGCTGCCGGCGGGTCCGCTAACGGCACAGAGCATGAAACCGCTTACACAGGAAGAAAAAAGGGTGATCGTCGACAAGGGCACCGAGCGGCCCTTCTCCGGCAAGTATTACGACCACAACGAGCCGGGCGTCTACCGCTGCCGGCAGTGCGGCGAGCCGCTTTACCGCTCTGCGGACAAGTTCGATTCGGGCTGCGGCTGGCCCAGTTTCGATGACGGGATCGAGGGAGCGGTCCGGCGCGTTCCCGACGCCGACGGACGCCGGACCGAGATCGTCTGCGCGAAATGCGGAGGACATTTGGGCCATGTGTTCGCCGGCGAGGGATTCACGCCCAAGAATGTCCGCCATTGCGTCAACTCCGTTTCGCTCGATTTCGAGAGGACGGCCGGCGAAGAGCGCGCCGCGACCGATACGGCCGTTTTCGCAGGAGGCTGCTTTTGGGGCGTCGAACATCTGATGCAGCGGGCTCCGGGCGTTCTGTCGGTCGAGTCGGGCTATACCGGCGGCCGGACCGAACATCCTACCTACGAGCAGGTTTGCAGTCATGAGACCGGCCATGCCGAAGCCGTCCGCGTCGTGTTCGATCCGTCGAAAACGTCGTACGAGGCGTTGACGAAGCTTTTTCTGGAGATTCACGATCCGACGCAGGTCGATCGTCAGGGCCCCGACATAGGCGACCAGTACCGCTCCGAGATATTCTATCGGACGCCGGAACAGAAAGCGGTCGCCGAGCGGCTGCTCGATACGTTGCGCGCCAAGGGTTACCGCATTGCGACGAGGGTTACCCCGGCCGGAACGTTCTGGCCCGCCGAGGCCTATCATCAGGACTATTACGAGCGCAAGGGCACGCAGCCTTATTGTCACGGCTATACGAAGCGTTTCTGACGGGTATTCTCCCCTTCGCGCCGATCCGGACGTTTTTGTCCGGACCTTTCCCGTTTCGCGTTGTTCCCGGAAAGGCAGGCATGTCCCGGAGAATTCATCCGTCGGCGAGACCGGAACGCCGCGCGCCTCGTGTCAGGTGGCATTTTTTTTGCGCTGGCATCGCGGAAAAATACGTATGAAGCAGTGGCAGGTCCGGCTGCAGAAGAGCCGGAGTTACAAATGGTGGGTACTCGCCGTGATCATGGTGGGTACGTTCATGGCGGTGCTTGACGTGACGGTCGTCAACGTAGGGCTTCCCACGATCATGAATGTCTTTCACATCGGCCTTTCGACGGCCGAGTGGGTCGTCACGGCCTATATGATTACGATGACGATCATGTTGCCTACGGCCGGCTGGCTGGCCGACCGCTACGGCAACAAGCGGATATACGTGCTCGGCATGATTCTGTTTACGTTCGGATCGTGGTGTTGCGGCCGGGCCACCGTCGACGAGTTCCTGATTTTTTCCCGGGCATTGCAAGGGGTGGGCAGCGGCATTATCCAGTCGCTGGGACTGGCCATCGTTTCGCGCGAATTTCCCGCCAAGCAGCTCAGCACGGCGCTCGGTCTGTGGGCGGTCGCTGCTGCGGCGTCCATCTCCTTCGGACCTCTGGTGGGCGGTTTTCTGGTGGACGATTACAGTTGGCATCTGATTTTCGATGTGAACGTGCCGATCGGCATACTGGGCATTGCCGCCTCGCTGCTGATTCAGAAAGAGTGGAGGAATCCCGACATAGGCCGGTTCGACTGGAGCGGCTTCGTGAGCGTCGCTCTTTTCATGCCGTTGGTCATCTACGGGCTGGCCCGGGGCAATGCGTCGGGCAACCCGCACGGCTGGACGGCCTGGGACGTGGCCGGCTCGTTCGCCG
>OGRE01002393.1_pt1 | contig 13277 bp, 9 predicted proteins | sample 1553421 | NCBI WGS metagenome assembly OGRE01 (sample SAMEA2580076, study PRJEB22360) | human gut metagenome | biome: human gut; feature: human-associated habitat; material: faeces | place: Denmark | collected 2008/2010 | reverse complement strand
TACCAACGGGGTATTGAAATCTGTCGTAAATGCCAAAAACGGAAAAATTCTGGGATGTACCCTGTTTTGTATCGATTCGGGCGAAGTGATCAACAATGTGGCCCTGGTCATGAAAGCCGGACTAGACTATTCGTCGCTCCGGGATCAGATCTATACGCATCCTTCTATGAGTGAGGCCTTGAACGATCTTTTCAGCTTTTAACCCGCAAAGGGGCTTTGGTAGTATCGTTTATAATGTGCAAATTTGTCCTTTACAAATAAGCTGAACGAATTATGAACTATCTCGCCCACATTTTCCTTTCGGGTAATGACCGTTGTATTCAGATCGGTAATTTTATCGGGGATGGGGTCAAAGGGGACGGGCATAAACAATATCCCCGGAAATTCCAGCAAGGAATTTTGTTACACCGCGAAATCGATGCTTTCTCGGACCGGCATCCGTTGGTCCGGGAAGCCGTAGGGATAGGCCGGGAAACTTTCGGGCGTTATTCGGCTGTAGTGAACGACATCTTGTTCGATTATTTCCTGGCCAGCCGGTTTCAGGACTATGCCGGTCTTCCCCTCAAACGGTTCAGCCGGAGGTTTTATACCGCCTTAGCCTGGAACTACCGCCACCTGCCGGAACGTTTTCAGGGGTTCATATGGCATTTCATCCTGACTGACCGATTGTGCCGTTATGCCTCCCTAACGGGAATCCAGCAATCCCTGGAAATCATGACCCGCTACCGGGGATTGCAGATCGATCCTGCCCAAACGCCGCTATTTATGCAGGAGCACGGAGAACGATTACAAAAAATATTCCGGGAGTTTTTCCCGGAATTACACGAAAGATGCAAACAATCGATTTATCTAAAGTCGTAATCCCCCAAATTAATTACCTGCAAACTTTGCCGGATACAAATACCAATCTTTATCCTCTTTTCCTCGGTAAGCAGCCCGACTCTTACATTTCGGATAAACGGTATCGATATGAATTCTTTCGGCCTGATAATTGAATTTCATCATATCCTTATTCATTCCCGCATCCAGATGGAAAGCAAACGGAGCTTTTTATGGTACTTTTTATTAGGCTTATCCCCAATTTACCTTCTAAGTAAAACCAATATCAACTGGTTTGAATATCTGAATCTTTCTTGTGTGACAGAATAAATAAAAACCGCTAATCTGTCTGCAAAGTTTTTCAGATAGATTAGCGGTTTACAAATTGGGTTAGCGAATTCTTTCAGAATTTTGACCGGCGAATCTGCGGCTCTGATCCATTCGTACCGATCATTCTAATTTTGTCGATTCCTTTTACGCCTATCCATTCTTGAAAGGAACACCGGTCCCATTGGGGACCAGCTCCTTCTTTTCTCTAAAAGAGATTATCTGGAGTGATTAAATCCTCTGGGCTTTTGTGGTTCTCTCTTATTCCACAAAATAGCGCTATTAGTCGGTTCCTGCAATTGATTCAACTGGGCAATATTGGTTTTAATATCTTTCACCAATAGATCGGCCAGGTCTTTACCGGTTCCCTGCCGTACAACGACACGCATGATCACGACATCTTCCATATTCTTCGGCATGGTATAAGCCGGCACCTGCCATCCCTGGGCATGCAAAGCATCCGAAAGGTCATATAACGTCCATTTCCGGGAAGAATCATTTTTCAGTTTCCAGATAAACAACGGATTAGGCATATCGTCACTGAAAAATTCAAAGATCCCCATCTCTTTTAACTGTTGTTTCAGATAGAGACATACATCGATACAATTCTGCTGGATCTGCCGGTAACCTTCCATACCTAAACGCAGGAACTGGTAGTATTGTGCCAATACCTGATTGCCCGGACGGGAGAAGTTAATAGAAATACTCGGAATGTTGGCTCCCAGATAGTTCACGGCAAAGTTCATCTCTTCGGGCAGATATTGTTTATCTTTCCAAACCACCCAACCGACACCCGGATATACCAATCCGAACTTATGGCCGGAAACACTGATAGATAACACCCATTTCAAACGGAAATCCCAAACGGTATCCGGATCGATAAACGGATGGATAAAACCACCGGTAGCAGCATCCACATGAATACATATTTCCCATCCTTTTTCTGCGTTCAGTTTATCCAGGGCATCGTTGATCTCTTTTACATTATCATTCAATCCGGTGATCGTAACCCCCTGAATCGGAACGACACAAATGGTATTTTCATCACACATACCGACCACATCCTGCGGATCCATGGTAATTTTTTCCATCGTCACGGGAACCATTCTCATTTCAACGTCCCAATAGATGGCAAATTTTTCCCAAACGACCTGCATACAGGTGGAAATGATAAAATTAGGTTTATTGGTAGGCAAACCTTTGGCACGACGACGTTTTTGCCAGCGTTTCAGGGCAGCAATACCTCCCAGCATACAAGCTTCGGATGAACCGACGGTACTGGTACCGGTACAATAGGGAGGTTCGGGTGAATGCCACAATTTAGCGATAATGTTCACACAACGTCTTTCTATCTCGGCAGTTTGCGGATACTCGGTTTTATCGATCATGTTTTTGTCCATATTTTCGGTCATCACCCGGCGGGCATAGTCGTCCATCCAAGTGGTAACGAAAGTGGCCAGATTCAATCGGGCATTTCCATCCATCATCGCTTCATCGTGTACCAACTGATAAGCCACCTCTCCCGGCATAGAGGTTTTAGGCATTTCAAACTTAGGAGCTACACGGGCTTCTTCAGGTGTTCCGAAAATTGGAGTGTTTGGATTTTCTGTTTTCATAATAACAAAGTTAAATTATTGTAACGTAATAATAATGAGCTTTTTGCATTCACTCGTCAATAACTACGCCCACCGTCGTTTTTTAGTTTCGACTTCTCACAATATTTAACTTTATACTTTTTACTTTCTACCTTTTACCTCTTTTTTGTAACCTTCTTTTCCCTATTCAGTATACATACACAGAGAACGCACCTCGAGCCCCCTCAACGGTGGAATTATGGACGAAATTAAACACGACCGTGCTGAAGCACATTCCACCCGGACCTGAGATGCGTTTTCTCATCAATCTATAACAAGATGGAAGAGAATTTTTTATACTATATAGAACATAGTATCCGAATCCATTGGGAAGAACCGGCCTTAACCGACTACCAGGGCCAAACCCATACCTTCGGAGATGTAGCCCACCATATTGCCCGTTTGCACCTGTTATTCGAAGAAAGCGGAATCCGCCGGGGAGATAAAATCGCTCTTTGCAGCCGGAATCAGACCAACTGGGGAATCGCTTTTCTGGCAATCCTTTCGTATGGAGCAGTAGCAGTACCTATTTTACACGAATTCAAAGCCGACAATATCCGCCATATCGTCAACCATTCGGAAGCCCGGATTCTATTTGCCGGTACTCCCATCTGGGAAGAACTGCAAAAAGAAGAAATGCCGAAACCGGAAACCGTCATCAAGATGGAGGACTATTCTCTTTTCTATAATACCAATCCGGCACTGGCAAAAGCTCACGGACATTGGGAAGAGTTATTCAGGCAAAAATACCCCGCCGCCCTGCGTCCGGAAGATATCCATTACGAGCCGGATCAACCTGACCAGCTGGCCATGATCAATTATACTTCCGGTACAACCAGCGCTTCGAAAGGAGTGATATTGTCTTACCGCAGTATGTGGTCGAACCTGAAGTATGCCCTGGACAAAATGGGCTACAATCCGGGCGAACGGCTGGTCTCCATACTGACCATGGCTCATATGTACGGTCTGGCCTTCGAACTGATCTATCCCTTTGCCAGTGGTACACACGTTTATTTTATCTCCAAAACTCCGGCCCCGAAAATCATTAACGAAATATTTTCGGCTGTCCGTCCCAACCTGATCGTTGCCGTACCCTTGATTATCGAGAAAATCATCAAACACCGGGTACTGCCACAACTGGAAAAATTTCATATCAAGCTATTCCTGAAAATCCCCTATCTGAACCGCAGATTAAGGCTGTCGATCCGGGATAAAATCGTCAATGCTTTCGGGGGACGTTTCAAACTGATCGCTATCGGAGGCGCAGCATTAAATTTCGAAGTAGAGAAATTCCTTTCTTCCGTACAATTTCCTTACACCGTCGGTTACGGTATGACCGAATGCGGTCCGGCCATTTCTTATGACGACTGGCACACCTTCAAAGCCGGTTCGTGCGGTAAAGCTGTCGACCGGATGGAAATTGCCATCAACTCCTCCGACCCCGAAAATATCGTCGGAGAAATATTAGTGCGGGGAGCGAATGTCATGGACGGCTATTATAAAAACCACGAAGCCACTTCGTCCGCTATCGACGAAGACGGCTGGTTGCATACCGGCGACCTGGGAACTATCGACAGTGAGGGTTATCTCTTTATCAAAGGCAGAAGTAAGAACATGATCCTGGGTCCCAGCGGACAAAATATTTATCCCGAAGAAATCGAGGACCGGCTGAATGCCCTACCCTATGTTTCCGAATCGCTGGTCATTGAAAAGGACGGTAAATTAATCGCCCTCGTCTATCCGGATTATGAAGTAGTGAAAAAAGAAAAGATCAGCCCTGAGCAGCTTAAAACTAAAATGGACGAAAACCGTAAACTCCTCAACCATATGCTGCCGATGTACAGCCAGGTTGCCCGTTTAAAAATCCAGGAAACCGAATTCGAGAAAACGCCAAAACGAAGTATAAAACGTTATCTGTATCAATAAAATAGAAAAATACGGACTCATTTTTTTCTTCCAACGTTTCCGGTTTAATACCTAAAATTCTATCTTTGCTCAAATAAACCCATGATTATGGAAGAAAATTTTATAAAATATATTGAACAGAGCATTAAAGATCATTGGGATCTGCCTGCCTTGACCGACTTTAAGGGAGCTACCAGTTCTTACAAAGATGTAGCCCGTAAAATCGAGAAATTACACCTTCTTTTCGAACATTGCGGAATCCGTAAAGGGGATAAGATCGCTCTTTGCAGCCGGAATACCAGCAGTTGGGGTATCGCTTTTCTGGCCACACTTTCTTACGGAGCTGTAGCTGTACCCATACTCAACGAGTTTAAACCCGATAATGTCCATCACATCGTGAACCATTCGGAAGCCCGTTTGCTCTTTGCCGGAGATGTGGTCTGGGAAAATCTCGACGAATCGGCTATGCCCGACCTCGACGGCGTACTCCGGATCGAAGATTACTCGCTCCGCACCTCGAATAGCAAGCAACTGACCGAAGCCAGAGCCAGATTAAACGAACTGTTCGGAAAAAAATTCCCCGATCGTTTCCGTGCCGAAGATGTTCATTACGAATACGATACGCCCGACCAGCTGGCCGTGATCAATTATACCTCGGGCACCACCAGTTCTTCCAAAGGAGTGATGCTGCCTTACCGTAGCTTGTGGACCAACCTGCAATTTGCCATCGATACCTACGGGATCAATCCGGGTGAACAAATCGTATGTATGCTCCCGATGGCTCATATGTACGGCCTGGCTTTTGAATTTATTTACCAATTTGTCAACGGGACCCACATCCATTTTTTATCCCGTACCCCGTCACCGAAAATCATAGCAGATGCTTTCGCCACGGTAAAGCCCGATCTGATCATTACGGTTCCCCTGGTTATTGAAAAGATCATCAAGAAGAAAGTTTTCCCGACCATCGAGAAACCGCATATGAAATTACTGATGAACATACCGATCATCAACGATAAAATCAGGGAAAGCATCCGGCAAAAGGTCATCGACGCCTTCGGAGGAAAATTCAAAGAATTAATCATCGGAGGAGCAGCCCTGAACAAGGAAGTAGAGATCTTTCTCCGCTCGATTCGTTTTCCTTACACGGTGGGATACGGCATGACCGAATGTGGTCCTCTGCTCACTTACGACAACTGGAAAACTTTCCGTCAGAGCTCCTGTGGCAAGGCAGTGCCTCGTGTCGAACTTCGGATCGACTCCGGCGATCCCCAACATATCGTAGGGGAAATCCTGGCTAAAGGGATTTGTGTGATGACCGGTTACTAAAAAAACCCGGAAGCTACGGCTGCCGCCATCGACCGGGACGGCTGGCTACATACCGGAGATATGGGAATCATCGACCAAGACGGCTACCTGTTTATCAAAGGACGATGTAAAAACATGATCCTCAGCTCAAACGGTCAGAACATTTATCCTGAAGAAATCGAGGATAAACTCAACAACATGCCCTATATCAGCGAATCCATCGTTATCGAAAAAGAAGGAAAACTCGTAGCCCTGATCTACCCCGATTTCGATCTGGTAAACGAAGAAAAAATTACCGATGAGAAACTGGACGAACTGATGACCGCCAACCTGAAAGAAATCAACCAACAGCTCCCGGCTTACAGCCAGCTGAATACTTACAAGCTCTATAACGAAGAGTTCGAGAAAACCCCGAAACGGAGTATTAAACGATTTTTGTATCAGTAAAAGCAAGATAAATTTTCAATTTTTCGTACCTTCGTAGGCTGAAAAATTGTAAAGATGAAAAAAATAAAACATAAACCTGTTTCCTCCAAAACGGAGAAAAAACAGGTTTCTTTGCTACCGGAATTTTTAAAAGAACAACGGACACGTATCCTTCTGGGAATTGCGTTGGCTTTGGTATCGTTGTATATTCTCTTCGCCCTGATCGGTTTCTTCTTTTCGGGAGGTATCGATCAAAGTCTGGTCGATGGTCCCTGGGGGAAAATCATTACCAATCCGGAAATCGAAGTCAGTAATCCTGCCGGAAAGATCGGAGCCTGGATTTCGGACCTATTGATCAACCGGTGGTTCGGTATATCTTCTTTCATTCTTTGCTATCTTTTATTATTATGCAGTTTCCGTCTGGGGAGTATCAAAGTAAAAAACTTCAGCCGCAGGTTATTCATCGGTATGTGTATTATTCTTTGGATCTCTTTATTCCTGGTATTTCCAATCTTTTCGAAGTCGGCACAGGCTACCTATTCCCGGGGGGAGGCCATGGACATTTTGTCAGCGTCTGGTTGAACTCATTGGTAGGACGTATCGGGACTATGCTGATTCTGATCCTCACTTTTATCGCCATTCTGTTTTTCGGATTCGAACGGACTTTCTATAAATGTGTCGATTATATCAAAGAACAAATCCGCCGTCACCAGGAAAAGGCACTGGCCGCACTAGCCGAACGGGAAGCCCGTGCTGCAGCTGCCCGTGAAGAAGCACAACGGCAAGCCGACGCACAACAAGATCCCGAAGACGAAGATACAACAAGCGATTCCGACAAGGAGAACGCAGACGAAGAACAAGAGGATTTTCCCCATGACAACGACGGTACGTTCCAACCGGAGGATACCGATTTTTCCAGTCAACCGGAGCGTTTGTTAGCACCGAAAGAAACAACGGATCAAAATCCGGAAGCAATCACCTTGCAACAAGGTTTCAACCGCATGTCCGCTTCTATCAACGATTTCGAATTCAGCCAGGAACTATCGGATTTATCGGATGACCGAGCAAAATCGTCTACCGATGATGAAGAAGAAGGAGATACCGACTTACCGGCCGGAAACGATCAGGACATCACCTTGACCATCAGCAATAAGGATCAGGAAGAAACCGTCGATCAGAACCAGCCGACCGAAGATTACGATCCGACCCTCGACCTGTCCAATTACCAATATCCCGGTTTAGAACTCCTCGAAGAGCATTCCTCCGGTAATCCGAAAGTCACCCAGGAAGAATTGGATGCCAACAAAAACAGGATTGTAGAAACGTTGCGTAATTACAAAATCGAAATCACCAAGATCAAAGCAACCATCGGTCCGACCGTCACCTTGTATGAGATCGTACCGGCTCCGGGTGTCAAGATTTCCAAAATCAAAAACCTTGAGGACGACATAGCGCTTAGCCTTTCTGCTTTGGGCATCCGGATCATCGCCCCTATTCCCGGAGCAGGAACGATCGGTATCGAAGTGCCGAACCAAAATCCGGAGGTAGTCTCCATGCGCGGTATCATCGCTTCCAAGAAATTCCAGGAATCCAAATACGCTTTGCCGGTAGCTTTGGGCAGAACCATCTCTAACGAGACGTATACTTTCGATCTGACAAAGATGCCCCACCTTTTGGTTGCCGGAGCTACCGGACAAGGTAAATCGGTCGGATTGAATGCGATCATCACTTCACTGCTTTACAAGAAACACCCGTCCCAACTGAAGTTTGTGATGGTCGATCCTAAAAAAGTAGAGCTCAGTATCTATTCTATCATAGAAAAACATTTCCTGGCCAAATTGCCGGATGAAGAAGAAGCGATCATCACCGAGACCGCTAAAGTAGTCAATACGCTCAACTCCCTGTGTATTGAAATGGACAGCCGTTACGACCTGCTCAAAATGGCACAGGTAAGAAACATTAAAGAATATAATGAAAAATTCATCAAAAGACAACTGAACCCCAATAATGGACATAAATACCTTCCCTATATCGTGGTGGTTGTGGATGAATTTGCCGACCTGATCATGACTGCCGGTAAGGAAGTAGAAACCCCGATCGCCCGGATCGCCCAGCTGGCACGTGCTGTAGGTATTCATATGATCATCGCTACCCAGCGGCCTTCTACGAATATCATCACCGGGGTGATCAAAGCCAACTTCCCGGCCCGAATCGCTTTTAAGGTCGCTTCCATGATCGACTCCCGGACAATCCTGGATTCACCGGGTGCCAACCAGCTGATCGGACGTGGTGATATGCTGATATCGGTAGGTAGTGAGATGACACGGGTGCAATGTGCTTTTGTGGATACTCCCGAAGTAGATGCGATCACCCACCATATTGCCAGCCAACAGTCATATCCGAGTGCTTTTGCCCTACCGGAATATGTACCTGAAAACGAAGGGAACGGCCTCAACGACATCGACCCGGGATCACGCGATCCGTTGTTCGAAGAAGCAGCCCGGCTCGTAGTCAGCACCCAACAGGGTTCCACCTCTTCCATCCAGCGGCGGTTTTCTATCGGCTACAACCGGGCCGGCCGTATCATGGACCAACTCGAGGCAGCCGGCATCGTCGGTCCCTTCGAAGGAAGCAAAGCCCGGCAAGTGTTGATATCCGACGAATATTCACTCGAGCAAATGCTAAAATGAGGCATTTGCTCTTCAACTTCTAATTTTTAATTTTTTACCGATGTTCCTAGAAAAAGTTTACTCCGGCCGAAATCAATGGTATTTCTACATTTTTTCGTTACTGATTATTTTCACTGCAACACAAATCGGCAGTCTTCCCCTGGTGGGATATATGATTATGGAAGACCCTTCCATCTTGCAAGGAGGGGATATATCGGCAGCCACAAGTACGAATACAGGGTTGGCTTTAACCTTACTCAGTTTTGCCGTAGGTTTCTTCACCATCTTATTTTGTGTTAAATATATCCATCATAAAAAAACGGCAGATATCGTAACCGGCCGGCAACGGATAGATTGGGGCAGGATTTTTTTCGGTGCTGCTGTCTGGGGTATTTTATCCCTGATCACCCTGGCCCTCCCTTTCTTTTTCGGAGATACCTCCCATCTGGTATTTCAATTCGAACCGGTTCATTTCCTGATTCTGGTCGTTATCTCGCTACTCCTTTTTCCTTTTCAGACCTCTTTTGAGGAGTTGCTTTTCCGGGGATACCTCATGCAGTGGTCGGCCCTGCTCTTCAAATACCGCTGGGTAGCTGTCGTTATCACGGGTGTCCTGTTCGGCATCCTGCACGGCGCCAACCCCGAAGTCGAAGAATTCGGCATGTGGGTGGCCCTTCCCCAATACATTCTGATGGGATTGATCCTGGGCTTTGTAGCGGTGAAAGACGACGGAATGGAATTATCCCTGGGATTGCATATGGCCAATAATATTATAGCAGCCATCACCATAACCTCCGATTCTTCTACCCTGCAAACCCACGCCCTTTTCAAAGACCTGCATCCGACAGCTTCGCATTTCGACACGCTGACGATGCTTGTCGCCGGTGTGATCTTCATCTGGATTTGCAACCGGAAATATCACTTTTGGGGAAAGATCTGTTTATGGAAAAAGATCCAAAAGGAAAGCAACGAGATGTAAAGTGTTATTTTTTTCTTAAAACTTCGGCATTTCCGTGCTGAGACTTATTTTTAAATTTTCAATTGATTACCTTTGGCAGCATCGCAAACGTTAGATTTTTTTTATATCAATAACTATTTACAAACATGAGAAAATTTACCTGTTTCACCTTGGGCTTACTGTTAGCTTGTGCAGTGACCGTGAATGCCCAGGAACAAAAGAATGATCAGGAAGGTTACAAATTTACGGATATCAAACGCCTTCCGACAACAAGTGTTAAATCGCAGGATCGTGCCGGAACCTGTTGGTCCTGGTCGACTATTTCTTTTTTGGAATCTGAAATCATGCGTATGGGCAAAGATTCGCTCAGCCTGTCTCCGATGTATGTCGTATGGAACACCTATCATGCCAAAGGAGATAAATACGTACGGATGAACGGCCATGTAAACTTCGGACAGGGAGGCGCTTCTGCCGATGTGACCTGGGCAATCCGGAACTACGGTATTGTTCCGTTGTCTTTATACAGCGGCCTGAACTACGGCGAAGAAGTACATGTACACGGCGAATTGGATGCTATCCTGAAAGGTTATCTGGACGCTGTTGTCAGCAATCCTAACAAAAAATTAAGCACTGCGTGGTTAAGAGGTTATGACGGTATACTGAATGCTTATCTGGGCGAAAAACCGGAAAAATTCACCTGGCAAGGAAAAGAATATACTCCGATGACTTTCGCAACAGATGCCTGTGGGCTGAATATGGACGATTATGTCAGCCTGACTTCTTTCACCCACCATCCGTTCTATACTCAATTCGCTCTGGAAGTAGAAGATAACTGGATCGGCGAAATGTCATACAATCTTCCGTTGGATGAATTGATGGATGTACTCGACAAAGCGATCGACAAAGGCTACACTTTCTCCTGGGGATCAGACGTTTCTGAAATCGGTTTCACACGCGACGGCCTGGCTGTTGTTCCGGATGTGAACATCAAAGAAATGAGCGACGCTGAAATCGCGAAATGGGTGAAAATGCCGAAAACACAACAACAAGCCGAATTGCTAAAGAAACCGGGTAAAGAAAAAGAAATTACCCAGGAACTGCGTCAGCAAGAATTCGACAATAAACTGACTACCGACGACCATGGCATGCATGTAATAGGTAAAGCTGTCGATCAAATCGGAAATAAATATTTCATCGTGAAAAACTCTTGGGGTGACTATGGTAAATACAAGGGATACCTGTATGCTTCTTATCCTTTTGTAGCTTACAAGACTACTTCAGTGATGATTCACAAAGATGCTCTTCCCAAAGACCTGAAAAAGAAATTGGGTATAAAATAGACATTTGTGACGTAAAAGTTTTGAAAGGCCAAGGAAGTTATGATAATTTCTTCGGCCTTTTCTATTTTACGCCTTTGAGGTTTTCGACCTTTTAACTAACTTTGCAAAGAATATAAGATTAAATCAACGACATATGAATAATGCTATCAAAATCAAAGACAACATCTACTGGATCGGCGTAAATGACAGAAGAACTCATATTTTCGAAAACTACTGGCCTCTCCCTAAAGGAGTAGCCTACAATTCGTATGTGATTGCAGACGAAAAAGTAGTCGTCATAGATACCGTCGAACGCAGCCGGATGGATGATTATCTGAATAGTCTGCAAGCTGTGCTCCAAGGCCGGAAGGTTGATTATTTGATCATCAATCATATGGAACCGGACCATACGGGAGCAATCAAAAACCTGCTCTGCCATTATCCCGACCTGACGGTAGTGGGCAACTGTAAAACTTTCCCCATGCTCCAAAATTATTACGGAGTAGATTCCAACTTGCTCGAAGTAAAGGAAGGCGATTCACTGAACATCGGTAAACGTACCCTGAATTTTTATATGGTTCCGATGTTGCACTGGCCCGAAACCATGGTTACCTATCTACCGGGCGAGAATATCGTATTCAGCGGGGATGTGTTCGGAGCTTTCGGAACCCTGGACGGTGGTATTTTCGATGACCAGGTCGATCTGGATTACCTGGAAGAGGAAATCAGCCGTTATTATTCGAATATCGTCGGGAAATACGGTATGCCGGCACAAACAGCCCTGAAGAAATTGAATACACTCACTTTCAACACGATATGTGCTACCCATGGTCCGATCTGGCGCTCACATGTGTGTGATATCATCGCTAAATATGAAAAATGGAGTAAATACGAAACCGAAGAAGGAGTGGTGATCGCTTTCAGCAGTATGTACGGTCACACGGAGCAGATGGCGGACACGATCGGACGTTTCCTCGCCGAACAAGGCGTTAAAAAGATACGGATCCACGACACTTCGAAGACACATCCTTCTTATATCATCAACGATATTTTCCGCTACAAAGGAGTGATCCTCGGCAGTTGTGCCTATAACGGCGGTATCTTCCCAACTATGGAAACCCTGTTGTGCGAACTGGAAAATATGGGCATTAAAAATCACCTTCTGGCCTATTTCGGTAATAAAACCTGGGGAGGCGGAGCCATCCCCCGACTGAAAGCTTTTGCAGAAAAAATGAAGTGGGAAGTGGTAGCAGAACCCAATGAAGCACTCGGAGCTATGAAATCTTCCGACATCGAGCAATGTAAAGCTATCGCCCAAGCTATGGCAGAAAAAATTAAAAAGAGTTGATAAGTTGATGAGTTAAAAGAGTTGCTAAGTTACTGAGTAACTAAGATATGAGTTGGAGAAGTTAAAAGAATTATTAAGTTGAGAAGAGTTTATAATCCCCATACTTATTTCAATTCAGTGTAATTTTATTGAAAACTTATTTAACTCAGCAACTCTTTTAACTCAGTAACTCAGCAACTCTCCAAGAAGATTGTTACTGTTATCCCCAATCCGAATTTTTTCTGGTCATAGATGAATGTAGCCGACGTCTTTTCACCTATTCCCAAAATCCCCCAAAACCGAAACCAGGCTCCCTTAACTAATATAACTTGTAATCCTTTTTAAAACTTTATTCATTATCTGATTTTAAGCTGTAACTAATCAGCTCGTCCATCCGTCCTACATGTGATATCTCGGTTTTTGACCGGATCAAATGGACCACCAGGTTACAAATGAATAAAATCAAGCATATGAAAACAATTATTAGAAAAGTGAATTTCAGATACTTTTTTCGAAGAAGTCTGTATTTGCTCGTTATTTCTTTCCTATTGGCGGGCTGTGAAGAGGAGGGATCCCTATCTGCCC
>OGRE01002386.1_pt1 | contig 13304 bp, 12 predicted proteins | sample 1553421 | NCBI WGS metagenome assembly OGRE01 (sample SAMEA2580076, study PRJEB22360) | human gut metagenome | biome: human gut; feature: human-associated habitat; material: faeces | place: Denmark | collected 2008/2010 | reverse complement strand
ACGATTCAACCCAACAGCACTCCTATTTATAAAGGATAACTAGCTATTATCCTTTGTTGGATAATATAATTGCTGCTGAGTATAATAAAAAAAGAAACACTCAGTTATAAAGATTTTTGGAATCAAGTCGACTAATAAATTAATGGAGGATTATTAAAAAATTTATTACAAATCAAGAAAGTATATACAACTTGGATACATATCGAATATAAAATACAGTTACAATTATTCATATTATGCATAAGAGATGTTCTTGAAAAGTACACATTGTTATGCTAATATGTTAGAGAATTAAGAAAAGAGGGATTGTTATGTCTAAAAAAGAGAATATAATCCAAAAAGTGACACAATGGAGAGTTATTTTAGGTATTCAAGTTATTGCTTCATTAATACTTATTGGATTGTTATTTAAATTAGGTGCTTTGCCTATGTTATATGCAATCATTGTTATTATATTGGTTGCGTTATTAAATGTAGGAATTTTCTTTTTAATGAAACCATCTAAAAATAAGAAAAAAGGAAAAGTTCGTACTGTTATAGGAAAGTTTGTAAGTATTTTACTAAGTGTACTTTTATTAGTAGGTTCTTTATATATAGCCCAAGGAAATTCACTTATTGATGCGATTACTGGAGCTAATACAGAAATAACTCGTATTTCGGTTGTTGTTATGAAAGATAGTAAGTATAAAAAATTATCTGATTTAAAAGGCGAAACAATTGAAGTCAATACATCCGCTGAAACAGATAAGATGAAGGAAGCTATTGAGGGTCTTCAAAAGGAAGAATCTTCAATTAAAACAAAAGAAGTTGCAGAATTTGCTACAATGGCTGATGATTTGTATTCTGGTAAGACAAAAGCAATTTATGTTAATGAAGCTTATTATGCAATGTTAGAAACAAATCATGAGAACTTTAAATATGACACTGATGTCATTTATACATATAAGATTGAAGAAAAAACAAAAGATATTTCTAAAAATGTTAATGTTACAAAAGATCCTTTTGTTGTCTATATCAGTGGTATTGATACTTATGGAAGTGTATCAACAGTATCAAGATCAGATGTTAATATGATTCTTACAGTGAATCCAAAAACAAAACAAATTCTTATGACAAGTATTCCAAGAGATTACTATGTAACTTTAGCAAATAAAGGTAAAAAAGATAAACTAACGCATTCTGGATTGGGTGGTATTGAAAATACAGTCAAGACAATGGAAAACTTTATGGGAATTGATATTAACTATTATGGAAGAGTTAATTTTACTTCTGTCATTGAAATTGTTGATGCTTTAGGTGGAATTAACATTGATAGCACTGTTGCCTTTACTGGATATGATGGGACTTCTTTTAAGAAAGGAACTAATCATATTACTGGTAAACAAGCACTAGAATTTTCTAGAGAGCGTCATGCATTTGGTGGTGGTGATAATGAACGTGTTCATAATCAACAGGTTGTTATGGCGGGAATGATTAAAAAGATGATTTCTCCTTCAATTATCACAAATTACTCTAGTGTGTTAAGTTCAATTAATGGTTCATTTGAAACGAATATGGAATCAGGAGATATTACAGGTTTATTACAAATGCAAATTAGTGATATGGCATCTTGGACGATTGTTCAAAAACAATTAACTGGAACTGGGAAAACAATGACAGGTGGAGCATATATGCCAAATAATAAATTATATTATATGATTCCAAATGAAGCTAGTGTTGCTGAAAATAAACAAGCAATACAAAATGTATTAGCTGGAAAACCAGTAAGTTAATAAATAAAAGTGGGTACCTTTGGGTATCCACTTTGCATATAGAGGGGGGGATAAAGATGTTAGATAAATTATTAGGAGATAGAAAATATTTTAAATTATTATTTATAGTTTACTTATTTAGTAATACATTAGCATTAGGATATTTTGGAATAACTTTTAATCCATTATGTTTATTTGTGTTTGGATATGGTATAGTCATATTCATTTATAATTTGATTAAAGGAGAATTCTTTTATTCGAAGAATCACTTATTGATTATTGGATTATATGGTTTATTGCTTTTTATAGCAACTTATCTCAATAAAGAGTATTCAAATAAGAATTCTTTTCTTATTGCAGGTATGCAAATGATTATCTTTTTATTGATTTTTGGTCAACCAAAATCAATGACACTTAAGAAATTAAAACAAGAATTACAATGTATAATACCTTTGACTTGTATTCTTGTAGGTATTGCATCTTTCATATCTTTAGGTATGTACTTCTTAAATATTTCAGGTACTCAAAATGGCTGGTATATAGGGCTAGTAGGGACGCGTTTATTTGGAGTTTATTTCAATTGTAATCCGGCATCATTTTTAGCAGTTATTGTTATTTTATTGTCATTAGTTGCAATTAAGAATCATTATAAAGGTGAATTTCTTTATTATATGAATATTGTTATACAATTAGGATATATTATCTTAACACAATGTCGAGCAGCGATTATTATATTAGCTATTGTTGTTACAGCTGTTCTTTATTATCATTTCTTTAGAGCAAAAGAAATGTCAAAAGTGAAAAAGATATGTTTGAATCTTGTCATGTGTTTATGTATCTTATCTGGAACGGTTCTTGTGAATAAGGTTGCATTTATCATTCCACAGTTGCAAGGTGCTACTGAGGAAGATGGTGGACGTTTTCAGCTTTCTAAACTGAAAGAAATTGTTTCTTTAACAATGAGTGGGCAGCTCCAAAATATACCTAAGATAATTCACCTTGTTGATGACGTGAGCAGTGGGCGTGTAACTCTTGCTAAAGATTCATTAGACGTTTGGCAAAAATCTCCTATTCAAGGAATTGGAGCAGGTAATTTTAGACCGATGCTTGTAAATACAACATCAGATGATACATGGGGACAGCAAATTCTTCATAGTCATAATGTTTTCTTAGAATCATTAATAACTGCTGGAGTCTTTGGTTTCTTATTATTCTTTATCTTCTTTATTAAAACATTATTTACAACAAGAGACATATTGATAAAATATAAGAATAAGAAATCCTATTATATTATTTTATTATTTATTATGATGTATGTGAGTGAGTTTATAGGGGGATTATTAGACTTTGGTGTTTTCTATATTTACTCATTATCAGCGACTCTAGCCTGGTTATTTTTAGGGTATATTTATTGGTTAAATGATCAACCTGATATGTCTTTAGTAGATAATACAAATATTGCAGTCTTTAATAAGTATGATCTTATTTCTATTCAATATCAAAAACAAGAGATAGATGTTTTAAAGCCTGAATTTGTTGTTTTAGAGACAAAGTATCAAAATGATGATTATATCATGAAAGTTGAATACTTATTAGGAGAATCATCTTTTGTTTATGATGTCTATTATACATTACATGACAATAAAAGAGATGAGGATATTATTGAAAAAGAGTTGGCAAGGGACTTCTATAGTCTTATTAAAGATGAAATGACTACTATATATGAGCAATCGCATATTAAATAATAAAAAGGAATAACTCATATCAGTATATAGAGGAAGGTGTTAAGGGCACTTCCTTTTTTTATTTGAATCTAAAATGAGTGATTTTTTAGTGAATGTAAGCATTATAATGAAAAATGATTGAGAAAATATTTATAGACGTTAAAACTGCTAATACTTACGTTTACTCATTATTTTATCTAAAAAAAGCTTTCTTATATGTTAAAAGTGTTATGTTGATAATAAGATAAAAAATAATATGTAGAAGGAGAGGTGAATAACAATGGACATGAATTCACAGAAACCAGGTTTGACGAAAAAAACAGGAATGAGTAGAAAAAGAACTTTTGGTGGACCCACTCCCAAAGGTTTATTAGGTTTAGCTAATATGAAAGGAATACCACGAGTGACTCCTGTTTCTATGAAAACTCCTTTAAGCGAAGTAAGTACAGGTACAAGTCAAGAAATATCTGATCAAGTATCAGAACCTTCTCTTATTTCTTCAAAAAGATTTGATTCATTCTTTATGAGCCAAAAAGAAGGAGAAGATGGAAGTGTTTATTATGATGGTGGGCATATACGCTTGATTTATGAAGATGGTGGGCCACAAGTATTTGAATACGATTCTTTATACTTTTCATTTCATAGTGAGGAAGATGCAAAGGAAGCTCGTCATTGGGTAAATGATAATATAATAGCTAAAAAAAAGATTGAGTTAAAAGATTTTGAATCTGAATTTCAAGCAAAGCCTGGGTTCATTAAGATTCCAAAAGGAAAACTTGAAAATGCAATATCAGGGACTTTTTTTGAATTGATTGTTAATGGAAACGAAATTATTGGTTCTCATGTTTCACGAGGTAGTGCAGTACCTATGGCACCCAATTTTAAATATGAAAGAATGGATGAATTGTACAATATTGTTAATGATATTAATACTTTTACAAATGAAGTTATAGGAATATTTGCAACTGGTGATGTCACATTAAAAGATATCTTAGGGACATTTCCATTAAGTCATAATATGGAAAATTCAAACCTAATAAGATTATATCCACTGGCTGTTCCAATTTTCACTGAAGAAGTTATGATGAAAATAAAAAAATTTTTTCCAGAAAATAATTTTATTGAAAAAATATCAGAAATCACAGCTCAATTCCCTAGTTTAGAAGAACAGCAACTTCCCGAATGTCAAATAGCCCTTCATACTTTCCTTACTTCTGATTTCTTTTTTGGTTATCCAACTCTTGATGGTATATTTCAAATAAATGATTTAAATGACCCACAACAATTTGTGAATAATCATATCAATATTGAATATTTTTGTAGAATAGATCCTGCAAAGGGAGTCATTATATTTTAAAAGAGTCATTGGATATTTTAAAAATCAATTATTATATGCAACTCATCTTCTTTTAGATATGGGATTAAATCCAAAGCATGTTGATGAATAAGAAGGGAGGTTTATCATGTTTAAGACAATTGATGACTTAGGTACTACATCTGGTGAACTGACAAAAGATGCAGAGAAAGAACAGACAATTTCGCCACTACCGCCAGTTCCTATGTTTGAAATAACTTCGCTCCCACAACAAAGGATGCTAGTTAGGCCAAGAGAACCAGAAATCCTTGGAACATCACCATTATTTGTATCACAAGGAAGTAAAGGTGTTGGTAGTATTTACTATCCAGAAGGACGTATACGTTTGTTTCATCCTATGGGACCAACGGTAGAAGAATATATTCCTTATCGTCTATCTATTTCAAAACCAGAAATTTATTCTGAAATTAAGATATGGATTAAGAATTTTTGTTCTGATCATCAATTTCTTCCGAAATTAAGTGATTTTCAACAATATTTTCGCAACTATTATACTCAAAAGATATTTCAAGATGTTGGTTCATTGTTAGAACCGCAGCAAGTTATGATAGGAAAGTTATATGAATTACATCTTGATAAGGAAGGGACTATTGTTGGAATTCATCCATCAGAAGGAAGGGTTACTCCTTATACCTCAATAGGTGTGAACCTTGACACAGATTTATTATATTATGTTATTAAATACATAGAAGAAATTGTTGTTATAATTATAAGTTCATTTGCAAACAGAATAGATTATATTACTGCCAATAAAGAAATTTATTATTTTCTTGGAAGTTTACTACCAAGAAATAATGAAGAGGATAAAGAAGATATGGCAATGAGAAGTGTTGAAACTGCATTGAGAGATATTTTTATTCCTCAAAATATTATAAAGGCTTATCAATATGCGCTAAAGTTTAGTGGGGTTGATGAATTTATTTCATATATTACAGCTTTTAAAAAGAAGAATCAAAAACAACTTTTAAAAAATGATTATTGCCTTATGAGTGCGACAACTTCAAAAGATATTGAAAAACTATATGAAAAATTGATAACACCTTATCAAGACAGTTGGCTTATATCTACGGCTCAAGATATTTCAAAAGATTTCAATCAAGATATCCATGAATTTGTGGGGCATAAGATTTTTGATATTTGGCTTAAAGATAGCAGTTCTCCTCTTTATCATTATATGAAAGGATATTTAGCAAATTTGCTTTTAGAACAAACACAAGTCATTGACCAAACAAAATTACATACAAGAAAAAAGTAATATTATAAATAGATATGGTTTTATCTCAATAATGAATTATTATATATCATTTAACGAGATAAGAGAAAGGAGTTAAGAATGGATAGAATACCAATGCCCCCAATAAAGAAAGATACCGCTCAAAGAAGTGAAACAAAATTAACCCTCCCACCTTTAAGAGCAACTGCACAACCAGAAATCTCTAAAAAGCAAGATACTACTACTGATAAAGATGATTCACCTGTTGTTTTGCCTAGACTGGTAGAAGCGAAAAGTGGTGTTATTTTAGGGAGTCAACCATTGTTTACATCAGAACATGATGATAAAGTAGGAAGTGTTTATTTTGAGGGAGGAAGATTACGCCTAATTCATCCATCTGGGCCGACTAGAGAAGTTTATAGATCTTATTGTGTATGTTTGACCAATTCTGATAAAAAAGTTAGAAATCGTGATGTTGAAACAATAAGAACATGGGTGAAAAGTTACTGGGCTATGCAATTGACCCCTACCATAAAAGCATTTGAAAAGAAGTTTTTAAGTTCTATGAGTATGGTTAAAGTAGATAAAAAAGCAGTAGATGAATCTATTGAAGGAAATTTATTTGAATTAATTGTAGACTCATATGGAGGAATTAGAAGTTATCATCCATCACGAGGTCATGTGAGTCCATTAAAAAAGACACTTACACAGCAACAATTAGATTTTCTAGAGTTATCTGTTATTTATTCAAAACAAATTTCGCATTGGATAATAAGCAAGATTAATATAAATGGTACTATAGATATAACAGCAGATTCACTAAAAGCATTATTAGGAAAAGATTTATCATTATTAAAACTTAAACGTGAAAACGTAATCATGATATGGAAAGTATTTTCGCATCTCATAGATATATACTCTAAACAAGATAATATTGATAATGCTATTTCTCATATCATGCAAGAATTAAAAATATCTGTAGAAATAGATCAGTTTTCATATGATTTACGTCATTATATATTTGATAAAAAATTCAATCTCATCGACACTCAAAGACGATTAAGTATGGGTAGGAAAATAATGTCAAAAGAACAATTAATAAATAAATATAATACTTCGCTTATTCATTTGCGCTCTATTTATGCATTTATAAAAAATCCTCATCAAGATCCAAACACAGTAGCATACTACACTGTTTTAAAAATTTATATGAGAAATAATTATTTTTTAGAACGATTATGTGGTTATTTTGGAAATCAGTTGTTACGAGAATCAGGCGCATTAGATGGAACAGGTTTAGATGTTGATGATAATAATTAAAGATGCTACATTCAATTATAGTTATTAATGCTCTTTTATCATTGTAATTTGTTTTTATACATTATACAATAATGAAAAGGAGTGAGAATCAATTGAAAGATGTAACATTAGTTGTCATGGCAGCAGGAATTGGAAGCCGTTTTGGTGGAGGAATTAAACAATTAGAACCAGTCGGACCAAATGGTGAAATTATTATGGATTATTCTATTTATGATGCGATTCAAGCAGGTTTTAATAAGGTTGTTTTTGTGATTAGAAAAGACTTAGAAAAAGATTTTGATGAAATCATAGGTCAAAGAATGAAAAAGAAAATACATGTTGAATATGCATTTCAGGAGTTATCAAATATTCCTAGTCAATACAAGGAGATATTTAAAGAGAGAAAGAAACCATGGGGAACAGGTCAGGCTATTTTAGCATGTAAAGGACTGATTCATGAACCATTCTTAGTTATTAATGCAGATGATTATTATGGTAAAGAAGCTTATCAAGTTGCTTATCAATATTTAACCACAAAACATGAATGTGATGTATTACCAGCATGTATGGTAGGATTTATATTAAAGAATACATTGAGTGATAATGGTGGTGTCACAAGAGGAATCTGTCAAGTGAGTTTAGATCACAAGTTAGTTGACATTGTAGAAACACATAATATTGAGAAAAGGAATAATCATGCAGTCGTGAATGATCAGGTTATTGATTTAGATTCGATTGTATCTATGAATATGTGGGGGCTTTATCCAGAGTTTATTAATGTTTTAGAAGATAAATTTCAAATATTCTTAGAAAAGTTAGACTCAACTGATCTAAAAACAGAATATCTTTTACCAACAATTATAGGTGATTTATTAAAAGAACAACAAATAAGGGTTGAAGTCTTAAAATCACAAGATGAGTGGTTTGGAGTGACATACAAAGAAGATAAAGAATCTGTGAAAGAAAGTATACATAAACTTATTGATAAAGGTGTATATCCAAATCATCTATGATTATTGAAGTAAGAGATAAAACTTAAATATAATTCCTTAGATGTAAAAGGTGCATTCGCATTGGCAATGACATGGGATTTTATAGAAAACAATAAAGTGAAGCAGATTAGAGATAGAGAGATTATTGAAGTTTTTGAAAATACTTTCATGAATAATGATAATACTAAAAAGGAGAGAAAAATCAAAGTACACATTCACAATTCAATTCTAAACAAAATATAGAGAAAGGAAAAGGTATATTAATCATGACTATTAAATAAGTCATTTATAATATACCAGGAGAGTGATGTTAATTAGGTATAAATCATATTATTACTGATAGCATTTATAAGAAATTATGACATAATTAACATGAAATAAGGAGATGATTAGTATGGAATATAGAAGAACAATAGTAGATGGTACAGAATACAATCTCATAACAGATGAAGAATTAGAGGACTTAAAAGTCTTAAGCAGAAATGAAAAGAAACTAAAGAAAATCAGATTGGGTCAAGTTGAAGGTATTGATGCTAGAGAGTTTGGAGAACTGTTGAACGAGCAGTATGGCTTATAGAGTTATTTTTGAAGATGAATTTTAAAATAAGTTAAAATCAATACTCAATTTTTATATCAGTGAATACCATAATAATAACTATGCTAATAAAATAGTCAGTCTTATCTATCAGAATGTTGTTAAAAGAATTGAAACAAATCCATATCTATATCCAGCGGTACTTGGTAAGAAAAATATTAGAAAAGCCATTATTATCGACATTGGATACAAATGATATTATATAGTGGATGAGATTGAAAAAATAATATATGTATTTGATATTGAATCATTTAAAGAAAATCATATTAGATATGCTAAATAATAATGCATCTCCAATGGGGTCAACTTAAGAAAGCTGATTCCGTTTTTTTTAGTGGGAAAACAAAATTATAAATCATTATCTCATTTTCCATCTCATTCTATAAAAAAAAGAACGTAAAAGCCCTATATGAATTTTTACTGTTTTTTCTGAACTGTCATCGTGTTATACTAATTATAGTCTTAACTACGGACGTTTGGTCATTAATGTTCCTTTATATCTTATGAGTTTGGGATAGTTTCGACCATCAAGGGTAAATCTGTATGGAAATCCACTGACTACGATTTTTCACCAACGTTCATTGTGCCTATTTTCACGGATAGGCACTTTTATTTTGTCAATTAATGAGCTTATCTTTCTGAGTTTCTTCTGAATTGAATATTTCTTTTTCTTTATCATTGATTCTATTATATCTGATTCTTTAATCATTTCATGGAACTGTACAATGTTTATATTGTATAGATATTGATTTTCATCACTCCTGTAATTCTTTTCCAGTTGCTTATTCAACCCATTTTTAAAAAGCCCTACAATATTGAAAAATAGAATTTTTGCATCAACTTTAAAATCATCATATTTCTATTTCTGGTGAAATCCTGTTTTCTTTTACCAGTAACAGATTGAATCAAATCAGATTGGATGTAAGAATTGAAGTCAAAAAGAAGTTGAGAGATAGCAGAAATCTTGACTACACTATTTTTCTTCATAGACAAGTTTAGGCTTATTTTTAGAAAAAGCAGCCTTAAGATAAGGAACACTATCAGCAGGGACAAGACCAAAGTTAATAAGGACACGATGTTTAGGAGTTCCAGTTTGATCTCTGTAGGACTGAACAAGAGCACAGAAATAGGTATGAGGATCACCTTTATTATTTTTAATAGCTCTAACAAACATAGAATCACCTCTTTCCTTAACTACATTATAAAACGAAACTAATATATAATAAAGCCACATGATAAATACAAACTTAACTACAATGATTATTGATATTGATGAAGTAAAGAAAAATGAAATATAAGATAGCAAAAAAAGATCAAATTAAACTCATGCTTAAGTTGACCCCATTGGTGATAAGTCAATCTTATCTCTTTTTACATATATATTAATGCTATGTTTTTTTAATAAAAAGGTTGTTTCTAGGTATACGTTTAGAAACAACCTTGGTGTCTACCTGATGTAGACATGATAAATCTTTTTATCTGATAGGAATCGATTCATCTATACATTCATAATGCCGAGTAGCCAGGTTCTTTTAGGCTAAGTCGTTATTATCAATGTATCTTCTATACAAAAACAATTTTGCTGATGAGAAAAATCCCTTTCTAAATTTGATTTTATTTTAAGTTCATTTTCTGTTGATGTTTTATGGTTTTGTTTTTGCATAGGTACTATCTTTAAAGACAAGACTCATTATATCAACATTTTTCAAATAAGAAAGAATAAAATCAGATATGAAGTTATTTTGTTTTAGATTCATATAAATTCGTCAGAAAAAATTGAAATAAAAAGTTGTAACATGTCGTGCTACAACCTTTTATGTTATTTTTTGTCTTTTTCGAGTAATGACTTGATATCACCAAAATACGCATTCTTTTCATCAACGTTTTCGCAAATGTAATCTAATGAAGCATTATAGAAACGAGAGAAACGAATTAATTTTCCTAAAGAAGGTGTTCTCTGGTTAGATTCATATTGTGAAACAATAGGTTTAGACATCTTTAATGTTTCAGCAACTTGTCTTTGTGATAATCCAGCTTCTAATCTTAATGTTTTTAATCTTTCTCCAATACTCATGATTTCACCACCTTGCGCATATTATACACTAATAGAATTTGCATTAGGTAATTTTCTTGCGTTTTGCAAATGTTTTTTTATGTGAAAATTTGAGCTAAAATACAATTTTCGACAAATAGGCGTAAAAATACCCAAAATGGGCATAAAAGTGTACTGACTATTTTGGTAATATTAGGTAAAATAAGATATGCAAAGTTCAATATGAAGGGGAGGATTTATAATGAACATAGTGGTTTGCGACGATCAATTGGATTATCTAAATTTAATCGAGAAAAAGATAGTTCAATGCTTCGATGAAAAGGAAATACCATTGAATACATACACGTATTCAAACATTAAGGATTTGATAGACAGTGTAAAGAAACATTCCTATCAATTTGCATTTATTGAAATGAATATAGAAAATGGGAAAGGAGTTGAAGCTGCACAAATACTGAGAAAAGCTAATCCAGCATGTCGTGTTATTTTTATAAGTGATAAATACAGACAAGTTCAAGAAGCATTTCAAGTACATGCTTTAGAATATTTATTAAAGCCAATTGACACAAATAAATTTAAAGATGTCATGAATTATGCATTAGATTGGTATAGAAGTCAAAACATAAAATTTGTTGTTCCAATAAGAGATATTGCTAGAAAGCGTGTTTTTAGTGTAGATGAAATTAAATATGTAGAAACATATTACAATGATTTAGAAATTGTTACTGTTAATGAAGAACATTTTATGACCCATGTTAAGAATCGTTATAAACTTAGACCAGCACTAAGAGCAAGATGGTTTATTCAAGTCAATCAAAGTGTGCTAATCAATATGAAATGTCTTGACTTTCTAACTGACAGAAATGCAATACTCAAAACAAGAGAAGTTTTTTCAACAAGTAAAGGAATGTTAATTCAAAACCATTTAGAATTTGAAGAATTTTTAAGAAAACAAAGAAAGTAAATAAAGAGGGAGATTTATTTATGAACATAGCAATTTGTGATGATGAAGCATATTATGTGAACGATATCTTCAAGCGTTTAATGACATATAAGGAAACAAATGATGATGTCTCTTTATATGTAGATTCATTTTATGATTCAAGAGAATTAATGAATAGTATTATGAAAAAAGATTATGACTTGGTTTATTTAGATATTGAATTAAATGATGGCAATGGTATTAACATTGCACAGATGATTCATAATATACAGCCAGAGTGTATGATAATATTTATTACAAGTCATATGAATTATTTTAATCAATCATTTCTTGTCAATGCATTTCAATATATGAAAAAGCCTGTAAAAGAACAGTTTTTTATTAGTGAATTAGAAAGAGCAATGAAAAGATTGGAGGATACAAGTAGATCTTTTGTCTTTCATACAACAGAAGGAAACATAGTTTTTGATACCAAAGAAATACTATACATAGAAACAGCATATAGAGAATATAAAATTCATTCTACAAGAGGTGCATTCTATGGAACTATAAAATCTATTACAGAAATTAAGAAAGCATTCTTGGAATGTGATTTCTTTAAAATTCAAAGAAGTTTTATTGTGAATCTTGAACATATTGAAAGATATGATAGTGCAACAATCACAATGACAAATAAAGATATGTTACCAATATCTAAAAAGAAATATAAAGAATTTAAAGAGGTTTTCTTTAAATATCTAGAATCTCAATAAAAAATGGCTGAATATTTAAAGTATTCAGCCATTACTCACGCTTAAAGTCACTCTTAGAATGACTTTATCTTTTTCTGTAATATATTTCATTTCCCCATTATATATTTTAGCAAACTGTTTAATCCCTTTGACTCCAAATCCATGATTGAAAGAATCAGATAATTTACTTGTTTTATTAAAATCCGGGTGACTATTAGATATAATTGAATTTTTGAAATACAGAACAAGATAACCTTGATAATTCTTAGCAGTGAATTCAATTTCCTTAAAGTCATTAACTTGTTCTGCTGCTTCAATAGCATTATCGAGGGCTAAGCCTATTAATAATGATAAATCACTAACATCAATATTTCCTATGTACATATTAGCTAAGTTTTCAGTATATTGGATATTCTTTTCTTTCATAACAAATATTTTCTCATTAAGAATACTATCAATACATGAGTGACCACTATGTATAAATGATGATGACTTATCCAGTATACCAATTCTTGTTTCTAAGAATTTTTTTATTTCTTCTATATTTCCATCATTGGCATAGCCATTTAAAATATGATAATAATTTTTTAAGTCATGTCTCATTCTTTTTATATTTTCATCGGCTTTT
>OGRE01002380.1_pt1 | contig 13326 bp, 10 predicted proteins | sample 1553421 | NCBI WGS metagenome assembly OGRE01 (sample SAMEA2580076, study PRJEB22360) | human gut metagenome | biome: human gut; feature: human-associated habitat; material: faeces | place: Denmark | collected 2008/2010 | reverse complement strand
GCTGCCACTCCCGCCCGCTGGCGAGGATTCGCGGCAATAAAACGCCCTTCTGCGTCGGCGGACAAGACGGGCAAGCGGGGTTCGGCGGGCAAGGCGGTCTGGACGGGCAAGGCGCTTGCGGCGGCATGGGACGGCAGCAATTCGGACGCTGATTCATGGCGATTCCTCCCATCGTGTGAGCTGTTCACTCCCAGCATATGCGCGGCGGGAAAATCGGGCACAAAAAAACCCGGCACGAAGCCGGGAATTTGCGATTAGTTCAGGGATTCGGTCTCGTTCTCGATGGTCACATCTTCCACCGAGCGAATCGCCCAGCGCGCAACAACCATCGTCTGGTCGCCCTTGCCGACGCTCAGGGTGATGGTGTCGTCCTTGATGCTCTCGATGGTAGCGTAGATGCCGCCGATGGTGCACACGCGGTCGCCCTTCTTCAGGGACGCGAGCATGTCCTGCTCCTTCTTGCGGCGCTTCTTCTCCGGGCGAATCATCATGAAGTACATCAGGACGAAAACCAGCAGCAGCGGCAGAAGGCTGAAGAGAATACCGACAATGCCGCCAGCGGCCGAATCCGTGGTGACGGCGGCAGGGTCGGCCGCACCGGTGGTGGTGGTGGTTTCCGCAACGGCGGTGGCGATGCCCAAAAGCTTGGTCAGAAATTCCATGCGAATTAGCTCCTTTCGGTAATCCGGAATACTCTATCTATTGTAGCATATTTTTTCGCGCTTCACAAGAGGGGAAAACGGCCTTTTACGCCATTCACAGAAATTTTGCATGACGGCATCAAGCATTTTTCCGCGAAGCTGCGCTTTCAGACGCAAATTTGCATCTTTGGGGCACGAAATTGTAAAACTTGCGCATATTCGCTTGCAACAGGTGTTTTTTTTGATATAATGGTAATGGAATGCCGGAAAGCGCACAAACGAATGTCAAGGAGGCTGACGAATGAAGAAGCTGCTTGCGATTCTGCTGACGCTGGCGCTGATACTGCCGCTGTGCGGACTGGCGGAGGAAAACGCGCCCCAAGCGACGCTGACGACCATCACCTTCCGCGATTTCAACGGGCGGGCGCTCGTGGCGGAAATGGAGGAAGCGGCGGAAACCGCGTATCGGGATTTGCTGGATGCCCTGCGCGTGGAGGTCTATCGGCAGGGGTTCACCTCGTGTGAGCTGTTTCTGAATGACCAGTCCATTGTGGATTACGGCGTGCAGACTCGCGGCGCGGATGTCTACATCAGCGGTGATGTGCTGGGCGGCACGGTGTACCTGAATCTCGACGAGGACATGCGGCATATCGCGGAAATCCTGCATCAGTGGAATGCGTCCCAGAGCATATATGCGGATGCCGGGACTGAGCTGTCTGCCAAGGAAGTCAGCGAATCCATTGCGCAAGAGTACGAGAGAGTGGGCGCACTGCTGGCGAAAATCACGAAAAATCCGCTGATAACGGGCGAAATGCAGCCGGAGGACGTTGCCAATGGCTTGTTCGAGACGGACTGGCAGCAGGCTGCTACGCGCTTGAACAAGATTTTGAAGGTTACGCGGGTGGAAAGTGTCTCGAATCCACCCGAAGGATGCGAATCGGCGAAGAACATTCTGTACTTCCCCCTCAGCAATGAGCAGCTGATGGAGGTGCTGTGCATTCTGCTGGACACGGTGGAGGAAACGCCCGCCGTCAAGGCGTATGTGGATTTGCTCAATACGTATCGGCAGCTGGTGGCGTTCGCGCAGAATCAGCCCGTCGAGGATACGGACTTGCAGACGTGGCTGCGTCAGCAGACGCTGCTGGTGGAAGATGCGCAGGTGGCGCAGTATGTGGATTCGTCGATGCGCCTGCTGCGGGTGGTGATCAGCTACAAGGTTGCGCCGACCCATACGCCGACGCTTGCGCAGGATACGCTGCTGAACGCAGCAATCACGGTGAATTTCCATCCGACGGGCGACGACGTGCGGCTGGATTGGCGGCAGGAAACGGCGGGCAAGGGCACGAATGGTCAGCTGAAGATGGAGGACAACGGCGGAATAGCGGTGCTGATTACGTCGGATGACGGCGAACAGAAGCTGTACCGCTGCACCATTTCGTCGCTGACGAACGAAGAGAATCTTCTGCTGGAAATGCACCGCACGGTGGACGGGGAAGAAAAGGGCCTTAGCTGGAGCGCCAGCATGGACACCCAGATGGTGGATGGCGAAGTACGGCAGGACGTGGCTGTGCGGCTGTTGTGGCATAGCGAGCACTTCCTGACGATTGCCGCCGAAACACGCCCGTGCGAATCCCGCCCCCTGCTGTCCGACGGCGACGTGCTGGACTTGGGCGAAATCAGCAGTGTGCGCTTCAAGGCGTACATGACGGGCGTGATGTTCACCACCGGGCAGATTCTGCCGCGGTTCATGATGAATCTGCCGGACAGCACGCGCCAATTCATCACCAGCGTGTCGCAGCTGATTCTGGACGACACGCACTAAGGCAACAGAAAGCATCACTGCCCCGCAGTGTTCGCTATAAAGAAAAAGGGAAACCAAATAACAAGGAGGAAACCCCATGAAGAAATTGCTTGCGGTACTGCTCAGCATCATGATGCTGGCGATGCCCCTGACCTCGATGGCGGAAAACAGCGTGTGGGACAATGCCGCGCGTCAGGAAACCACCATTACCATCCACGACCTGAACGCTGACCTCGTGTCGGCGCTGGGCGGGGATGACACCACGATGGCCGCCATCAACGACCTGCTGGCGGCACTGTCCCTGACCGGCTATCAGCAGGGCGACGAAGCTGGCTTTGACCTCAACCTGAGCGGCAAGAGCGTGCTGGGCATGGCATCGCTGACGACTGCTGCGGAAGAAAACCAGCTGATGTATGTGTCCAGCGCGCTGCTGGGCGGCGTGATTGCTGTGAACAGCAAGGACGTGGAAGCCATCAGGGAAAAAGCCCTCCGCGCGACGATGAAGATGTCCGGTCAGAGCGACGAGGAGATCGACAAGGCGATTGAAGAATCGAAGGAACAGCTGAGCGGCAATGCGGAATACACTGCCCTGATGGAAGCAGCGGCGAACCTGAGCAGCATGACGGAAGAGCAGCTCATGGAAGAACTGACGCAGGCGGACACCACGGCGTTCATGACCATGATGAACGAAATACTGTCCGGTGAAGAAATGGCAGAAGTGACCGAGCAGCCCGGCGACTGCGACGCGGCGAAGAGCTACGTCAAAGTCACCGTTCCGCCGGAAAAGATCGTCGAGATGACGAAAGCCCTGATGGAAATGATCCACAGCGTTCCGAGCGTCGGTGCTTACATGGATGCGCTTTTTTCCGCTGCTGACACGAGCTGGGACGACCTGCTGAAAGAACTTGATGAAGCAGATCTCTACGCGGATGACATCGTTTATGAATACTGGATGACTGAAGCAGGCGAGCTGGTTCGCATGACGGCTTCGGTGAAGATCAACAACGGCGGCGAAGAACCCTTGCCGATCTCCTTCACGATGACCCGCAACACGGCGGACGGCGTGGCGACGTGGCTTGTGACCATCAAGAGCGCGGAAGATACCGCGGCGACGCTGACCTTCGCAGGCGACTTGGAGAACTTCACGGCGAACCTGACCGCCTATGCTGGCGAAGACTCCGTTGAAATCAACGTCAGCGGCAAGGGCGTCGGCACGGACAGCAGCGTTGTTGATGTGGAAATCAAGGAAACGGTGGACGGTGTCGAGCAGGGCTTCGGCGTTGTGGTGACGACCGCTACGACGATGGACGGCGAACAGGGCGTCCGCAAGGTGGATGTGCTGGTGCGCTTCATGGGTCTGGACGTTGTGACCATCACGGCGGAAACCCGCACCTGCGACGCGAAGGACGCGCTGGACGTGAGCAAGGCGCAGGATTTGGGCGCGATGACGGACAGTGAGTTCCAGACGTGGTTCGTCAAGGTGATGAACAACCTGCAGAACCTGCCCATGACCCTGCTGATGAGTCTGCCGGAGAGCATGCTGACCCTGCTGATGGGCGGCAGCAACTGATACGATTTCCTGCATTCGCCTGTGCCATCTGCTTGCGCCTTTCCCATGCTGGCGTTTGCGTTAGCCAGAACGAATCATTTGCGGTGCATCTCGGCGCATTCTCATTTGGGAATAGTATCCGCATGGAAGGCTGACTGAAAAAGTCAGCCTTCTTTTTCATTGCCGGAACATGCTGATTTTCGACCAGAAAAGCAATCCAATTGTAAAAATATGCGCGGAATGGTTGACAAGTCGGGCGGATTGCTTTACCATAGTACATGGATTATTCTGTGACTTTACTCCGCACGGCTTGCGGATGATTCAGATGGAGGAACAGGCAAGATGAGGATGCTTGGCAAGCGATTTCTGTCACTCCTGCTCGCGCTGGGAATGCTGCTGATGCTGCTCCCCGCGGCTGCGGCATCGGAGCTGACGATGCTGCAAGTGGATTTTCTGGGCATGTATGCCACAAGCGCGGGAACGTATGAATCCCGGAAATTCACGGGCGATTTTACCGTCATGCAGAACGGGGAGGCGGTCGGCACGATTCGCCTGACCGACTTCGGCAGCGACCCGATTTCCGTCCCCGGTACGGGCAATGTGCAGCTTGTCCCGGTGGCGGAAACGATGCCGGAGGATGCCGTTATGGCGGCGAGCTACACCGTGTCGATTGTCGATGGACGGCTGAACAAAGCGGTCATTGCTGTGCTGACGGACACGGGTCTGTTCACCGTGCACACGGAGAGCAGCTCCTCTTTTGACCTGATTAACGAGCGCGGCGAGACGATTCTCTCCTTCGACACCGACAGCCGGGGCGACTATGCCCTGCCGGCGGCGATTCATACGGGGCTGTATACCCTGCGAATGACGAAGGCTTCGCTGGCCATTGAAAGCTGGCGCGACAAGATTATCAACATTGAGCGCTACACGGGTGCGGATTCCGTGACGAAGGTGAACGCTTCCTATTACTATGTGCCGCCGACGATGGCGCCGACCGCCACGCCTGAACCCACGCCTACGCCGACGCCCACCCCGACACCTACACCGACGGCAACGCCTACGCCAACGGCAACGGCAACACCTACGCCGACCCCGACGGCGACCCCGACCTTAGCGCCGACGGAAGCGCCGACCGAGATTCCGACCGCCCTGCCGACGGAAGCCCCGACGGCGATTCCGACCGAAGCACCCAACGCCACGCCCGTGCCGTCCGACGTGGAAACGGCGCTGCGCGATTTCCTGAATACCAACGGCTGCGCGATTGCGGCGGGTGAGGCCAACCCCGCGGGGGGGCCGGGGGGAGAAACTCCAAGCCGTAACGGATGAATCGGCGGTGTGCGGCTGCTGGAGGGCAATATCGACTTCACCTTCCTGACGGACGAGGGCGAGCTGGAATATCGCGATTCCTTCTACATGAACCCGTGGCGGCACGATGATCCGCAAACCCCCGATGTCCGCGGCGAAGCGCTGACGACGGAAATCAACCTTGCGGACTTCGCCTGCTTCCCGAATTTGCAGTATCTGGCAGTTTGGGACGAACGGGCGGTCAACCTTGAGGCACTCTCCCGTCTGCCGAAGCTGACGACGCTCGTGCTCGACCACTGCGGCTTGACGGAAAGCGACCTGCTGACCATCGCGCAGCACGCGCCGCTGCTGACGACCCTGAACATCAGCAACAGCAGCATCACGAGCGTTGCGGCGCTGGCAAGCCTGACGAAGCTGGAGCGCCTGATGATCAGCAACACCGGCGTAACGACGCTGACCCCGCTGGCGAACCTGACTATCCGGCAGCTGATGACCGAAAATACCGCCATTGTGTCCATTAACGAACTGCGCGGCACGCGGCTGGCAAAGTGCATCCGGCAATGGAATTGCCCGATTGTCACGGACGGATACGACTTGCTGGGCGAAATGCCGCAGCTGGAGGAAGTCACCATCAACGGCGACGAAAGCACCGACAAATCGCTTGTGCTGGATTTGTCTCCGCTGGCGAACGCGCAAAACCTCGTGTGGCTGGACGTTGGCCATGTCGGCGTGCAGGACATCAATTTCGTGAGCAGCCTGCCCAATCTGCGCTATCTGCTGATTGCCACGAGCAACCTGACAAGCATGATGATTGGCGAGGCGACCCTGCCCGAAACCCTTGCGTACATCGACTTTGGCGGCAACCGCATCACCAGCCTGGAGGAACTCCACCTTGAGCGCTTGCAGAAGCTGGAATACATCAGCCTGCACGCCAATTTCATCACCGACTTCTCGCCGCTGGAGCAGTGCACCGCCACGGAAACGTGGATTACCGACCAGCACAGCCCGGATATGCTGATGGGATGGCTTGGTACGTCGCTGCGGGAGGCGCTGAATCTGCCGCCCAAGGCGTTCATCACGCAGAAAATGCTGGATAACGTAATCGGCGTGACCGTGCGCGACGGCGAAATCGAGTGGGTGTTCTACGAAGAGCAGAAGAATCACGATGCTTGGCAGCGCCGCGAGCGGGAAGTCAACAACTGGGGCAAGTATATCGACAAATACAGCGACAACTGGAGTGATCCGCTGTTCCTGACGCCCAACCCGACAGACGCTGACCTGCCGACCATGAACCCCGATGCGTTCGATTTGAGCGAATTGCAGTATTTCCGCCACCTGCACTACTTCCAGCTGCGCAACCAGCAGGCGGAAGGCACTTGGGTGCTGCCGAAGCTGCCGATTCACTGGCTGATTTTGTCTAACTGCGGCTTGACCGACGCGGATATGCCGTACATCACTGCCATCAACGTGGATGACGGCGAACGCTATAACGAGCTGTACAGTCTGAATCTGGGGAATAACGCCATTACGTCCCTGTCGGGCATGGAGCGGCTGGCGACACTGAACGTCTTGCTGGTGCAGCGCAACAGCATCAGCGATTTGTCCCCGCTAAGCGACCTGACGCGCATCCATTTGCTGAATATCAGCTGGAATCCCGCCATCACGAGCATTGAGCCGCTGGCGCAAGGAATGCGGGAGACGCTGGTGAATCTGGACATGGCGGGTTTGGCGGTGGATTTGACCCCCGTCGGCGGCATGGAGAATCTGGATCACCTGCGCATCGGCGACGACTGGAACAGCCATCGCATCGCGCTGGATTTAGCCCCGCTGTCCGGGCTGACGGGCTTGAAGTACCTGCATGTTCTGGGCGCGAAGGTGGATAACGTGGAAGCAATCAGCAGCATGAGCGGCTTGCTTTGCATTGACCTGCAGAACTGCGGCATGACCTCCGCCAAGCTGACTGCCCTCAACGGACATCCGCTGACGACCGAAATCAATCTGGAGCGGAACTTCCTGCGCACGCTGGATGGGCTGGACTTATCGACGCTGCCGCAGCTGAAGGAAATCAACCTCGGCGGCAACGCCATCAGCGACTTCTCGATGTTTGACGGCACGGCGATCACCGTGTACGGGCAGGATTGGCAGAACACTGCTTACTAAAGCGACTTTTATAATAGGAAGGGAGACTGGCTATGTCCGCACCGATGATCCTGGCGGAAAGCGAAGTGGAGCGGATTATCCGCCTGTCGCGCAACGCGGAATTTGCCCGCGCGTATCTGGAAAAGGGCATCCGCGTGCCGACGTTCCCGGAAATCCTCGCGGAATATTCCGGCGTCACCGATGCTTCGGCGCTGCGGGAGAAGCTGTGCACCCGCCTGCAGGGCATGATTGGCGAGCCGAACGCCGCGTCAATCCGCCGCAAAGTGTCCGTCTGGTTCACGGGCAAAACCGCGCCGGAAAACCGCGGTCAGCTGGTGCGCATCGTGTTCGCGCTGGACATGAGCGACGAGCAGGCGCAGAATTTTCTGGCGTGCGCGGGCGGCGGCTGCCTGCATCAGCGCAATCCTATCGAGTTGGCGTACCTCTACGCGCTGCGCAGCCGCCTGGGCTACAACGAGGCGTGCCACCTCATCGAGCGCATCCGCCATATCGCCATCGGCGGACAGGGCAAAACCGAGGTGCTGGAGAACGAGTTCACCAAAATCCGCGGGGAAGATGAATTTGTGGATTTCATCAGGCAGCAGCGGATGAATCTGGGGGAGCTGCACAACACCGCCTACGAGTATTTTCAGGAGTACATGGAGGTGCTCACCAAGCCGCCGGACAGCTTCCCCCACCTGCCGGAGCGCGCATACAGCGTGCGCGAAATTGTGCAGATGTACTTGAAGCCCCCCGCGGGCAGCAGCAGCGTGCTTGGCAAAACCCTGCGCGCCCACTGGCCGGATGAAAAAACGCTCTCGCAGATTGCCAACCGGCGGCAGGATGTGCCGCGAAAAGTGCTGATTCTGCTGTTTCTGATCACCGACGGGGCGGAAAACAGCCTGTATGTGAACGACGCCGCCGTCAGCGACGATGCGCGCGTGCTGTTTGACGACCGCTACCGCCGCGTGAACCAAATGCTGGATGACTGCGGATACAGCCAGCTTGACCCGCGTAACGTGTTTGACTGGCTGATGCTCTACTGCATGTACGACCACGGCGAGCTGAACGGCAATGAGCGCCTGCAGGCTGTCCTGCGGGAGACGGAAGAGAATGACGCTTTGGGAGGGGATGCCACATGACGATGCCCTATGCCTGCACGCGCTGCATGATGCCGACGGAGGAAGCCGTCTGCCCAGTGTGCGGGGCGAAAACAGAGAACGCACAGCGGATTCGCGATGCGCTGCCGCCGCAGACCATCCTGCATGGGCAGTATCTGCTTGGCGCGGCGCTGGGCGGCGGGGGATTCGGCACGACCTACCGCGCCTTGAAGCTGGAGAGCGTTGACCCCGTGCGCGGCGAAATGGTGGCGGTGAAGGAGTACTTTCCGCACAGCATTGCCGCCCGAAGCGATGACGGCAGGGTCGTCCCGCAGCGCAATGATGCCAAGCTGTTCACCAACTGGCGCGATAAGTTCGTGACGGAATACAACATGCTGCTGGAAGCCTCGCGCTGCCCGTCGGTGGTGCAGGTGCTGGATTTGTTCGAGGAAAACAATACCGCGTATCTGGTGATGGCGTACGTCGAGGGCGAAACGCTGGCGCATCGGGTGCGCGAACAGGGCGCAATCCCGCCGGAGGAGCTGATGCGGATGATGAAGCCGTTCATCGAGAATCTGCGGATGCTGCACGAGAAGAAAATCATCCACCGGGATATAAAGCCCGCCAACATCATCCTCAAGGGCGGCGATACCCCGATTCTGCTGGATTTCGGCAGCGCGCGCCCCAACGACCCCGATTCGCGCAAGACCATCCTCATCAGCAAAGGCTACGCGCCGCCGGAGCAGTACGAGGAGAACAGCCTGCAAGGCAACTGGACGGACGTCTATGGTCTGTGCGCGACGATGTACTTCGCCCTGACCGCCCAAGAACCCGCCGACGCGCTGGAGCGCAAGTACGCCATCAAGGTGAAGGGCAGCGACCCGCTTGTGCCCATCCAGAAGCTGTGCCCGAAGCTGAAAAGCCAGTGGGCGGATGCGCTGATGGCGGGGCTTGCAATGGAGTCCGGCGAGCGCCCGTCGTCCTTCACGAAGCTGGAAACGGCGCTCTTCAGCGAAAGCAAGCCGGATGCGCCGAAGCCCGCGCCCATCATCGACAGCGTGCAGACGACCCGCACCCTGCTTGCCGCCAAGCGCGTCGGGAATCTGCTCAAGCGCTTTGCGCCGCAGAAGTACGAGGGCATCCTGCGCGAAATCGACCGCATCAGCCGTTTGAGCAGCATCGCGCAGCAGGCAGAGAGCCTCCAGCAGCTTTTGCAGGGCAGCGGCGTTATCTTCCGCCTGCTGACCAATGGCTTCCGCAAAGCCTGATTTTGCTCTGCCGCCGCAAACCGTCCTGCACGCCCACTATCTGCTGGGCGACACGCTCGGCGGCGGCGCGCTCGGCATCACCTACCGCGCCGTGCAGCTGGATGCCCCCGCGCGCGGCAGGGCGGTCGCCGTGAAGGAGTTTTTTCCGCGCGCCCTTGCTGTCCGGGCGGCTGACGGCAGCGTGCAGCCCATGCCCAAAGGTGCGGCGGATTTTGCCCTGTACTGCGCGCAGTTCGTGCATGGATACCGCGTCCTGCGCGCAAAGGCGAACTGCCCGGCGCTTGTGCCCCTGCTGGATTTGTTCGAGCAGAACGGCACGGCGTATGTGGTGATGGCGTACATCGAGGGCGAAACGCTTTTGCAGCGGGTGAAGGCGCACGGGGCAATTCCGCCGCGGGCGCTGATGCGGATGATGCGCCCGTTTCTGCACGATTTGGCGGCGCTCCACCGGCGGCAAATCATCCACCGCGCCATCATGCCCGAAAATATCCTCCTGCGCGGGGAAAATCCGCCGATGCTGCTGGATTTCGGCGGTGCGCGCCCGGATAGCGATGGACCGCTGACGCGCTGCGCGAGCTTGCGGGGGTGGGGGTGCTTTCCGCCGGAGCAAACCTGCCAAGGCAAACAAGGCAGCTGGACGGACGTGTATGCCCTCTGTGCGACGATGTACTACGCCCTGACCGCCCACAGACCGCTGGATGCCATGATGCGCCTGTGCGCCGAAAAATCTGGCAAGGATGACCCGCTTGTTCCCATCCGCACGCTGTGCCCGAAGCTGCCGCGAAAACAGGCGGATGCGCTGATGGCAGGGCTTTCGCTGGATTCCGCCGCACGTCCGGCTGACTTCGCCGCGCTGGAATCCGCCCTGTACGGCAGCAAAATTCCGCATTTCGCATTCCGCATTCCGAATTGGTGCGCGCGGAAATGAGCGGGAAAACCCGCCATCATCAAGTGCTATAATTCCCAGTGAAAGCAAGCCCCGCCGACCAAAGCGGAGCACGGTAGAAGGAGGAAAATCTATATGATTATGAAGCAGTGCAGCGTCGGCCATTTCTACGACGCAGAACGCTACGACAGCTGCCCTTACTGCGGCACGAACGAGGACAAGGTGCACACCCAGCCGAACGTGATTCCGGTGGACAACGGGCTTGAACCGACCGTTCCCGTGAATCCGACCACGGGATTTGGCGGCGGCGAGACAATCGGGCTGGATATGTCCAAGGAGGTGCGCCCGGTCGTTGGCTGGCTGGTGTGCATCGAGGGCCCCGATCGCGGCCGCTCCTACGAAATCCACAAGGAAAACAACTACCTCGGCCGCTCGGTGCAGATGGACATCTACATCGCCGGCGATGCCACCATCTCCCGCGACAGCCCGATGGTCGTCACCTACGACGCGAACAGCCGCAGCTTCTACTGCGGATTCATGGGCGGCCGCTCCATCGTCCGCCTGAATGGGATGCCCCTGCTTTCCACCACGCAGCTCAAGCACGGCGACATCATCGAGCTGGGCAAAACGAAGCTGATGTTCGTTCCCTTCAGCAGCGATGCCTTCGACTGGGACTGGACGCAGGAGTAAGGGGAGGAACACAGCATGAGGGCGAAAAAGTTGTTTTCCATCCTTCTGGCAATGATGCTGATGCTCTTCGCGCTTTTCCCGATTCAGGCGGTGCTTGCCGAAACGACCAATCAGCCCTCACAAACCACCAGTACCGCAGAGCCGCCTGCAAGCTCTGCGGTACCCACCCAGCGGTCTGACATGCCCGCGCCCACGTCGGGCGCTGAACCCGGTGTGGAAACACCTGTGGACGTGTCGGGGCAGCTGGGTTTTTTTGTTCAGCAGTATGGGCTGATGGTGCTCCTTGCGCTGGCGGTGATTGTGCTCGTGATGCTGATTGCGCTGCTTGCGCGGTCGGGGAGGAGAAAGCGGACGGCGGAGACCGCGCAGGGCGGACAGACGATTGCCGTCATGGATATGCCCGGCGAGCCGCCAATCCTTGATGTGACGGAGGTTGGCAACGTACACAACATCGGCAAACGGAATTATCAGCAGGACGCGTTCGGCGTGTCGCCCCTGCAGGACGAGAAATTGCGGCATTCAAGAGGTGTGCTGGCAGTGCTGGCGGACGGCATGGGCGGCATGACGAACAGCGGCGAACTGAGCCAAGCAGCAGTTTTGGCGGCACTGCGCAGTTTCCCGCAAGCCCCCGGCGGCACGGGCGAAACGCTGGCGAGCATCGCGCACAGCGTGCTGGACATGGTGCAGAAGCGCTTCACGGGTTCAGGGTCAGGGTCAACGCTGGTGCTGGCGAACATCCGCGACGGCAAGCTCGACTTCCTCACCATCGGGGACAGCCGCATTGCCCTCCTGCGGGATGGTGCGCTGCTGACGCTCAACCGCGAGCACAACTATGCCGCGACGCTGCGCCATCAGGCGGCTTTGGGGCTGATTCCGTGGCGGGAGGTGACGGAGAATCCGCGTTGCCGCGCGCTGACGAGCTATCTGGGGCTGGCGGATGACCCGGCGATGGATTTCCCCGCCGAGCCAATTCCGCTGAACAGCGGGGACAAAATCGTGCTGATGTCCGACGGCGTGTTCGGTACGCTGGACGACGAAACGCTGACACGCGTGCTTGTCCGAAGCCCAAACGTGGTGGAGGCGGCGCATAAGCTGGAAGATGCGGTGCTGATGGAGAAAAAGGCGAATCAGGATAACTTTACAGCGGTGATTATCGAGATTGCAAACATACGCAAACTGAACCGGATACAAGCGTAAAGGAGAGAAAACCATGAAACAGTGGATGCGCAGGTTTTTCGCGGTGCTGATGATGGCTTGCCTGCTGGCGGGCAATGCGTGGGCGGAAGAGACGGCGCTGGTGGATGTGAATGAGCTGCTGGACAGCGTGATAACGGCGGAATTAAGTGATAACGCGCTGAATTTTGATGCTGCCTACACCCTGAACGCGCTGAATGATGCGAGCCAGAATGCAGCATCATCAGCAGATGAATGGGGGAGTGAGGGTGGCGATTTGCTGGTCGTTGCTGATGGCTCAGTGGTCTCAATGGCAGTTCGCTACTACAATACAATTGTGGCTGTGAGCAATTCAGACATAAAGACAGCGACATCGTTTAGGATCTTTGACTTAAATACGGGAAACGGATATCCGGCACAAATAAGCGGTGAAGAAAATTCGTTGATATTTTTCAAGCTGGATGAAATGCCTGACGTTGAAAAGTTATACATGACAAACGGAATACCGGCAGGAGCTACCGTTGGTACGAATGGCGGTATATACAGCTACTATGTTGATGGAGACAGCATTCACATTACAAAAGTGCAGGTGACCCGCCCTGCGGAAGGAGAACTGTTTGGTACATACAGTGGTGCCGAATTGATGCAGGGCAGTCCGATTTTCTTCTTTACAGATGATAAGGAGCGCGTCACTATAGGGCTTGCGGACAAAAACCACCGCTATCTGGATTTGTACGCGTATTACGAACTGACTACGGCGGCAAATAGTTCCAC
>OGRE01002374.1_pt1 | contig 13360 bp, 6 predicted proteins | sample 1553421 | NCBI WGS metagenome assembly OGRE01 (sample SAMEA2580076, study PRJEB22360) | human gut metagenome | biome: human gut; feature: human-associated habitat; material: faeces | place: Denmark | collected 2008/2010 | reverse complement strand
AGGAGCGGTGAGAAATGTTGTTGAAGCAGCAGGCTTTGAAGTTACTTCTTTACTTGATGAACCAGATGTCCATATCGACGTTGCCCTTGATGCCGTCCACGCTGCCCTTGGATGAATACTGCCACATGGCAAAATCGTAGTAGAACGAGGGCGCGTCCACATCGTAGCGCGCGTACCACAGCGGATAATCCATGACCTCGCTGAGGTCATACTTGACATAACCCGCGTAGTCGGTGATGTAGATCATCGGGTCGTAGCCCGCGTCCTTGATGATCTTGCAGAAGGCGTTTGCCGCAGCGCAGAGCCCGCCGGTCTCGATGCCGTAGGTGCGCGCCTCACTCTTACCGATGACCTCCCAGTCGAAGACGACGGGGCCGGTAATGTTGTGTCCGCGCAGCTTGTCGAGCACGTGATAGGCCTCCTCCTGCGCCTCTGCCACGCTCACAGCCTGCGAGAAGAAGTAAGCACCCACCTGAAGGCCCGCTCTCGCCGCGCCGTCGGCATACTCGTCAAACTTCGTGTCGTCATAGATCCCACAGTGTAGCCGCGGCCGCCCACGCGCGCGATGACAAAGTCCACATCAGTGCGCGCGACCGCGTTCCAGTCCACATCGCCCTGATACTGCGACACGTCGATACCGACGCGCGTGCGCACGCTGGGATCGTTGTAGGTCATGATGCTGCCGTTCTTGACAAACGCGTTCTTATTATAGCTGTTCGTCGGAACGCCCTCGAGCACATCGAGCGTGTAGTCCTTGTAGTAGATCTTCTGCTTCTGGTCGAGCGAGCTGAGCTGATAGATGCGGTAAACGATCGTTGCCACCTCCGCGCGCGTGATGCTGCTGTTGGGGTAGAAATACGTCAGGTCGCCGACCTTCGTGCCGATGAACACACCCGCTTCATAGAGCGCCGTCACATAGCCGTCGTTCACGTCGGCAAAGGGAGACACCGTGTTGGACGCGCCGTAGCCCAGCGCCTTGGCCGCAAAGCGCGCTACATCGTGGCGGCTGATGCCGTTGTCGAGCTGGCTGTCGCTGTAATTCTGCGCGGCAAAGCCCATGGAATAGGCGTAGGTCGCGTAGCCGCTTGCCCAGTGCGCCGTGCTGGGCTTCTGCTCCTTGTGGCCGGTCGAGAGCAGCACGAGCTTGAGCATTTCGCCGGTGCTCGTGGGACGGTTGGGGGCAAACGTGCCGTCGCCGTCGCCGGTCACAACGCCGTTCTCGGCGGCCCATGCGACAGCGCCCGTGTACCAGGTGCCCACTGCCACATCGGAGAAGCCGGTAGAGGCATTGTCGTCCGTTTCCGCACCGGCGGCGCGCGCCAGAACGGTCACAAGCATGGCACGGGTCAGCGTGCCCTCGGGATCAAACACCGTGTCGCTCACGCCCTTGAAGTAACCGGCGGCAACGGCTTCCGGGATGGCGTCATACGCCCAGTGGTCCTTCGAGACGTCCGTGAACCCGCCGCCCTCTGCCGCGAAGGCAGAGGGGAGCGCGGAACACAGGAGGCACACGACCAGCAGGACGGACAGCACCCGTTTCATCAGTTGATTCATGGTTTCCTCCTATTCTGAGCTTAATGCTCCAGCGTGGGGAGGCTCCCGGCGGGGAGCGCCGCGGCGTCCTGACTGCTCAGCTCGGTCTGGGCCAGCGTGCAGGTCTCGCTGAAGTTGAAATCGCCGGTGCGGTCGAGATCCATCGCGCCGCTCTTGGAAGCGAACAGGCCGACAACGGGCCATGCAGCCTCGTCGAACGTGCCGCGGAGGACGACCTCCTCGGTCTCCTCGTTGATCGCGATGATGCTGGAGGAGTCCTCGCCGTTGAAGCGTGCCCAGTAGATCCAGCCGGTCTCCATATCATAGTACAGGGACTGATACATATGCTGGCCCGTAATAGCAAGGGACTTGTCCGTTACGATGGTGTGCAGGAGGCTCAGCGTGTAGCCGTCACCGTTCGGAGCGATGCCGATGAGGTGGATCGTGCCGGAGGTAGACAGCATATAGAAGTAGTTGTAGGTGCTGTCATAGCCCGCATAGGCAATGCCCGCAATGGCGGTGAACGCACCCTGCAGATTCCATAGGCCGCGGTAGCCGTTCTCGGTGGTCGGATCGACGAGTATCAGGTAGTAACCATAGGTGCCGAGCGTGAGGTCAAGGTTCGGGCTGTAGGCCATATCGGACATAAACAGGTCGCCGGTATAGCACAGCTCCTTGGCTGCGTAACCGTTTTCGGCATCAAGGCTGTAGAGGTTGCCGTCGCCGGAGGCCAGCAGCGTATCGCCCGTCTGAACGACGGAGTAGTAATCCTGCTCCAGTGCACCGGTGAGGTACTTGTAGTTTGCAGAGTCGACATCGATGTCGGCAACAAAGCTCTGGCCGTCTGCATTGTGAACGATGCCGGTCAGCGTCGTGTTGTTCTGCATGACCGTGATGGTGCACTCGGCCTTGACGGTGCCGTCGAGCTTAGAGGCGGCGGTGATGACTGCCGTGCCCTCGCTGACTGCAGTGACAACGCCGTTTGCATCGACGGTGGCGATCTTCTCATCGGAGGAGGACCAGACGATGGAGCGGTCGGTCAGGTTCCACGGGGTCACGAAAGCCTCGAGGGCGGTCTTGTTGCCGCTGTAGAGCGTGGCGCTCGTCGTGGTGAGCTGGACCTTCTCAGGCTTGTCGGTCTTGCCGGTGGAGCCGCCCTGGCCGCGAACGATATACAGGCCGGTCATTTCGCCGGGCAGATCGGAGAGTGCCGTGCCGGCACCGGTCGTGAGGTCAAGCTTCACGAGCTTGTAGGTCGGACGTGCCCAACTGGAGGCTCGCACGAACTGTGCCCAGTAGAGCTCGCCGGTAGAGTGGTCAAAGGCCATGGACTGCAGATAGTTTGCCTTGAAGCCGGTCTTGCCGACGTTCGTCAGCTCGCCGATCTTGCCGTCCTCAGTCAGACGGAAGCTGTAGAGGTAGGTGTTGCGCGTGGAGGCGTTGATGACATAGAACGTACCGTCGTCACTGATGGCCAGCACCTGCGGCACTTCGCCGTCGCGGGACGAGGGCATCATGTCGCTCGTGATCGAGCCGACCTCGGTCAGCTCGCCGGTAAACATGTCGACGGTGACGAGCTTGCCGTACTGCGGCTCGCCGTTCTCGTCATTGAGAGCCGCCATGGCGTACAGCTTGCCGTCGGCCTTGTTATAAGCCATGTCGATCAGAATGGCGTTCAGGTAACACACGGGCGTCGGCTCGAACTTGCCGTGCTGCATAACGTACAGGTAGCCATCCGTCGTGCAGGCCACGGTGTAGCCGTTGACATACTCCGCAGAAGCGAACTGGACATCGGCCTCTGCTGCAGTCTCCGGGGTCTTGGCCGTATCCGGCTCAAAGCGCGCCCAGGTGTTGTTCGTCGAGTTGAAGGCGAAGAAGCCATTGAGCTCCACTGCGGGCTCTTCGTCGCCGTCGTCGCCGCCGAGGCCAAGCTCGAGCTCATAGGCTCTTGCGTTGCCCGCATAGTCCACGACCGCAACAACGACCTTGTCCTGCTTCATGGAAGCAACGTTGACCGAAAGGCTCAGTGCCTCGTTTGCCGTCTGCTGGTTCGGAGAGAGCGTTCCGATAAGCTTGCCGTCCGTCGTGAGGAACTGGATGGCAGAGATGTACTGGTTATCCTGCGCCGCGATGTTGATGAGCTTGCGGCCCGCAGGATCGCTGGAGAAGAACATCTGGGTGACGGCCGGTGCCTCGTTATCGACGGTAACGAGCGTCTCCCACGCTGCACCCTTGCCGAGGCCGGTATAATTGCCGTTCTCGTCGGCGGTGTAGTACTCCGGTACGGCAGTCAGGACGAGCTCGAGCTTCGTGTTGTTCGGGAGCGCATTGCCCTCGTTGTCCGTAAACCTCCAGCTGATGCCCTTCGTCGTAACGGTGTTGGACCAGTAGCCGCCGTTCGTATAGTAGAAGGCGCCGGACTGCTTGCCGTAGTCCTTGCTGAAATAAACCTCGCCGGTCTCTGCATTGCGGATGACGTAGCTGACGTCCTGCGCATTGCGGATCAGGTTGTAGTTTATGGTCATGAGCGTATCGCCCGCGCGGACAGCCGTGCGGTCAGCAATAAACGCATCATCGTTGGCGTAGAGGTTCACACCGAGGTTGAAGGTGTTGCCGCTGCCCGCCTTCTTCACATTGTAGTAGTTCTCCCGCGCGATATTCAGGTACTTGTGCGGCATCTCGTTGAAGCGATCCTCGGCATAGACGCTGGTATCGAACATGGAGGAATCCGTCCAGTTGCCCCAGAAGGCCAGGAACGGGATGGACTGGCTGACGCCAAGCTTGCCCTCGGCATCGGTCTCGGCATTCAGGTAGACATAACCCTCGAGGTAGTTGCCATTGGAGAAGTTCTCCTCCATATACTGCTTGCCTTCCTCGTTCAGGCTCAGGGTTGCCTTGACCTGCACACTGCCGTTGGCCGGGACGGTCACGACGTCGTTGCTCTGCAGGCTCTCAAGCGTCTTGCCCTCATAGGAGCCGCCCTCGAGAATGTCGTTAAGGATCTGCGCATCGACCTCGTCAGCAGTGCCGTCGCCGTTCAGGTCGGCCAGAGATGCGTCTGCAAGCAGCTCCAGTCCGGCGGCATGGTTCAGGATCGCCATGACGTCGCCGTCGTCGAGCTTGCCGTCTCCGTTGAGGTCGTAGCCCGCCGCATCGGTCGTGAAGACCGCATTTGCGCCGACTGCAACATCGTTCATGGCGATGAACTTCGTGCCGGACTCTTCATCCGTGACTGTTTCCGGCGCAAGCACACTGGCGCTGAGCCTGTAGGAGACGGACTTGTCCGTCAGGTTGTTGACATGGAACGAGAAGCTGTAGGTACCGGTGCGGGCGGGATCGTCGCCGAACTCCACCTTGACCTTGCCGTCGTCATTGCCGTCAATGGTCACATAGGCGGGGCTGTTCACGGCGTTCTCCACGTTGCCAAGGCCGGAGCCCTGTCTTCTCGGGGAGTACTCTACGTCGGAATCCGGGTCCATAATGGGAACGGCCGTGCCCATCATCAGGCTCTGCGCCAGAGCGCGGGCCGTCAGGCCGGTCTTTTCCGCAAGGCCGTTCTCACGGATGTACTGCGCGACAACGGCTGCCTGACCGGCAGCAGACGGAGACGCCATGGACGTGCCGCTCATCAGGCCGTAGGTGCCGTCCGTGCGCGTGGAATAGATGTTGCCGCCGGGGGCGGTGATCTCGGGCTTCAAAGACAGATCGCCGGGAACGCCCCAGGAGCTGAAGGAGCTCATGGTGATAACGCCGCCGGTGGCGTTCATGTCGGTGTAGACGCCGCTGCCGTGGACGGTCAGCTTGCCGCCCCAGACGCCGTTCTCGTCCTGCGTGGCCGAGGCGAGGATCGCCTTCATCTGGTCCAGGCGGATTGTGATGAACGGGAGCTTCTTCGTGCAGGCCGCATAGATGGCATCGAAGCCGTCAACATTGTTATAGACGATAATGGCGGCAGCCTTCGCGGCATTCGCATTGATCTGCTTATCGGTGAAGGCAACGCCGTTGCCGCGGGAGACAAGGACGATCTTGCCCGCCGTGTTCGCAAAATCGGACTTCTCGCCGCCGTACTTCACGGTGTCGTCCGGGTCGGTCGGATCGCCGATGAACACGAAGTCATATTCCGTGCCGCTCTTGTCCTCGGACTTATCGAGCGTCGTAAAGGCTGCGCTCTTGCAGGTCGCGCCGCCGGTGAACGTCTTGCCTGCGCCGTCTGCGTAGGTGTAGTTCGCGCCGTTGACCGTAAAATACTCCGCGGTGTTGGCGATGTTGTCGGCACTGGCGACGGCCAGAGAATTCTCATAGGCGCCGGGGGAGCCGACGCGGCCGGTGTTGGAATCCTCGGCAAACAGCAGGCCGTTGACGGAGTCCTCTGCCCAGTTTCCGGAGTTACCGGCAGACATGCAAACGACGGTATCCGTCTCGTCCAGAGAATCCATGACATTGTCGAAGTACGCCTCGCCGGAGGTCGTGAAGCCGACCGCCGCGGAGCCAAGGGACAGGTTGACGCTGTCGCAGTCCAGAACGATGGCATCCTCGATGGCGGCGATGTAGTCATCGGCATAGGCGCCGCCGTTCTTGCCGAACACCTTCATAACGACGACCTGCGCATCGGGCGCAACGCCGACGACGCCGTTGTCAGCGTAGGTGTAGGTGCCGTCCGCATTTTCCACATAGCGGTTGGCCGTGGCGATACCGGCAACGTGCGTGCCGTGGTCGCCCTGCTGATCGTTGTCATGCGTGATGTCGAGAGTGGCGTCAATATAGTTGAAGCCGAAGGCGATCTTGCTGCTGACATACAGAGCATTGCCGGTCAGGCCCTCATAGCGCTCTGCGGCATGCAGCTGCGGCAGGACCTCGTTGATCTTCGCGGCGGTCAGCAGATCATAATCCGCGATCTGCTTGCCGTTCTTCGTCGAGGTAACCATCAGGCTGTAATCGAACGCAGCGCTGTTGAACGACGGATGGTCTGAATCCAGGCCGGTATCGACAATGGCGATGCGGCTGCCCGCACCGGTATAGCCCTCGAGCCAGGCGTTGTAGCTGCCGATCATATTGCCGGAGGAAATGGTGTTGAGATCGGCCTGCTCGCGCGGATCGATGCTGTACTGCGGAACGAGCATAACGCTCTTAACGCCCTTCAGCGCTTCGACCTCGTCCATCTTGCCATAGGGCAGGTCGACGGACATGGCGTTGGCGGCCAGCGTCAGGTTCCAGTGAACGTTCAGCGTCTCGCCGGACAGCACGTTCGCAGAGATCTCTGCGGCCAGCGCTGCCTGCTTGGCTTCGAGCGCCTTGGAGGCTGCCATGGCGGCAGCATTGCCGGCGATGCCGCGGGTAGCGTAGCCCTGCTGCAGGACAGGCTTGTCCTCCAGCACGACGAACACACGCACGACATCGGTGTCGGCATAGGGAGCCTCTTCCGTTTCGGTCTCGTCCGCAGCGGCATTGTCTTCCGTTGCAAGCTTCAGGCCGTCGGTGGAGATCTCATGATAATTCGCGGTCTGATCCTCCGCCATGGCGGAGACGCCGGACAGCAGGCCGGTGACCATGCACACGACCAGCAGCAGCGAAAGGACCCGTTTCAGATTCCAGTGCTTCATTCTTCTATCCTGCGCTCCTTTCATGCGAGATTCTCAAGGTAGACCATGATGATCTTCGCAAACTGTGCGCGCGTTGCCTGGCCCTGCGGCTCCAGCATGCTGTCGCCGACGCCGTTGACGACGCCGTTCGCAGCAGCCCAGCGCATGGCGGGAAGCGCCCAGCTCGAGACCTTTGCGGAATCCTTGTATGCATTGAGCGCGGTGACATCCGTCTTCCAGGTGTTGCCCTCGCTCTTCCAGCAGCGGAACAGCATGGTGACCATCTCCTCGCGGGTCACATTCTGCTCCGGCTTAAACGTGCCGTCTTCATAGCCCTTGACGAGGCCCTGCTTGCTGGCCCACTGCACATAGGGCGCATACCAGCTGCCGGCCTTGACATCGGAGAAGCTCGTTCCGGTATAGTCGGACGTCTTCACACCGGCCATGCGGCCGAGGACCGTGACGACCATGCCGCGCGTCAGAGTGGCATCCGGGGAGAACGTCGTCTTGCCTGTGCCCTTCATCAGGTCATTGCCGAGGACATAGTCCACAGCATTGTGATACCACTGCGTCTGATCGACATCCTTGTAGCTCTTGGACGGGCAGTTCTTACCGTTGCAGGCCACATAGATCCTGATCGGGAAGTCAGCGATCTTCGTCGTCTCATAGTTCTTGTCCGTCACCTTGGCGCCGGACACCTTGAAGGTATAGCTCTTCGTCGCTGCGTTCGTGAACGTCAGCGTCAGCACGGCCTGATCGGCCTCAGCTGCACCGCCGACCCAATTGCAGACGACCTTTCCCTTCTCCTTTGTGTTTGCCACTGCAAGCGGCAGACCCTTTTCGGTCTTGCTGAGCGTCAGCGAGCTGTCGTAGCTGAGCGTGAAGGCTCCGCTGCGCACGGCGCTGCCGCCGCGAAGACTGAGTGTGACTGTGACCGTGCCGTCCGCTGCATTGGCCGTGCCATAGAGCGCTGGGGCGTCCGCAGCGGACACCGGCAGGACCAGGCAGACCAGCAGCAGGCAGGCCAGCAGCAGCGCAGTCAGTTTTTTGCGCATTGCATATCCCATCCTTTCCTTTTTGCTCGTTAGCGCTTTGCTCCGCTAACGCGTTGTAAACTGCGACTTTAATTATGCCACAGGCTGTATGGAAATGCAAGGAAAAATTTGCCTGACTTTCTGTTTTTCTGTCGTGGAATATCCATATTAAATATCCTTATTTGCCAGCTAATCATAATTCGTTCCATTCTGGAGCGCTGATCACTCTGTTTTCTTTCACAAATATTCTTACACTTCCGCGTATATTCGCTTTATACTAGAATCTGATAAAAAGCTTTAAAAGCTTTTTATAGCGCCGAGGGCGCGTCAGATTCTGCATGAGACGGCGCAGCGTGCGTCAGCACGATGCGAGTGTGCGTAGCACACGGGATTCCTGATGAAATGTTTTAATCAGGAATCAGTATTAGTTGCTGCTGGAGGAGCTGCCATAGATGCTGGCGATCGTCAGACCGAGATTTGCGTGCTTGGCGGCGTCTGCATCATAGGTGTAGGTCGCGGCAGAGGTGACCTCGTCGTACCACTCGGTCTTCAGCTTGTTCGTGACGAGCAGGTCGCGGTAGGTCTCGGCGAAGTCCTGGAAGAAGAACACATAGGTGCCGCCGTTGTCATCGACGAATTCCTTCGTGTCGCCGGCCTTGCGGCTGGAATCGAACAGCCAGGTACGGGCAACTTCCGGCGTGATGCTGCGGTGCGCGCCGTTCGTGATGGTGTAGGAAGACGTGTTGTCCGCATAGGTCTTGATGTACTCGCGGAACTTCTCCTCGGAGGAATCCTCCTTCAGGGCAGCCTCAAGCTCGGAGACGCGCTCGTCGGAGGTCTTCTCGCCGTCCTTGTATTCCTTGTCGGAAGCATCCTTCGCGATGTAGAGCTGCAGGGCGTTGACGGTCTGATAGTTGTTGTCGTTGATGCTCGTGAGCTGGAGGACATAGAACGTGTTGTCCTTCTCAAAGAGCTTCGCCTCGCCGGGCTTCGCCTCGGTGTAGAGCCAGTTGGCGGCATCCTCGGAGATGGAGGACGTGACCTCGCTCTTGGAGCGCTCCGTCATGACGGAGACATTCTCGTCATCGGTCTTGAAATCGGAGACCATGGCGTTGGCAGCCTCACGGGCGGCGGCAATGGCTTCCTCGGACGGCTCCGTGGAGGTCGTGGCCTCGGTGCTGTCAGTGCTGCTGTCGGACTTCGTCTCAAAATCGGAGGCCTTGACAGCGTAGCTGTAATAGGTGACGGTGTCGAACTCGGTCGTGTCCTGCTCATAACGGGCATTGCGCTCGTCTTCCGTATAGGTCAGGGACTCAATGTAAGCGTCGTGCAGCTTGGAGACCTCAAGATAGTGGCGATAATTCTTCTCGTTGCAGCCCTTGCCGAACATGGCCTCGATATACTCATCCAGATCCATGCTGTAGACGCCGGCATAGGTCTTCAGGGTGTTGATCTCGTTGTCGATAGAGGCCTTGTCGTCGTCGCTCAGGGAGAAGCCTGCCTCGACGGCCTTGTCATAGACGGTGTAGGCATCCACAGCAGAGGTCTTGGCGCTGTCCGCCAGGAAATCGGCCCAGGTGTCATACTCGTCGCTGCCGGCATAGCTCTGCTCGTCAAGCGGGGTGCTCGTGTCGATGCCGAGCAGGGAGATGTAGCTGCCGTAGGTGCTGTAGATCGAATTCAGTGCGCCGCGATAGAAATAGTTGAATTCCGTCGTGGAGACCTTATGATCGCCGACAGACACAACGGTCGCATTGCGCCAGGATGCCTGCACGCCGAAGATGACGCCGAAAACGATCACGGGGATCAGAATGACGATAATGGCAAAGATCCAGCCCTCAGAGAGCTTCTTCTTGGTCTTCTTTGCCTGCTGCGGAGCGGCCTGCTCCGACTCTACCATGCGCTTTTTGCGCTCGCGGGATGCACTCATAGTCTGTTTACCTCTCATTCGTGGGAATCGCGGGGCGCACGCCCCGGAAAATAACAGGTCTTATTATACTAAGGATTTGCGCTTGTTGCAAGAGCATTCTGGAAATTTGACGAAAAAAGTTTCTGTTTCTTAACAAACTCGTTAAGAAAATGATACCGCTCTGCGCGATAATGCCAGAGAGATGCTGGGAAGACGCACAAGATCCCCGCTTTGGCCGTGTAGCTCCGTTTATAACCTGCACGAAACGGGCAGGTGGGTCGCCTCTCCGATTCTTAGCTGCTTCCAACTTCCATCCACGGTCAGAGCCAGGACGGGAGGCCTGCAATCCGAAGCGAACGTCCGGCGTCCCGAAAAAATGATGTGGGTTTAAAGGGAACTATCACGCACCAAGCAGGGATCTTGCTTGATGACTATTTAATTATGAGAAAGGGCGGTCATTCTTCCTCGTCTTCTGCTTCCTCTTCGTCCTCATAGAGGGACTGCATCAGCAGATCGTAGACGGCAGCCAGCTCATCTTCGTCTTCCACGGCAACGAGTAGGTCCTCGCCGTCCTCCGTGACGGACTTCAGGATGCTGACCTCGAGCTCCTCGCTCGCTTCGTCCTCCTCTGCGGGGACAAGGGCAAGATATTCCGCGCCCTGATATTCGATGGTCGAGAGGATCTCCAGCTCGTATTCCTTGCCGTCCTCATCCGTGATCGAAATAAAGTCGCTTCCGTATTGCTGCTCCATGGGGCACCTCCTGTCTGTCTGGCTTTATTTTAACCGCTGCTGCCGGGAAAATCAAGTGGAAATCTGACGAACCGCCGGAAAATCCGTTTTCTGCCCTTTCAGCCACCGTAAAAAGTCTCGTTGCGTATCTACAAGCAGAGAAATCCTGCCGCAGAAAATTTTCATTCGGAATGTGCCGGAGTGATTGACAGGCATGATATAATTAAAAAATAGAGAATGAAGGATCATGGATTTTTGCGCCTGTCCGTAGGATGCGGCGCTTCCCGAAGAACGGAGGAATTGTCATGGCAAGACAACCGAAGCAGGAAAAGCAGCCGCATCTGGCCTGGCGCATCACGCGGACCGTGCTCGACGTGTTGGGCAAGATCATCCTTGTGCTGTTGATCGCCGTCGGCACCGTTGCGCTCATCGCCGCGATCGCCGGTTCGATCTTCCTGTCGAAATTCAAGAGCTATGTCGAGTTGGATATCATCCCGAAGGCCGAGGAATATGCCGAAGGGCTGGAGCTGGACAATATTTCACTGGCACAGACCTCGATCATCTATTATACCGACCCCAAGACGGGGGAATACCGTGAGCTGCAGCAGCTTTATGGCACAGAGAACCGTATCTGGGTCTCCTATGACGATATTCCCCTTGATCTCGTTCATGCGGCCATTTCCATCGAGGACAAGCGCTTCCCCACGCACAAGGGCGTGGACTGGATCCGCACACTGGCAGCCGTGAAGGGCTTTGCGGGCGGCAGCTCATCGTTCGGCGGCTCGACTATCACACAGCAGCTCATCAAGAACCTGTCACAGGAGGATGAGGTCACGGTCGACCGCAAGGTACAGGAGATCTTCCGCGCCCTGGAGGTCGAAAAGCGCTATACGAAGTCCGAGATCATGGAGTGGTATCTCAACACGATCTACCTCGGTGAGGGCTGCTACGGTGTCCAGAGTGCGGCGCGCGTCTACTTTGGCAAGAAGGTCTCCGACCTGACGACGGCCGAGTGCGCCAGCCTCATCGCTATCACGAACAATCCCTCGCTCTACGATCCCTATATCCGCGAGGAGAACAACCGCGAGCGTCAGCTCACGATCCTGAAGGAAATGTACGCTCAGGGCTATATTGAGACGGAGGAGGCCTATCAGGCCGCCGTCGATCAGGAAATGGTCTTCCGCAACGGAACGTATGACGAGGAGGAATACACCTGTGCGAGCTGCGGCTTCACCGGTACGCGCGCGGAGTACACGGAGACGGACGGCGAGTATTTCTGCCCGCAGTGCGGCGAGGTGAACAACGCCGTCGACAAGAACCACTATTACTCTTATTTTGTCGATACGGTATGGCGCGATGTCGTTGATGCGCTTGTGGAGCGCTACGGCTACAGTGAGCTTGCCGCAGAGCAGAAGCTCCTGACGGGCGGCTATAAGATCTATGCAACGATCGATCCCGAGGTCCAGGCTATTGTGGACAAGGTCTACGAGAACCTTGACAACGTGCCGAAGACCGTGAGCGTTCAGCAGCTGCAGTCCGCCATCGTTGTGACGGACAACAAGACCGGCGACATCGTCGCCATGGCGGGCGGTGTCGGCGACAAGGGCGGCAGCCTGACGCTCAACCGCGCCACGCAGAGCAAGCAGCCTGCGGGCTCGTCATTCAAGCCTGTGGCAGTCTATGCGCCCGCGCTGGACGCCGGGATCATTACGCCCGCGACGGTCTACGAGGACTCTCCGCTGAACGAAGACCGCAACTGGCCTCAGAACGACTCTCGATCCTACAGCGGCCTTTGCAATGTGCTGCGCGGTCTGACGCGTTCGCTCAACACCATCTCCGTCAAGGTCCTCAATGACCTCGGCGTGGAGAACAGCTACCAGTTCCTGACGCAGAAGCTCGGCTTTACGACCCTCGTGGACGAGCTGCAGATCGGCGACCACTCCTATACGGATATCGCCCTTGCTCCGCTCGGCCTCGGCCAGCTCACGCGCGGCGTCACCGTGCGCGAGATGACGCAGGCCTACGGCACCTTCCCGAACGGCGGCACGTTCCGCGAGGCCCGCACGTTCACAAAGGTCATCGACCCCGAGGGAAAGGTCATCCTCGACAATGCACAGGAGAGCCACACCGCCATCGGCGAGAAGGCCGACTTCTATATCAACTATATGCTGCAGAATGCCGTGCTGGCCGGTACCGGCTCCGCAGCGGCCATGGGCAACATCGGCGTAGCCGGTAAGACCGGTACGTCCAATGACAACCAGACGCGCTGGTTTGCGGGCTACACGCCGTACTACACGGCCGTCGTCTGGTGCGGTTATGACGAGCCGGAGCAGATCATTCTCGACGGTGACTGGACGAACCCCGCCATTTCCATGTGGAATCAGGTCATGCGTCCGCTGCACGAAGGGCTGGAGTCCGCCTCATTCTCGCAGCCCGAGAACGTCGGCTACTATTCCGTATGCGCTGACTGTGGCGGCAAGCCCATCGAGGCCTGCAAGAAGGACGTGCGCGAGAATGGCAGCAACCGCGTTGTGACGGTGCGTCTGTTCTATGAAGATGCGCCCACAAAGGAGT
>OGRE01002352.1_pt1 | contig 13462 bp, 9 predicted proteins | sample 1553421 | NCBI WGS metagenome assembly OGRE01 (sample SAMEA2580076, study PRJEB22360) | human gut metagenome | biome: human gut; feature: human-associated habitat; material: faeces | place: Denmark | collected 2008/2010 | reverse complement strand
CCCTGCACCCTGCAAGGGAGTTCCTCCCTTGACCCTTTCGCGCGATTCAGTTGGTGACTTCTGCATACAGTGTCCGCGTGTTTATCCAGCGAACCTACGGTTCGCTAAATTTCCGGTAGAAACCAAGCAACATGGGAGTGACCGCGCCGAAGGGGTCAAGGGGGCGACCGGAAAGCCCCCTTGTCGCCGCCGCAGCGGCGATTCCCCCTGCGGCAACATCACGCAATAAACAAAAAGGTCAATATTCAAAACTCCCCTGTCCATATCAAGCAGGGGAGTTTTTGCATCATCACACCTCGCGCCCAACAGCTTCGGCAATCTTCCGAATATCCGCCATCACGTCCACAAACGCGGCGGGCGTAATCGACTGCGCACCGTCGCACAAAGCGTGCGCCGGGTCGTTGTGTACCTCAATCATCACGCCGTCCGCGCCGACCGCAATCGCCGCGCGCGCAATCGGCTGCACCATCCAGCTCTTGCCGGTCGAGTGGCTCGGATCAACAATCACCGGCAGATGGCTCAGCTTCTTCACCGCGCAGATGGCGGACAGGTCGAGTGTGTTGCGCGTGTACGTCTCGAACGTGCGGATGCCGCGCTCGCACAGAATCACCTGCTCATTGCCGCCCGCCATGATGTACTCCGCGCTCATCAGCCACTCCTCGATGGTGGCGGACAAACCGCGCTTAAGCAGAATCGGCTTGCGAATCTTACCCAATTGTTTCAGCAGGTCGAAATTCTGCATGTTGCGCGCGCCGACCTGAATGCAGTCCACCTTATCCACGAAGGTATCAATGTCGTAGGGGGACATCAGCTCGGTCACGATGGGCAGCCCGGTCTGCTCGCGGGCATGGCAGAGCATGTCCAGCCCCTCGTATGCCAGTCCTTGGAAGGAGTACGGGGACGTGCGCGGCTTGAACGCACCACCGCGCAGCACCGTCGCGCCCGCGTCCTTCACCGCCTGCGCCACGGCGGTAATCTGCTCGTTGCTCTCCACGGAGCAGGGGCCTGCCATAATCGCCAGTTTTTTGCCGCCGACAACCGTGTTCCCGATTTTGATTTCGCTCGGCGCGGGATGGAACGCGCGGTTTGCCTTCTTGAACGGCTCGGCAACCTTCATGATGCGCTCGACGCAGTGGAAGGATTCCAGCTGGTCTGGGTCAATGCGGCTCGTGTCGCCAGTCAGACCAAGGATGGTCATCTCCGTGCCTACAATCGGGCTGACGGATACGCCGCGCGCAACGACGGCATTGGTGACGGTGTCGATTTCCTGCTGGGTCGTGCCCTGCTTCAAGACGATAATCATGGTGTTCAACCTCCTGCGTCAATCATTATTGGCTCAAAATCATTATTGGCTCAAATGGACGAAAAAAAGCACGGAAGCCCGCAAAAGAGCTTCCGCGCCTGATGTTTTCCTCAATCGCTGCGGCTGCTGCTTCACGGTACGTCAATTTGCCCGGCGAAAAACGCCGGGAACGTAAACGGAAACAGCACAGACAGCATCATGGAGAAAATTCCTCCGTTCGGCGGCATCATTGCCGCGTATTCGGATTTATTATAGTCCGCTCATCCTGCGCTTGTCAAGGGCAGAATTGTACATTTGCTGTTTTTCGGGCGAAAAGTTTGCCGATGCTAACCTGTATTGGATGGCATTCATCCATACTCGGGCACGCACGGCTATCCTTCAGAAAAATTTCGGGAAAATCGTGTAATCCTCTTGACAATCAACCGATTTGGGCATTATAATAGCCATAATGACAATTGTGCCATTTGGTTGAAGGAGGATGAAGGGCATGGAGTCTTACCTGTTCGCAGACGTAGAGGCTGCGGCGGATACTATGGTGGTGGAAGGATACCACAAGCCGGGCAGCTTGACCCGCTCCAGCGGTGCGTGGATTCACGCGGCAGGCACGGCGATGTTTGAGGCAGGGAGACGCCCCATTAAGCCGCATGACCAGTGGATTTGGTTCGCGGTGGAGGCAGGCGAAGCAACGCTGGTTTGGCAGGGGCATGAGCTGACGCTGAAACAGCAGGAAACGTGCTTCCTGCCCGCCGGCAACCGCGACGCTGCCCTGCAGATTGACGAGAGCGTCCGCTGCGTGTGGATTGCGCTGGAAGGCCCGCTTGCGCCGATGGTCGTACGCAAGATGGGCGCGCTGCTGCATATGCCGCTGAAGCAGGGGGCGCTGCCGAGCCAGATGTACTTGGCGAAGCAGATTGTGCAGGTCATCGTCCGCCACACGGACACCAGCGACGCGACATATCAGCTGCAGCACCTGATGTACGGGATGCTGGCAAGCCACTGGGGTCAGCCGGTCGCCATGGACGCGATGCTTTCGCACGAGATTGCGAAGGTCGTGGACACCCTGCGCGCCAATCAGTACAAGGACAACTTCTCTCTGGCGGAGATGGCGGCGATTTCCCGTATGCCGATGGAAACGTTCCGCAAGCGCTTCGTGAGCGAAGTGGGTATGCCGCCGCTGTCGTATGTGCTGCACTGCAAGATGGAACGCGCGAAGGAGCTGCTGCGCGAGGAAGGGCACACGGTTCGTCAGGCGGGCATCGAAGTCGGGATGCAAGACCCGTACCACTTCTCCAAGCAGTTCAAGAACATCGTCGGCATCAGCCCGTCGGCGTTCATGAAGCAGGCCGCCAAGCCGGATGCGACCATCCGCGGCAGCAGCAAAGTAGAAAAGAAGTAAGCAGTGAGGCGACTGTCAGGGGATAAACCTGGCAGCCGCCTTTTTTCTTCCAGATAACCGCCACATTTACCGCACGGGATTCGGGCAGCATTGGACTTTGTGTTGCTCGGCACACTCGTCCGCCCCTCTACGGTCTACTATGTGATTTCTGTTCGTCGGTTCGGGCGTTTGCCCGCTGGCATCCGGCTTCCTTCAGACTCCGCCTCTCGATGGACACCCTTGCCTTCGGCTAAGCCGGGCACACATAACGGCCGTTGCAGATTCATATTCTGCAACGGCCTTAAAAACGCTATGAAATGGGATTATTCCGCTGTCGGTATCAGGCGAATCAGCGCGGTGGGAATCTCTGCATCGGTGAAGTCCAGCGTGAACACTGCGTTTTCACCTTCCACGATGTAGGGCAGATCAATTTCCGTACCGTCGGCATTCAGCAGCGCCAGGGTAACGCCGTTCAGCAGCTCGGCGGGCATCGTGATTTTTACCTCGCCCTTCGGACGGGTGAGCTTGCCGGAAACTTCAAAGCAGACGCTCAGCAGCGTATTGCCGTTCGCAGTTTCACCCATGCGCAGCACCAGCTCGCCATAGGGCAGATGCTCGCCCTCCGCCTTCACTTCTTCAACCAGCTTCAAATGCGTGCCATCGCTCACATTGCCGCATACGGGGCAGAGCGTGCGCGTCGCTTCAGCCTGCTTGAATTCGACGATGGCACATTCGTTCTTGCCGACGTGCTTGCAATCCTTGCGCTTGCAGGTCGCGCTGTGCGTGCCGTCGCCGTTACTCGTCCATTCGCCATACCAGTGCAACAGCGTCTTCGTCTGGTGATCCTTATAGCTGTCATTGCAGTTTTTGCAGGTGTGCAGCGTGTAGCCGACCTTTTCGCAGGTGGGCTTGACGACCTTTTCGGTATAATCGTGCCCGGGGGCAGGGATTTCCACCTTGGTGGTATAATCGCAGCGGGAGCAGGTATCATATTCATCCCAGCCAGTCTCGGTGCAGGTGGGCGCCTTCGCGTCGTGGTGTACCAGCTTGTGTTTCAGCGCAGGGAGTTCCACCTTGGTGGTGTAAGTGCAGCCCTCGCGCTGGCAGGTTTCGTAGGCATCCCAGCCGATCTCGGTGCAGGTGGGCGCCTTTGCGTCGTGGTGCACCAGGTCGTGGTTGTTCGGGTCAGGTCCATTATTTGGGTCTACATAAGTATCCGTTCCCTTGTGGTAGCAGTAGTCGCAGTTTGTGTAGTACACGGCCGGAGCAACGCAGGTGGCTGCGGACTTAAGGCACACGCTAACGGCGCCCTGAACGAACCAATGTGCGCCCATCTTAGTTTTCGCTTCGTGGCAGACGGTGCAGCTAAGCCAGTGGTTTTTGTCGTCCGAATGCCAGTTCTGCCCCGCAGGGAATGCATGTGCGCTGTAGTACTGCCCGCCGCAGGTGCTGCATGTTCCCAGCGTAATGCAGGTCGCGCTGCTGTCGCCGGAGCAGCTTGCGGTGTCGACCGCATCGCAGCCGTCACGCTGGCAGTGGCGGATATGCTCACTGTTGTTACCCCTGGATTGCCATGCGCCCCAGTCGTGCGGCCCGTATTCACCGTAGGACATAAGACAAGAAGTACATACCGCAACTTTCGTGCAAGTGGCTTTGTACTGGGGTGTATCTATGCTCCAATGATTCTCTGTAAACTCATCATAGCAGCGGTAACAGTACAGCGTATGGTAATCTTTTTCTCTTTTGCGTATTTCAAAGGTATTCCCTTCGCAATAGTCGCCGTTCAACCTGATATGCGCAGCCATCGCCGTGGTTGCTACAAAGAGCAGCGCAATCGCCAGGAGACATGTAACCAACCATTTTTTCATGTTTTTCTCCTCCTCAAATTTTTAAAAACGCTATGAAATGGAAATAAGATTATTCCGCTGTCGGTATCAGGCGAATCAGCGCGGTGGGAATCTCTGCATCGGTGAAGTCCAGCGTGAACACTGCGTTTTCACCTTCCACGATGTAGGGCAGATCAATTTCCGTACCGTCGGCATTCAGCAGCGCCAGGGTAACGCCGTTCAGCAGCTCGGCGGGCATCGTGATTTTTACCTCGCCCTTCGGACGGGTGAGCTTGCCGGAAACTTCAAAGCAGACGCTCAGCAGCGTATTGCCGTTCGCAGTTTCACCCATGCGCAGCACCAGCTCGCCATAGGGCAGATGCTCGCCCTCCGCCTTCACTTCTTCAACCAGCTTCAAATGCGTGCCATCGCTCACATTGCCGCATACGGGGCAGAGCGTGCGCGTCGCTTCAGCCTGCTTGAATTCGACGATGGCACATTCGTTCTTGCCGACGTGCTTGCAATCCTTGCGCTTGCAGGTCGCGCTGTGCGTGCCGTCGCCGTTACTCGTCCATTCGCCATACCAGTGCAGCAGCGTCTTCGTCTGGTGATCCTTATAGCTGTCATTGCATTTTTTGCAGGTGTGCAGCGTGTAGCCGCCCTTTCCACAGGTAGGCTTGACGACCTTTTCGGTATAATCGTGCCCGGGGGCGGGGATTTCCACCTTGGTGGTGTAATCGCAGCGGGAGCAGGTATCGTATTCATCCCAGCCAATTTCGGTGCAGGTGGGCGCCTTCGCGTCGTGGTGCACCAGATTGTGTTTCAGCGCAAGCAGCTCCACCTTAGTGGTGTAATCGCAGCGGGAGCAGGTATCGTATTCCTCCCAGCCGGTCTCGGTGCAGGTGGGCGCTTTGGCGTCGTGGTGCACCAGCTTGTGTTTCAGCGCAGGGATTTCCACCTTGGTGGTGTAAGTGCAGCCCTCGCGCTGGCAGGCGTCATATTCATCCCAGCCAATTTCGGTGCAGGTGGGCGCCTTGGCGTCGTGGTGCACCAGGTCGTGGTTGTTCGGGTCAGGTCCATACCATGGGTGTACATAAGTATCCGTTCCCTTGCGGTAGCAGTAAGCGCAGTTTGTGTAGTACACGGGCGGAGAAACGCAGGTGGCTGCGGACTTAAGGCACGAGCTATCGTTGCCCTGAACGAAGAAATGTGCGCCCACCTTAGTTTTCGCTTCGTGGCAGACGGTGCAGCTAACCCAGTGGTTTTCAGCATCCGAATCCCAGCCCTAATTCGCAGGGAAGGTATGTGCGCTGTAGTACTGCCCGCCGCAGGTAGTGCATGTTCCCAGGGTGATGCAGGTCGCACTGCTGTCGCCGGAGCAGCTTGCGGTGTCGACCGCATCGCAGCCGTCGCGCTGGCAGGTGCGGAAATGCGCACTGTTGTTGCCCCTGGATTGCCATGCGCCCCAGTCGTGACCGAGTTTGCCGTATTGAGCGCCGCACTGGGCGCAGGTTTTGCCCGTGGTGCAGGTCGGCGTTTCGGTGCCGCCAGAGTGATAGATGATTGGATTGCCAAGAAATATGGCATGTTTGCTTTTACCGCAGAGTGGACATTTGTAAATTACATAATGCTGATCGTCGTTGTATCGCTCGAATCCTGTAATCTCAAGATCTGCCTGTTTCTTACAGAAAAAACATATGTTGCGGACGGTTTCCGCCTTCGCTTCCAGCGCCATTCCCGGCAGCAGGTACAGCAGCAGCGCCGCAGCCAGCAATATGGCAAAACTCTTCTTCTTCATCTTCGTCGCCTCCTTAAAGTTAGGGTAACACCGCACAAATGAGGTGGTCGGCTGGCAAATGGATTGTGCGGTGCTGCCTTTATGATGGATTTACTGTGCCAGTTCCACCAGCGTGTCAAACGCGGGCTTCGGCTGGGCATCCTTGTCGAACAGGAGCGGGTACTTGTCCGCGCGCCAGCTCAGGTCGTCCACCGTGCCCCATACCTGCACCGCTTCGATGCGGTCGGCGTAACGCAGGAAAATCTTCATCAGGTCGCCGTAATACTTCGCCTGCTTCTGCAGATTTTCCTCGCTCGTATCGTCAATGCCCACGTCAAGTTCGGACACGCGCAGGAGCAAATCACGCTTGGCAATCTGCTGGAACGCCCAATCCACGCGGTCAATCGTCGGACTGCCGACGGAGTAGTGTGCCTGGAAGCCGTAGCCGTCAATCGTGCCATCCGCAGTCAGGCTGTCCAGCAGGACGCAGATGCCGTGCAGCTTGGGGTCAAGGGGGGTGTTGTAATCATTGTAGTACAGCTTCACGCCGTCCGCGGCGTACTTGCGGGCGTACTCAAACGCGCGGTTCACGAAATCCTGACCGATTGTCTTTGTCCAGTTGGATTCGCGCAGCTGGTCACTGCCGTCCGCCACGGCTTCGTTCACAACGTCCCACGAGACAATCAGCCCCGGATAATTCTCGTTCGTCCACGTCAGCACCTGCTGGATGTAGCTTTCCATACGGGCGAGCATGGTTTCGCGGCTGCACAGCGGCTTGTGGGTCGCGTAGCCCTCATGGAAGAAGGCTTCGGGCGTCTGGGAGTGCCACACCAGCACATGCCCATGCACCTTCACGCCATTGTCGCGGCACCAATCGAGGAACGGAATGCAGTTGTCGAACTTCACAGCGACGGCCGTGTCATCCGTGCGGCTGAGCTTGCGGCATTCCGCCATATCCAGCAGCGAATCCGGCTTCATCTCGTTTCCCGCGGTCATGATGGTGAACTGGCTGCCGTAGAACGCCATGCGTTTGCTGTCCGCCACTTCACTGGCAACAACCGCCGTGCCGAAATCGAACTTATCCGCATAGAGCGTCTTGAGCGCAGGCAGCGAAGTGGTGTCGAAGGAGTCAATCTTCTCGTCGCAGGTGAAATTGCGGATAGTGAAGGACGTTTCCTTGCCCGCGCCCTCGACGTACAGGACGTACTTGTCATACCGGCCGGGAATGTAAGCGCCGGACAGCATTGCCCATTCGCCCTTCTTCGCCGTGCCGGTGACGATGTTCTCATAGGATTCCTCGCCGTCGCGGGTATGGGCGACGGACAGGATGAAGCTGCACGAATCCATCTCGTCCTGCTTCACCTGCACGGACAGGTTGTAGGCGCGCCCCGGCACAAGGTCGAAGTCGCGGCCGGGAGAGTTCCACGTCGCGGTACGCCCGGTGATGTACAGCCCGTCAGCGGTCGTCTCGATGGCGGCGCCGCCCGCAGAACGCGCATACCAGCCGTCCGTGCCGCTGGTAAAGTCCGACGTGTAGTGAATCTGCGGCGCGTCGGAGTAATCCATCTTTTCGGGCGCGGTGATGGTCAGCGTGACGTCATCAAGGCAGTAGTTTTTGCCCAGATAGTTATCAGACGCCGTGAGGAAGCGGATATTGATGCCCGCGTCCGCCTCGAAGTCGCAGGAGATTTCCGTCCACTCCTTGCCCTTGACGTTCACCTGCGCGTAGTAGGCGTAATCGCCGCCCGCCTTGCCAATCGCCACAGCGCCGTCTTCCGAGCTTTCGACGTAGACGCAGGCGGACAGGTGGACTTTCGCGCCGGCCTCGATGCCAACCGACGCAGCGGAGAGGTCAACGGCATCCCAGTTATTGCTGCTGCGTCCAGAAACTCGCAGGCTCTGCTTACCGCTATGTGCCTGCGATTCCGTCACGCCGACGGTGCAGGAGCCAGACTGGCTGAACGCGGCGGCGTTGCCATCCTCAAAGTCGATGGTGACGGCGGTCTGCGCGGCTTCTTCCGCTGCGGCGAAGCAGGGCAGAAACAAGCAGACTGCCATCAGCAGAAAAAGCGCTTGTGCGACCCAGTGTTTCATGTTTAATTTCCTCCCTTAGCGTCTTGGGGGTCTATGGAATGGATGATGCAATAATTTAATTATACACAAAAATTGTGTTTTGTCAAGAATGTCTGATTTCTTACCAGAACGAAAATGGTTTCGTTGGGTGGTTTTTTCTGATTCTATGCTGATGGGCATGGTTGAACTGGTCTTTTCCATGCTTCCAGAGGGCAATGAAAACGGACAAAGTCCGCGGTCGTCTGCTGGACACCTTCGGTTTCGCCACTCCTGTCGCTGGTTTTTATCGCTGCTTTGTGTCTTTTTTTCCGGCTTTTTGTTACTTAAGGCAATACCGCACAAATGAGTTGGTGCGATGGCGAATGCATTTTTTGTCAGATGCGATTGCAGAAATCGAAGGTTTACTGGAGGTAAATCGAGATTTCTGCAAGAAGCAGATGGCAGAAAAGGCATCGCCAGCGCTGCCGACGAATTGTGCGGTATTGCCTTAACTGATGGGCAAGAAATATTGTCGAAATCTTTCCAAAAGCCCCCTTGAAACAAGGAAAAAACCGTGCTATCATCAAACCGTTTCTAATGAACTTACGACTGAACGACACGTCTTTCTCCAAGGGAGGACAACCCCATGAACATCCGCTGCTTCTGCTGCATGGGCGACAGCATCACCAGCGACCAGGTCAGCGGCATCGGCACGATGGCGGCGCATCGGCTGAACGCGCAGGAGGTGCTGAATGCCGCCTGCGGGTACGCAACCTGCTCCGACTGGCACGAAGGCGATAGGAACATCACGCCTGTAACGCTCATCGAGCCGCCGAACACGAACACGGCGGACAACGTGCTGTCCAATCAGGTGCGGCGCGTTTTGCAGGCGCTTACGCCGAAGGGCAGCATCATCCGCTGGACGGTGGATGGCGTCGAGTATGCGATTCCGGCGGAAATCGGTATCGGCACAGGCACGCTGACCACGCCGGACGTCATCTACATCGCCATCTCCACCAATGACGGCAATCAGCCTCAAAATGCCCCGGCGGATGATTTCGCGGCCGTCTGTGAACTCCCCTATGCCGCCCTGACCCGCACGTCGATGGCATCTGCGCTGCTCTGGGCGGTGCGAACATTGCAGACCGTCTGCCCGAACGCGGCGATTTTTCTCGCCACGCCGCTGCAAACATACACCCCGCAGGAATGGATGGACGAATCTCACGGGCTGCTCAAGCGCAGCGTCATCCAGAAAGTCGCGCAGAAAACGGGTGTGCACTGCATCGACAGCTTCTACGGAAGCGGCTTTGACCGCAGCGTTGCCCGCTCTCACGGCGAAGTCCACCCGGACGAGGAATGGAAAATCCGCATTGCTGACTTTGTGACAAAGGAAATCGAATCGACCCTGTATAAGGAGTAACCGATGGAGAATATCAAATGGCTGTGGGGCGTAATGGACAAGCGCTACCACAAGTGGCACATTCTTGGTCTCATCATCAGTGCCGTCACGTCGCTGATGCTGCTCATCAACCCCTACCTGACGATGCGCCTGATGGATGACGTCATTGTCGCGCAGAACCCCGAACCGCTCGTCGGCTTGCTGCTGACGATGCTGATTGTCAAGGTTACGCGCGAAGGTCTGCGCTACCTGATGGTTGTCCTGCTGGAGCATTCCTCCCAGAACACGCTGATGAACCTGCGCATGCGGCTGTTCACGCGCCTGCAGTATCAGGACATGCGCTTTTTCGACATTCACCGCACGGGCGACCTGATGACGCGCCTGTCCGCCGACACGGACTGGTGCCGCCATTTTCTGGCATACATAGACTATGTGGCGGTAGACAGCATCGTCATGTTCGTGTCGTCTTCGATTTACCTGTTCTCGGTGAACTGGAAGCTCGCGCTGGCAATGGTCTGCGTCACGCCGCTGCTGATGATTATCACGAAAGTGTACTCCAAGGGCGCGCGGCGGATGTTCGTGGACATGCGCGACAAGATGAGCGACATGAACGCGAAGGCGCAGGAGAACATTGCGGCAAACCGCGTGGTGAAGGCGTTTGCGCGTGAGGAATACGAGGAGAACCGCTTCGACGAGCGTTCCCGCGCCTTCCGCGATGCGAATCTGGATATCAACAAGCGCTGGCTGTCCTTCTACCCCTTCATCGAGATTCTGGCGAACGCCATGACGCTGCTGACCGTCTTTTTCGGCGGCTACCTGATGATTACCGACGGCATGACGGCGGGCGAACTGACGATTTTCACCCAGCTGGCGTGGACGCTGAGCGTCCCCATGCGGCAGCTGGGCAACCTGCTCAACGACTGGCAGCGCTTCATCACCTGCTCGAACAAGGTCATGGAGATTGAAGTCTCCCGCCCGGAGATTGTAGACAGCTCCTGCGCGGTGAATCACGACCGCATCGGGGGCGCTATTTCCTTTGACCATGTGTCCTTCGCTTACGGCTCACAGCCGGTGCTGTCCGACGTAACGTTCTCCGCCAAGCCGGGGCAGACCGTCGCCATCATGGGGCCGACCGGTTCCGGCAAAACGACGCTGATTCAGCTGCTCGCCCGCTGCTACGACGTGACCAGCGGCAGCATTTCCGTTGACGGCTGCAACGTGCGCAAGTGGAAGCTGCAGCAGCTGCGCGACGGCATCGGTACGGCAACGCAGGATGTTTTCCTCTTTTCCGACACGGTGGAAGGCAACATTGCTTTCGGCGACCAAACGCTGACGGAGGATGAAGTGCACGACTTCGCCCGCCGCGCGGCTGCGGACGACTTCATCAAGGGCTTGTCCGAGGGCTACGACACGATTATCGGCGAACGCGGCGTGGGGCTTTCCGGTGGACAGAAGCAGCGCATTGCCTTGGCGCGCGCGCTGGCAGTCAAGCCCGGCATCCTCGTCATGGACGACACCACTTCCGCCGTCGATATGGAGACGGAGAAGTACATTCAGGCGCAGCTGCGTCAGCTCCCCTACGACTGCACGAAGCTGATCATTGCCCAGCGCATTTCCTCCGTCAAGGATGCTGACCTCATCCTGATTTTGAAGGACGGCGTTGTGACCGAGCGCGGCACGCATCAGGAGCTGCTGCGTCAGCGCGGCTACTACTACGAAACGTACTGCCTGCAAAACGGCATCACGCCCGACACCGCTCCGCAGGAGGTGATGTAACATGGCGCGCAACAAATTTGACGTAGACGAGCGCTTGGAAACCCCGTTTGACTTCCGGCACTTGAAGCGCGTGGGCGTTTACATCGGCAAGCACAAGTGGAAGATGCTGCTGGCGCTGCTTTTGTCCGCCTTGGCATCGGTAACGAGCCTCGCCGTGCCGAAAATCACCCAGACCGTCATGGACGTCGCTGTGCCGCAGAAAAACGTTGACCTGCTGCTGAAGATGGCGCTGGCGTTCATGGGCATCATCATCGTCGGCATCGTCTTCACGGTCATCCGCTCGCGCATCATGGCGTTCGTCAGTCAGCAGATCATCTACGATATCCGCAAAGACCTCTTCGCGCACCTGCAGCAGCTGCCCTTTGCCTACTACGACAGCCGTCCGGCGGGCAAAATCCTCGTGCGCGTCATCAATTACGTCAACAGTGTGTCGGATATTCTTTCCAACGGCATCATCAACTCGATTCTGGAAATCATCAACATCATCTTCATCGTCGTCTACATGTACACGACCGAGCCGACGCTGGCGACGATTGTTGTGGCGGGTCTGCCGATTTTCGTGGCGATTATCATCATCCTGAAGCCTCGTCAGCGCCGCGCGTGGCAAAATCAGTCGAACAAAAACAGCAACTACAACGCGTATCTGGCAGAATCCATTGACGGCGTGCGCGTGAGCGAACTGTTTGCGCGGCAGGATGTCAACTGCTCCATCATGCAGCGGCTGGCGACGGCGTGCCGCGCGGCGTGGCTGAAGGCGATTTACATCTCCAACAGCGTCTGGCTCTCTTCGGAAATCATCACCCAGATTGTTTTCACCCTCATGTACTACGCGGGTGTGTACTGGCTGGGCGGCGCGGTAGTCTCCTTCGGCGTAATTCTCGCCATGGGGCAGTACGTCAGCCGTTTCTGGCAGCCGATTACGAATCTGGCGAACATCTACAACAGCTTCGTGAACAACATGGCGTATCTGGAGCGCATCTTCGAGACGATGGATGAACCAGTCGTGATTGACGACAAGCCGAATGCCGAGACACTTCCGCCCATTACCGGCGCAGTTGATTACAACAACATCACCTTCGGCTATGAGGAAGGGCAGACCGTCCTCAAGGATGTCGACCTGCACGTCAAGGCGGGCGAAAGCATTGCGCTTGTCGGCCCGACGGGCGCGGGCAAGTCCACCATCGTCAACCTGCTCTGCCGCTTCTACGACCTGCGCAGCGGTTCCATCACGCTGACGGATGAATCCGGCGTGAAGCACGACATTACCGACGTGACGCTGCACTCCCTGCGCTCGCAGATGGGCATCATGCTGCAGGATTCCTTCATCTTCTCCGGCACGATTCTGGATAACATTCGCTACGGCCGTCTGGACGCGACAGACGACGAGGTACGTCAGGCGGCGGCGGTTGTCCGCGCGGACGACTTCATCCGCGAAATGCCGCAGGGCTACAAAACGACCGTGAACGAGCGCGGCGGCAGCCTTTCGCAGGGGCAGAAGCAGCTGATTGCCTTCGCGCGCACGCTGCTGAGCGACCCGCGCATCCTGATACTGGACGAGGCAACCTCCTCCATCGACACCAAGACGGAGAAGCTGCTGCAGGACGGCATTCAGGCGCTGCTGAAGGGACGCACGTCGTTCATCATTGCGCACCGTCTGTCCACCATCAAGAACTGCGACCGCATCCTGTACATTGGCAATCAGGGCATCATGGAAGCAGGCTCTCATGACGAATTGATGGCCAAGCGCGGCGCATACTACGAGCTGTACACCGCGCAGGCGCGCGACCAGGGCATGGGGGAATAAGGCGCGCACGGCGCTTCTGAAAATTGCATAGGGACAAAAAGCGGGGTTGCGTGAAAAATGCGCAATCCCGCTTTTTTGGTTCTTCACGGAAACTTGGGGGAAGAGCAGCTTGGGGGCGCGTCTGCGGACGCGCAAAGTTACTGGCAGGGA
>OGRE01002348.1_pt1 | contig 13474 bp, 10 predicted proteins | sample 1553421 | NCBI WGS metagenome assembly OGRE01 (sample SAMEA2580076, study PRJEB22360) | human gut metagenome | biome: human gut; feature: human-associated habitat; material: faeces | place: Denmark | collected 2008/2010 | reverse complement strand
TTGACGTTACGGGGCGCCATGCGCTGCGCATAATGGGCCTCGGTCACTTCGGCCGGATCGCGCTGCTCGATCGGGATGGAGGCGCCGGTCGGACAGTCCGCATCGATCGTCGACGTCGGCCCGAGCACATAGAACGGGATGCCGTAATGGCGGGCCAGCACGGCGACGCCCGACGTGCCGATCTTGTTGGCCGCGTCGCCGTTCGCTGCGATACGGTCGCAGCCGACCAGCACGGCCTGCACCCGGCCCTCGCTCATCACGAGCGAAGCCATGTTGTCGCAGATCAGCGTCACGTCGATCCCGGCCCTCATCAGCTCGTAGGACGTCAGCCGGGCTCCTTGCAGCAGAGGACGCGTCTCATCGGCATAGACCCGAAAGCCGTAGCCCCGCTCCTGCCCCAGATAGAGGGGAGCCAGCGCGGTCCCGTACTCCGACGTCGCCAGATGTCCGGCGTTGCAATGCGTCAGAATCCCCGCTCCGGGCTCGAGCAGCGACAGGCCGTACTCGCCGATCTGCCGACAGGCAGTGGCATCCTCTCGCCGAATCGCCTCGGCCTCGTCGCGCAAGCGGTCCCATATTCCGGCCGCCGGTTCGTCGCGGTGCGCCAACAGGCAATTTCTCATGCGCTCCAGCGCGGCCGACAGGTTGACCGCCGTCGGCCGCGAAGAGGCAAGATAGGCGGCTGTCCGGTCGAATGTCTCGCAAAGGTCGTCGAAACAAGAACCGCCGGCCCGCCGACAACACACGTAAATGCCGTAGGCGGCCGTCACGCCGATAGCCGGCGCGCCCCGCACCTTCAGCTCGCGGATGGCTTCCCATATCTGCTCCGGGGTCCGCAGCTCCACATAAGTCTCCTCCCCGGGCAGCCGGGTTTGGTCCAGAATAACGACGGCTCCGCCCGGCTCGTCGAGCCGCACCGTCCGCAGATCGGAGAAAAATTCGTTCGTCATCGCATATACCGAAAATTTAAAGGCACGGTAGTCTCCGAAACCGGACCGCCGTGCCTTCTTCTTCAGAGGAAAGCGGAACACCGCCCGCCGCCCTCTGTACCCGACTAATTCATTCCGGACTTGGCGCGGACATATTCGTCGATCGCACGGGCTGCCCGGCGTCCGGCTCCCATGGCGAGAATCACCGTGGCCGCACCGGTCACCGCGTCTCCTCCGGCGAAGATACCCTCGCGGGAGGTCTGCCCGTGCTCCTCGTCGGCCACCAGACAGCCCCGGCGGTTGGTCTCCAGACCGCGCGTCGTCGAGGCGATCAGCGGATTGGGCGACGTGCCGAGCGCCATGATCACGACGTCGCACCCGATCTCGAACTCCGACCCCTCGACCGCGACGGGCGAGCGGCGTCCCGACGCATCGGGCTCGCCGAGCTCCATACGTACGCAGCGCAGACCCCGGACCCAACCTTTCTCGTCGCCTAACACTTCGACCGGATTGGTCAGCATCCGGAACTCGATGCCTTCCTGTTTGGCGTGGTGCACCTCCTCGGCCCGGGCCGGGAGCTCGGCCTCGCTGCGGCGGTAGACGATATGCGCTTCGGCACCCAGACGGGCGGCCGTCCGCACGGCATCCATCGCCACATTGCCGCCGCCGACCACGACAACGCGACGACCGACATAAATCGGCGTATCGTAGGTGTCGTCGTAAGCCTTCATCAGATTGGCGCGGGTCAGGAACTCGTTGGCCGACACCACGCCGTTCAGATTCTCGCCCGGAATGCCCATGAACCGGGGCAGTCCGGCTCCCGAGCCGATGAACACGGCCGAGTAGCCCTCTTCGTCGAGCAGCGAGTCGACCGTCACGGTATGGCCGACGATCACGTCGGTCTCGATCCGCACGCCGAGCCTCAGCACGTTCTCGATCTCCCGGGCGACGACCTTGTCCTTCGGAAGGCGGAACTCCGGAATACCGTACTGAAGCACGCCGCCGGCCTTATGCAGCGCCTCGAAAATCTTCACCTCGTAACCCATTTTGGCCAGATCGGCCGCGCAGGCCAGACCGGCCGGACCGCTGCCGACAACGGCTACCTTGCGCCCGTTGGACGGGGCCGGGGCGGTCGCCTCCGCGCCATGCTCGATGCTCCAGTCGCCCACGAAGCGCTCGAGCTTGCCGATCGCGACGCTCTCGCCCTTGACGCCGAGAATGCACGATCCCTCGCATTGGGTCTCCTGCGGGCAGACCCGTCCGCAGACCGACGGCAGCGAACTGTCCTGCGCGATGATCCGAGCTGCTTCGGCGAGGTTTCCGTCGCGCAACTGCGCGATGAACTGAGGAATCTGCAGCGACACGGGACAATGCTCGACGCAGCGCGGCTTCTTGCAGCCCAGACAACGGCTCGCCTCGAGCTGGGCCTCGTCGAGGTCGTACCCGTAGCAGACCTCCTCGAAATTGGTGACCCTTACCTTCGGGTCCTGTTCCCTGACGGGAACGCGGGGTATCTTGTTTGCCATCTTCTTTACTTTGTTTCGGGTAAGCGAAAGCCGGCCCGCAGCGACGGGTCCGGCGCGGGTTTTACGTCATCGATCGAGTCCGATGCGGCAGGCGTGGCCCTCGGCCCGCTCCTGCGCCATACGGGCCTTGCGGCTCTCGATCGTCTTGTACATGCCCTGACGGCGCATGGCCTCGTCGAAATCGACCTCATGACCGTCGAACTCGGGGCCCTCGACGCACGTAAAGCGCGTGCGGCCGCCGACCGTCACGCGGCAGGCTCCGCACATGCCCGTTCCGTCGACCATCAGCGTATTGAGGCTGACGATCGTCCGGATGCCGTACTCCTTCGTCGTCCGGGCGACGAACTTCATCATGATCATCGGGCCGATCGCGATCACTTCGTCGTAACGCTTGCCCTGCCGGTCGATCAAATCGCGCATCAGATCGGTCACCATACCGTGAAATCCGGCGCTGCCGTCGTCCGTAGCGATGAATACCTCGCCCGCCACGGCGCGCATCTTATCGGTAAGGATCAGCGTATCCTTGTTCTTCGCCCCGATGATGACGTCGGCCTTCACGCCGCGCTCCGACAGCCACTTGACCTGCGGATAGACCGGAGCGGTCCCGACGCCGCCGGCCACGAAAAGGATCCTGCGGCGGCGCAACGCCTCGGGCTCCTCGTGCACGAACTCGGAAGGGCAGCCCAGCGGACCGGCGAAATCGGCCAGCGAGTCGCCCTCGCTCATCGCGCACAGCTTCGAAGTGGAATAGCCGACCGTCTGCGTGACGATCGTCACCCACCCCTGCTCGGCATCGTAATCGGAAATAGTCAGCGGAACGCGTTCTCCGTGCTCGTCCAGCCGGACGATGACGAACTGTCCCGGCCGGGCCGAGCGGGCCACGCGCGGAGCCTCGATGTTCATCAGGTAGATGTTGGGCGCCAGCAGTTCTTTCTTGACAATCTTGTACATGCTATCTGTTTGGTTTAGTCTTTTCCTGTTTTCCGGCTCCGTCGTCCCGGCGATCTCGCCCCGCCTTGTCCTAAGGCACGATCGTAGCCGCAAGCCGTATTTCGCGCAACGGACGGGACGGATCGTTCAGTATCAGAACGATATGATCCATCAACCGTCCGGCGGGCGCATTCTTGGTAGAGAGCATCGCGACGAACGACACCGTCTCGCCCGGAGCGATCGCCCGGTCCGGATCGAGCGTCGTCGACATCCGGTCCCCCAGCTTCATGTCGCGGATACGCAGCGGCTCTTTCCCTTGGTTGGTTATCGTGAACTCCCGTTTCGGCTCGCCGCCGGCCTTCATCGTCCCGAAACCGTGATACTGCGACGAAAAGACCGCTTTCGGAGCCCGCTCCTTCTCATCGGGCGTCATCCCCGAAAAATCCTCGCAGGCAACGCCCGAGGCGCTGAACAGCACATCGACCGGAATGTCGTTCACGATCAGCGAAAAGCTGTCCTTGAGCATGCCCCACACGTCGTTGTCGCGCAGATCGTAGCTCAGCGTCATCACGCCCTTTTCGCCCGGAGCGAGCCGCTGTTTCGACAGAGCGATATCGAAATAAGGCTTCCGGTCGCGGTACACGGGCGAGAGCGTCAGCGGCTGCCGCGTCGGGTTGTAATACTCGATCGCCGTCGATTTGACGCCCCCCCGGGGCACATACCCCAGATTCACGTTCCGCCACGCAAGCATCAGGTCGCCCGCGCGTACCGGATACATCTCGCCGAAGCTTTTCTCGGCGGGCAAAACCTCGCCGGTAATCGTCAGCACGGTCTTGCCCGTCGCGCCCCCGCTCTGCACGACGATATCGCGGCGGAATGCCCCGGGCCGCCCCTCGGGATCGTAGCTGATCACGAGCGTCCCCTTCTCCGAAGGCTTGACCGGCGCGCGGCTGTATTCGGGCTTCGTGCAACCGCACGACACGGTCACCTGCTCGATCACGGCCGGAGCGGACGACGCGTTGACGAACTCGAAGGCATGGGAGACCTCCCCCCCGTCTTCCTTGATCCGACCGAAATCCCACGACTGCTGCGCGAATTTCAGCGGAGAATTCTGAGCGCTCGCTTCCGAACAAAGCATGCCGCACAGAATCATTCCGATCGTCCATATCCTTCCCATACTCCGACCCATTTTCCGTTGCAAAATTATACATTCGCCGTCGATTCAGGCGTGCGAGACGTTTTTTTAACGAATCATATGCCGAACCCCCACTTTTTGAACATCGCCTTGTCCGTATCGATATCCGATCCGGAAGTCGTCAGCAGGTCGCCGACGATCGAGGCGCTGACGCCGCAGCGGAACAGCTCGGGCTCCAGATGCTTGATCCGACTCCGGCCTCCGGCCAGCCGGACCGAGGCGTCCGGATTGACGATCTGCATCAGCGCGGCGGCACGCAGCACGTCGCGGTCCGACAGCGGCAATGCCTTTTCAAGCCTCGTGCCGGGAATCGGATTGAGCACGTTCATCGGCACGGACACGGCTCCCGTGTCGCGGATCGCCAACGCGAACTCGATGCGCTGCCGCTCGCTCTCACCCATGCCGATGATACCCCCGCAGCAGATTTCCAGCCCCGCCTCGCGGGCCCATGCGATCGTCTGCAGTTTCTGCTGCTGCGTATGCGTCGTGCAAAGCTCTCCGAAATACGAAGGGGCCGTCTCCAAATTGCAATGATAGCGCCTGACGCCGCTCTGCCGCAGCCGGACGAGCTGCTCTTTCGACAACAGCCCGAGCGAAGCGCACAGCGAAATGTCCACCTCGGAGCCGATCCGGCGGTAAATGCCGCAGACGCGGTCGGTCTCTCCGTCGCTCAGGGCCTTTCCGCTGGTCACCAGCGAGAAGCGCCCCACCCCTTTGGCCGCATTGTGAGCCGCCTCGCGCAGGGCCTCCTGTTCGCCCACCAGCGGATAGACCTCTATGTCGGTCTTGTGGAACCTCGACTGCGCGCACCACTTGCAGTCCTCGCTGCAACGGCCGCTGCGGGCGTTCATGATCGAGCACATGTCGATCCGGCGTCCGTCCCGGCGCATCCTGATCCGGCGCGCCAACTCGTACAGCCGTTCGTCCCCGAGCGTCTCCATCCACTCCGACACCTGCTCGTAGCCCGGCTTCAGGCCGTTCGCCATATCGCTTTCGATCCGGTCGATCCTATCCATGTCCGCGTATATTTGCATCCTACCGGCAAAGGTACTATTTTTGGACCGAATAACGTTCGCCGGGAAATATGAAAAGAGCCTATTTCGTCACAGGGATCGACACGGACGCAGGTAAGAGCATCGTCACAGGCGTGCTGGCCCGAGCCCTGAGTGCGCGCGGAGAACGCGTGATCACGCAGAAATTCATCCAGACGGGCTGCGACGGCCTGTCGGAGGATATCGAAACCCACCGCCGGATCATGGGTATCGGCCTGCTCCCGGAGGACGAGGACGGCACGACCTGCCCGATCGTGTTCACCTATCCGGCCTCGCCGCATCTGGCAGCGGCGATCGACGGACGCGACATCGACCTGACGCTGATCGGCCGGAGCACGGAAAAGCTGTTGCAAAAATACGACACGGTACTGATCGAAGGCGCCGGCGGGCTGTACGTTCCGCTGTCGGAAGCATACCAGACGATCGATTACGTCGCCGAGCACGGCCTGCCGGTCGTTCTGGTCACCTCGCCCCGGCTGGGCAGCATCAACCACACGCTGCTGAGCCTCGAAGCCTGCCGCAACCGGAACATCGAAGTGGCGGCGGTCGCGTACAACCTGTACCCGCCCGCTCCCGAACCGATCGTCCGCGACACCCGGACCTACCTGAAAGCCTATCTCGCCGACCGCTTCCCTGCCGCGCGATGGCTCGAGGTCAACGACCGCTACGAGCTGATCGGCCCCGACCGTCCCTGAGCGGGAAAAAAGCGTCTTAAACAGGACGGGCATTTTCATACGGGCCGCGGGTCGGATATTTTCTCGAACAGGCGACGAGCAGGGCTCGGCACATTGCATTTTCCGGGCGGCCGTCGCAAAAGCAATGAAACGCCGCGATCGCTGCAAAATCAGATATTCCATTGACATAGAGCGTTTAGAGCTTTCGTCTTTTCATATTCCATTCAAGGTGCGGAACATTTCAATCGCGATGCGGGATGGACGATGATGCGGAACGGAATAGCTGCGGCATCCCGTAATGGAATCCCCCTTATCATACGATAACCGAGCGCAGGATAGCCAAGGCTTTGGACCCGACGGACGCGAGCCCAACGGGAAGAGGAAGCCCAAGCGCACTCGTTCCGACCGGTGAAGGCTCGTGCACACGGCGGACAAGAACACGACCGAGATGGCGTTTGTCATCGACGCGATGGATATTCTGCACGAGGGGAAAATAGACTGTTTTTGTATTGCCGCCGGCGACGGGGACTACACGATGCTGGCCCAGCGTATACGCGAGGCCGGGCTCACGGTGCTCGGCTTCGGAGAGGGCAAGACGCCGGAAGTGCCGGTCGCCTCGTGCCGGGAGTTCCGCTATGCCGGACAGCAGCAAGGAGTCGAGCCGGAGCTGCCGCCGAACACGCCGGAGCACTTTATCCGCCGGGACATGCCCCTGTTCGAGAAGGCGTTCGAGACGGCCGCCGCAGGGAAAGACGAGGCGCCGTTCTCGCAGGTCGGAACCGCGCTCAAGAAGCTGATGCCCAAGTACCGCATCAAGCGCTACGGCCGCAAAACGCTCGGAGAGCTGTACGAGCAGTTCGACCGGTACGAGCTCGTCAAGACGGAGAAAGGGGTGGCGGGGATGGTGAGAAGGAAAAACGACCCCTAAGCTACCTTTTGCGTCTGAATTATAGAAAAGCAGGCCTTCTAAACGTGCTTCTTGCCATAACTCTAAAACTTTTAGTAATAATACGTTAGTCAGAGTTATTTGTTGTCATGAAAACCGATGTAAGAAATTAAAAATCAACACATTAAAAACAAGGTCCAGAAAAAGTCGCGGTAACGATTTGGTAACGCAACTCTTTCCGAACTATGCCTTTTCGTGCGGTCAAACCGCTCGCTTACCTCCCGCGCAATATCGCTAAAACATTATCGGCGTGCGTTTTATACTCTATTGCTCCTATCCTGTTTTTTAAGGGCTCCGAAGCGGAGGCCTGCTTTTCAAAGAGAAGAAGTCACTTTTCCGGAGCCATGTAAATACGAGGACTACAGAAAATCGAAATATCATGTAAGTATTGCAGCAATACAGGTCGATCTCTATCGCCCGGACTGAAATCATCGGATATTTTCACCCGTATTCGCCGTCCGATCAAACGTTCTTACTACCGGAAACCCGACAGGCAGGCAGTCGTCTGTCGAAGTATAAGATTTTGCCCTAACCCGGATGCGAATAATCCGAATCTTAATATCTTTGCGGCCGGATCGGTTTCGGGAACATTTCTCCGTCGTCCGGATGAAAAGGGCATCGGCGGAGGAAGTCCCGGAAAGTCCCGCCGCCGCGAAGTTCCGTTCAATGTCTCGAGATCAATCGGATTGCCGCCGGCCCCGAGACAGGGAAGGCTTCGAGAAAAGAGTCCGGCCGGAAAACCTGCCGATTCACCGAAAGGCCGTTCTCGCCCGAAGGCATAGGAGGGGAACGGCATGCGACCGTTTTTTAGTTCGATAAAAAACGGGAAGTCCGCGAAAGGAACAGACCGCGGAGAGGTTCGCCGCCGCACGACGCCGCTTTCCGAGGCATGGCCTCTCGCCGACGGCCGACCGTCACGGACCGACATACGTTTTTTGCTCACTCTCAATGGAAACAACGACTATGGAGAAGACGCAACACTCGGAAAAACTTCTGTTACGGAAGCTCGATCTGCTGCTGCGCACGGGTAAATTGCTGATGGAAAGCGCAGCGGACACGAGCCGCATCATGCGCAATATGAAACGCACGGCCGCCTACCTGGGACTGCCGGACGAGCATCTGCACATTTACATCAACTACAATATGCTCATGGTCAACCTGAGCGACAGCGAGCATTCGTTCTCCAAGTTCCAGCGCTGCGAGAAACACGGGATCAACATGACGGCCATTTCGGCCGTCAGCAAACTTTCATGGCGGGCGATCCGGGAAGACTATTCGCTGGAAAGATACGAGGAAGAGCTGGAAAACATCCGGAGCAGGAAACGCAATTACACCTCTTGGCAAGTAGCGGTCGGTGCCGGGTTTGCCTGCGGCGGATTCTGCATCCAGTTCGGTTGCGACTGGCCGGCATTCCTCTATGCTTCCATTGCAGCCATTCTCGGATTCCGCCTGCGGGCCGTACTCAACGAACTGGGTTCCAATCATTATATGAACATCGCCGTCGCCGCATTCGTTTCCACTTTGCTGGCATGGGCTTCCGCCTTTATCTCGACGCTCGATCTGCCCGCCCCTCTTCATACGCTGTTCCACTCCGACACGCCGTGGCATCCGTTGATGGCCTGCGCCCTTTTCATCGTGCCGGGAGTCCCGCTGATCAACTTCGTCAGCGACATGCTCGACAGCTATGTACAGATAGGCATTACGAGAGCCGTCAATACGCTGCTGATCGTCGTCGCCATGGCGTTCGGCATCGCCTTGGCCATCCATGTCTGCGGAATCGACAACTTCGTGAAAGACCTGAGTATGACGCCCCATCACACCTATCTCGAGTTCGCTGTCGCCGCGGCCATATCGGCCGTCGGATTCTCCATGATCTTCAATATTCCGCGCCGCCTGCTCTGGGTCGTAGCCGTCGGAGGCATCATCGCCGTCTGTACCCGGAACTTCGTCAATCTCGGGCCCAGCAATCATAACATCGGTCTGGACTGGGGGCCGGTAATCGGGTCTCTGGTCGGTTCCGCCCTGATCAGCATAATCGTTACGAGGGCCGTTCACTGGTTCCATACTCCCCATCACTGCCTCTCGATTCCGAGCGTCATTCCGATGATTCCGGGCGTGCTGATGTATCGGGCGCTCTTCGCCTTCATCGACATGAGCGGTGTCGTAGGCGAAGTGACCATCGCGATGAACAATGCCATTCAGGCTTCTCTCATTATTCTCTGCATCGCTGTCGGGGTCGCCATTCCGAATATTTTCGCGCGCCGCTGGATCGCTCCGAAACGTCAGAAACAATTGAAGCGACTGATCGAGGAGCGCAGGCAGCGCGGCAAATTCGTCGATCTGACCTATATCGACTGACCTTATCCCGCATTCCCGTTGATCGGCGAGCTTCCGCCCCCATATCGTCCGCCGAACGAGCCCGCTTGCGACCGGGACCGGACCCCGCGCCGATCCGGATACGATCCCCAGCCCGTATTTTCGAATGCCTCGGCTAGATCGCTTCGTTTCGGAGAGGCCACGACAAAAAACAAGTTGCGCTTACACGGCCGGTATTCATTCTTGTGAAAAACGGCGGCGGTCCAAAAATACTTTGGCAACCATTCAGAACATACAGGCCCAATCTTAACGGGAACAAGAACAGGACATAGAGGAGATATCGGAATAAATACCCCGTTCACCTTATAGGAGAAAAACACCTCTCGGACGGTCATTCCTATTGTGTGAGACCGTCATACTCCTTCGGGTCGGGACAAGGATTTTCCTACGGAAAATTTGAAACGGACAAAACATATCCGCCTAATATTCAGCACAGGATATATAAAAGCCATTTTCGCGACATTTCGCGTTTTGAAAAGGTCGTCGGAAACGATTGCCGTTCTCAGATTTGTCTATTAAGAAATCAACAAGGTCCAACGAGTATAATCCAGACCAGTGCGAGTCACGAAATCGCAACCATATTCCGGCAAAAATTATCAAACCGACACGGACAGCATATAATTTTACGAAATATCGCATCAAATCGACCGCTCCCGCACGGACGACGAGCACGAGGCCGAGTTCACGGCGGACTGCCGTCCTTACCGTCTCAACCCGCGCCAACGGGATACCGACGCGGGAAAACCCGCAAGCATCACAATGTTTCACCCGCGTCCCGCGCATGGATCTCGTCGTGCCGAAACCTGCCGCACGGGTCCGCGAAGCTGCGGCGATACCCAAGTTCGTCTACGAGCGGACAGAAGAATAATCCGCCCCGGTCTCAGGGGAAGCCGGCGGAGACCGGTATACCGACTTCCGTCGGGTTTGCGTCCCGCCCCTGCAGTCCGCCTCGGGATTCGGCCCCAGCCACCTCTCCGCGCCTGTCATCGCCCGGCGAGCGCTTATAAGGGATAAATTTCAGATAGTCCGCAGCGAAACGTCCCCGTTCGCAGAGACCGGGATTGCGTTCGACCAGTTTCCGGGTGAAATTTCTGCAGTTGAGATGGCGCATGTAGCCGAGGTAGGAGTTGAGCGTAGAGGTCATTTGCCGCACGGGCTGACACACCGCGCAACGCACCTGAAGGTTAACGCGGCGTTTGGTCTTGTCGAGCAAATAGCGGCGGTAGGGCTTGACCACCGCGCCCAGAAAGTTGATTCCCTTGACGGCCTCCTGCAAGTGCATCTTGTCGGGATGCAGCGAAAGTCCCAGTTCGTTCTTGAGAAAGTCCCGGATGACGGGTATCAGTCGCAGCAGGCGAAGCCTGTCGTTGCCGACTATGAAGAAATCGTCCACATAGCGGCCGTAGTGTCTTTCGCCCAGCGAGCGCTTGACGAAATCGTCCAGCTTGGAAAGGTAGACGTTGCTGAACAGCTGCGAAGTCAGGTTGCCGATCGGCAGCCCGCACCCTTCCGGCGTGTGAAACAGGCTTTTCGAGGGAGGCAGCCCTTCCCACTGGCTGCGTCGACCCCGGACATAACAGTTGCACGTCGGATCGTTGAAAACGATTTCGCGCGTCAGGTAGCGGATCAGACCGTAGTCGAGCAACTGCTCCCACGTCTTGCCGTCCCGGGCCGGTCTTCGCGCGAAGCGCGCGAACGTGTCCACAAGCATCCCGTAGAGCTTCCGCCTGTCGATATTCATGAAATAGCCCCGGATGTCGAGCTTGAGCACGTAGCACTCCCTGCGAAAGTTGTCCGAGCACGAGCGGATGTGCCTCTCCAGCCGCCGGATGCCGTAAAGGGTCCCCATGCCCTTGCGGCAGGAGTAGCTGTCGGCGATAAAGGTGCGCTCGAGCATCGGAGCTATATAGTTGAACAGCAGGTGATGCACTACCCGGTCGCGGAAGTCGGCGGCGAAAATCTCGCGCTTGACCGGGATGTCGGTAATGAAGCACATGCTGCGCCCCACCCGATAGCGTCTCTCGTCGATCTCGCGGTAGAGCTCGACGAGATTCTCCTCGAGGTTCATTTCGAAGCGGAGCTGGCTATAAGTGTTCCGCTTGTTGCGCCGGGCATCGTAATAGGCGGAGAAAACGTCCGCCAGCAGTTTTTCGTCGGGCATGTCGGGTAAAATAGGTGAACGCAAGGACGGTCTTGCAGATGCTTGGACGCAACGCACGCTGAAGCCGTAGGCGCGATTGTTGTTGTTCAGCGGGTTGACGTTGCCCGAGTTGAAGTTGAGGTTGCCCGCGTTGTTGTTGCCTCCGTAGTTCGGCGACGAGGACCAATAGTAGCCGTTGGAGCTCGTGTTGGCCAACTCGCCGCTATTGTTGTTGCGCAGGCCCGCAGCAGGGAAACCTCAGCAATCGCTGGGATGAATGGCCCGGAGGGGGGCAACGACCCGACCCCGGGACAGACTGGAATGGATAACTGACGGCACCGCACGCCGGTAATATTCCTGGTGCGTCCTTACGCCGCCAGCGGATTGCTGGATCTACGAACCGCTCTGCCGGGAGCCTTGACCCGCCGGCACTCCGGGTCCATCGGAACCGTCCTCGACGTTCACCATAATCATTCTGTCCATATTCATTTTATCAGAGAGACTTCGGCAGGCTTTTCCCGCCGGCCCCCCGCGCTCTTGTCCTTAGCCATGTACTTCTGCCATGCCGCCAGCTGTTTGGAGACAGACTCCATCCGCTCGCAGGTCAGCGCGAACTGCTTGGTCGAAATCTGCTTCATGTCGTGGAGCACGCGCACCATCAGTTTGATCGATACCATCCGCTCGCGTGCCGCCTCGATCTGCGGCAGCTTCTCGACCGACGCATTGGCCCGGTAGATGCACAGACACAGCTCGATCACATCCTTCTTGAGCGTCTCGCCCACCGTATAACGAAAATCGCGCTGCACGGAGGAGGTGAAGCGGAGAATTTGCAGCAGCAGGTCGTAAGCCTGCTTGAAGACCGGCAGGTTATCATAAATCGCCATCGATTCTCTGCTTTAGCTCGGCAATGAACATAACGCACTGCACCGGAGTAGCCGATTCGAGCCGGAAATCGCGGATCATCCGGACGATCCGCTCCGCCGAGGCCTCCCCCGCACCTTTCGGCAGTCCGGCCTGCAGCGACTGCGGCGACCCGGCGACCGGGCAAGGGGCTCCATGCAGCTCAGCGAGACCGGCTTCTGCTGCCGGGACGGTCCGGGCCTTGGGTTCCTTGAGCGGCAGCGAGCTCTTCCAAGCCTCGAAAGCGGCCGCGTCGATCGCCTCGTCCAGCGGAATGACCAGCCGCCCGTCGGAAAGAGCTTGCGGCGGAGCCGGGAAATAACGAGTCAGATAACCGGCCGGAAAACCGATCGACACGATGTCGCGGCCGAGGTACTTGATCCGTTTCTTGGAAGGTTTGAACGCCGAGATCCGAGTGACGAAAGCGAAGGCCGACCTCTCGTAGGCCTTGTAGAAAAGTCCTTCCGGGTAAAGCGCGATCTCCGCCCGGTTAGCATCCTCCATGGAGGCGATCTCTTCAAAAATCCTCATCTGGCAGCAAATTTTATAATGTAAAAGTAGAATTTTTCTCGATTTTATTGAATTTTCCGAGCGATTTGCCGGCAAAAATGTTTTTTTCCAAACGGTAAAAAAAAATCAAAAAAAAATTACCGCCTTCGGCGGTAAAAAAGGCCGGAGCGCTCCAGCGCTCCGGCCAAATAATCGAATCAATCGAATACGCTCGTCTCGCTAACGCTCGCTCGCTACTTTCCTTGGACGCAACGCACGCTGAAGCCGTAGGCGCGATTGTTGTTGTTCAGCGGGTT
>OGRE01002345.1_pt1 | contig 13485 bp, 10 predicted proteins | sample 1553421 | NCBI WGS metagenome assembly OGRE01 (sample SAMEA2580076, study PRJEB22360) | human gut metagenome | biome: human gut; feature: human-associated habitat; material: faeces | place: Denmark | collected 2008/2010 | reverse complement strand
GAATTCGGCGTCACCGACCGGTCCCATGATGCTGCTCCATAAGCCGGTGTAGGACTTGTCCAAGTTTATGTTGACCAGTGTCGCACCGGCCTTCTTCAACTCGTTTTGGGCGGCTTTGAAGGTCTCGTCCACTTCGCTGTTGCCGCCGTTGAACACGTTGACGATACCGAGCCTCGCTCCTTTCAATGAGGCTTGGGCTAGCGATTTCTCGTACTGGGTGTCCTGTGTAGCCTGCAACGTCGCCACATCACCCTCGTCAGGGCCGACAATTGCGTCGAGTACCAATGCCTGATCCTCGACAGTGTTGGTGATAGCTCCGGTCACATCGAAACTGTCCGACAGCGGAATTACCCCTGACCGGCTTGTCTGCCCGTAAGTGACACGCATTCCGACAGTACCGGTCACGGATGCCGGGCCGCGTACCGAGCCGGATGTATCGCTACCGAGACCGAATGGTGCGAATCCGGCCGCAACGGCTGCGGCGGTACCGCTACTGGAACCAGATGGGTCACGTTTCAGATTGTACGGATTCTTAGTCTGGCCTCCATAGGAACTATATCCCAGCCAACCGTAGGAGGCGGCCAGTTCGGACATATTGGTCTTAGCTAGAACGATGGCGCCTTGGTCAATCAGTTTCTGCACGACGGTTGCATTGCTGCGCGCCTTGTTGGTTTCCAAGACTTTCGACCCGGCAGTGGTGTTCATGTCTTCAACGTCGATGTTTTCTTTGACTACGAATGGGATGCCGTAAAAAATGCTGTGTTGCGCATGGTCTTTGCGCCCACGGTCACTGAGATACGCCTGCCGCATCACATGTGGATTAATTTGCGTGATGGCATTGATTTCTGGACCGTTGTCATCATACTTGTTGATTCGGTCGAGATAGTAGGAGACAAGTTGTCGGCTGGTGGTTTCACCGGATTCCAGTGCTGCAGCAATCTGTTTGATGGTTTTGCCTTGTGGATTGAATTCCATGCTGGATATGTCGACCGTATTGGCTGATGCCCCGCATCCGGCCATCATCATACAAGCCACCAAAGCCGCGGCAATCGCTACCATCTTTTTCCGTTGAGCCGTTCTGAACCTCATACCGTTTTCCTATCGGGGAATTGATTTGCAAGCCTGAAATTAGGCACAGCCTTTTGCTTCCTGATAACGTCGACGTTTCGGGGCGATTTCCGCCATTGCGAGGTGGTTGACGAGGACTGTCATTGACTTCATGACCGAGTCCATCAGGATAGGGGTGCATCCAGAACCTCTGGAAGTGAGCCCATTACGTTAGAATTTCAGTGATTTTGCCATGGGCTGCTCTCTTGCAAGGAGAATACATGGAACTTAGAAAAATGATTGCGTACTCCACAACTGGCTTTAATCCCCGAAGAGCGTCACCCACTCGTAGAAGTCGTTCAAGTATTATCACGATAAATTCAACGCCGGCACCTTTAACCTGGGTATGAACTTCGACTGGAGAATCGGCCCTAGGTCGTAGCTACTACACGATGATGGGCTCATTCCATGAGGAGAAAACCGTCGAGGACTTCCATATGCCAGCAAACCGAATACGGCATCAAATGGACAAACAGTATCGGGATTACCTGCTCGGACAACTGACTGTACGCCAACGAGTCAGCTGCTAACTCACACGCAGACTACGACTCCTGGAACGACACGTGTGCGACACGCGAGTAAAGAACATGCGCTGAGTCTCGTAAGACATTGTTCCTGTGATGTTTGTCGCTTTTGCGGATAGTCATCCATTCCCTGTCTCGTACCTCACGTTGATAATGCGCGATAAGCACATGCTATTGCTGACTCGTCGTGTTTCTTCTCCTCCGTTTTTTTAAACTGGGTTCGCAGGCTGCCAGTCTAAACAGAAGGGGAACAGGATCATGGCAATCACTACATTCAAGGCTGATGTCCATCATGTCGCAGGACTGAACGTGACGGCATCGAGCACGCATCACACCATCACTGTCGACGAGCCTGAATCATTGGGCGGAACCGACAAGGGGCCGAACCCAGTGGAACTCCTCTTGGATGCGTTGGGCTCCTGCCAGGCAATCGCCATCAATGCGTTCGCGCCAAAGTTCAAGGTCAAGATCAAGGAACTCGACATTCACGTCGAAGGCGATATCGACTTGGGTGGATTCCTCGGAACCAACTCAGCCCGCCCTGGATACCAGCGGCTCCGCTCAACAATCGACTTGGACGCGGATGGTGATCCGGGCGCCGTAAATCGTCTGATTGAGTATGTGGAAGCCCATTGCCCGGTTGGGGGCACTCTCGCTAACGGAGTTGCCATCACCGTCAACCGAAAATAGTCGCATCCGGTCAAATCGGTGGACAAGCCTGGCCGCATCCTGATTTAGTGACAAGTCGTCGCTAAATCAGGATGCGGTTTCATGTTTTCGGTTGAGGTCTAAAGTTCTTCATCAACTAGTGTAAACACACCCTAATAATCAGGCGCGGGTGGAAGCGCGGCGGATTAATGTTGGCTCAATCAACGTGGTGCCGTGCACATGAGAGACCGGGTTCTCGGCATAGTCAAGCAATTGGGTCATGGCTTTGCGGCCCATATCGATGCCAGGAGCCTGCACCACGGTTAGCGGCATGGGGCTGATCGCCTGAAACCACATATCCTCAGTGCCGATAACGCTGATGTCATCAGGAACACGCAAGACGCCGCGTTCATGAAGGCTCGCCAACAGCCCCATCGCCAATGTATCGTTGCCGGCCACAATGCCATCTGGTATCGGTATGTCCGGTACGGAGGAATTATCGGAATCCTCGCGCCGCATCTGTTCGGCACGGTCGGAAAGCTCCATGCCCAATTGCCGTCCATCCTCAACCATCAATCCTCCGGAATCGATGAGCTGGAACGTCACGCCATCTCCTGCCTGTGCCACGGCTTTTTCCACCCCGAGCTGACGATCCTGAATCGCCTCATAGTCAAAGGAATGCGCCGCAAATGCGATGCGCTTGCACTCTGTGTGAATCAGTTCTTCGGCGGCAATGCGTCCGACGGAAACATTGTTCTCCAAAATGGAGCAGACGGGAGTGCCTCCATACGGATTGGTGTGGTCAATCAGAATGATGGGAATATTTGCGGCCCGCGCGGCCGCCACATCTTCGGCGGAATCCTGCACGGTGCTCAACAAGATGCCTGCTACCTTCATGCCAATCAACGTGCGAATCAGTTCATGCTGCCGTTCGAGGTCTGAAGAGGCGTTGAGACCGATAATCTGCATACCGTTTTCCTCGCACACCTCCTGCGCGCCTTCAAAAATGAAGGAGAACAGCGAATGCTCGATGTCGGTCATCACATAGCCGATAATCGGTGTGCCAGTGGTTGTTTGCGCGGGGGAGGGGGCGGCGCGGCGCGGCACATAACCAAGCTCCTGAATGGCGGCACCGATTTTGGCTTTCAACGTTTCGGAGACACGCTCAGGGTAATTCAGATAGTTAGACACAGTGCCGATGGAGACGCCTGCATGTTTGGCGATATCCGACACGCCGACCTTACTGTTCGTTGGCATGATGACTCCTTTGCCCGGTAACGCCGATAACTGTTGGAATATTGCTTTTTTTCACTACTGTACGCCAAGGTGACCGAGATACTCAATTTAAATTTCAATGAAAGCTTTGAAATTGATTTGAAATATTCAAAATAGATTGATATGATAGTGCTACGAGATCACCGAGGATATCAGCTGGCGATGGCGGCAGGTTCGCGGGGAAATCGCAGAAAATCAAGTAAGCAAGCACGCTATGGGCAATGTATTACATATGCCTGAAGCAAATTGAAATTACTTGAAATAGTTGAATACGGTTCAACCAGCATGTGAAGAATTTGCTTCACATGCTTCAGCAGTAAGGGAGAGATATGAACGCTTCAACAAAGCAGAATGAAGGACTTGGCAAGTACATGCCGCTCGCCTTCGCCGCAGGAATCGGTTCGATGCTCGGCTCCGGCATTATCGTCGGCCTATCGTCCACCATCACCGTGTGGCAGGACGGCTTGGGTCTTGACACCACGCAGGTTGGACTGCTTTCCGGCATCCTGACTTTCGCCATTGCCTTCGGCTCCCTGTTCGGCGGCCGCCTCGCAGACAAGATCGGCCGCGTGCTGTTCTTCAACTGGATTAATCTGTTCTACGCTATCGGCGCGGTCATCTGCATCTTTGCCGGAAATTTCACCACGCTGCTTGTCGGCCTGATTGTCGCGGGCCTCGCATCCGGTGCCGATTTGCCGGTTTCCATGACGGTTGTTTCCCATGATGCGCCGGATGATGCCACCGCAGCCCGACTCGTCTCCACCACACAGGTGTTCTGGCAGGTCGGCGTGTTCATCTCCTTCATCTGCGCCTTCCTTGTCTCCACGATGAGCGGTGCCACCGGCGGTCGCGTCGTGTTCGCCATTCTCGCTGTATTCGCCGTCATCGCCTGGGCTTGGCGCGTGTTCTCGCCAACATTCCGTCGCTTCCACGAAGAAGCCGATGCCCGCGATGCCGCTCGTCCGGCCACTTCGGACAACACCGGCAAGACCTCGGTAATGAAGGTGCTGTTCGGTGCCGATAAGAAGGTGCTTCTCACCTACTTCCTCGCCATTGTCATCTTCTATGTCGGCTGGAATCTGCTGGCCAATACATGGGGCCAGTTTCAGACCTACATGTTCTCCAAGGCCGGCGCCACCCAGTCGCTCGCTACAGGCCTGGGCATTATCCTGAACTTGGTCACCCTGGTGCTCAACATCGTCTTCGCCTCGATTGCTGGTGGCAAGTACCGTAATAAGGCTTTCTTCGTCGGCATCATCATCAGCGTCATCGCCATGATTGCCATGGCCATGGGCGGCGCGAATCTATGGGTCATCGTCGGTGCCACCGCCTTCATGAACCTCGGCTCTCCGCTCGCCGGCGAGGCACTGTACAAGGTGTGGACCCAGGAATCCTTCCCGATTGAGATCCGTGCCTCCGTGCAGGGCTTTATCAACGGCTTCTCTCGTCTGTGCTGTGGCCTGTTCGCACTGATCACCCCGGCCCTGGTGCTGCCTGAGACCATTCAGACCACTATGTGGTGCTTCGCGGCCATCGTCGTGGTCGAAGGCATCGCCGGCACGGTGATGATTCGTGCCCAGAAGAAGTACGGTACCGACGAGGAACGCCAGTTCGCCAAGGCCAACGCCTGATATCCCGTAACGGCTCCTCTTTCGGGAGGAGCCGGTTCCCATACCACCTCAGGACAAAGGAGTCATCAATGACTGCTGCAACCGTGCCGCAGATTGTGCCCGGTACCTTGACCGGCGACCTCGATATCACCAGCTTCACTGTTGAACACTATCCGGGTGATGCGCTCGGCATCGCAGTCCGCGCACCGCGCATGAACTGGACCTATTCGCACACAGTGCCGGAAGATGCACAGATTCTGCTCACCCTCACCCGCCGCGTGCCTGGCAGTAAACCGCGCGAAGAAAAAACCTATCTGCCCGCCGACGACGGCGTGCTTGTGCCTTGGCAGTTCGAGCCGCTCGTCTCTCGCGAAGAAGTGTTTGCCACCGTGCAGGCTGTCTCCGCCAGTCACAAGCCGCTGGGCGCAGTCAGCCGCACCTTGCATTTTGAAGCCGGCCTTTTTGAAGAATTCGACCACGTTGCCGACTTCGTAGGCCCCTCCTGGGCTGAGCCGGAAAGCGACCATCGTCATTTGCCGCTCGTACGAACTGAAATCGAACTCAAAGACCAGCCCGTGCGTGCGCGGCTCTATCTGACCGCGCTCGGCTTGGTCGAAGCGGAAATCAATGGTGCTAAAGTCGGCAATGACGCATTGATTCCCGGCTGGACCAATTATGAGCAGCGCGTCGAAATGTGGACCTACGACGTGACCGAAAACCTCTCTGCAGGCACAAATGCCATGGGTTTCTGGCTCGGTGACGGCTGGTATCGAGGTAGACTCGGCTTCGACGGTGGCTATGCGAATTACTATGGTGACCGTATCGGCGTATTCGCCCAGCTTGAAGTCGAATATGCGGACGGCAGCACCGACGCCGTTTATTCCAACTCGTGGGACCGCCGATGGAAGACCACACTTGGTCCCATCGTCTGCTCTGACCTGTGCGAAGGCGAACGTTACGATGCTCGCTTTGAAATGCCCGGCTGGTCCAAGCCTGGATTCGATGATAGTGACTGGAAGCCTGTGGCCGAAGTCTTCTACGACCCCGCCCGCATCGAAAACCCTGACACCTCGCCGGTACGCGCACACGAAAGAAACCAGCCTGCCTCCATCGAACGCATCGGTTCCACTGACGATGGTCGTGGCATCTGGTTGGTCGACTTTGAGCAGAACTGCTCACAGCGTATCCGTCTGAACATGCGCGGCCTCGAAGCAGGTCAAAGCGTCACATTGCGCCACGTGGAGGTGCTCGAACCGGACGGCACCATCGCCACCCGCACCCTACGCCGTGGCCAACAGTGCGATATCTACACCTCCAACGGCACCGATGCTTGGTGGGAGCCACGATTCGCCATGCACGGTTTCCGCTACGCGCAGATCGAAGGCTACGCAGGCGAACTCACCGCCGAGGACATGGACTGCCGCGTATACCATTCGGTAATGGACCGCACCGGCGAACTCACCTGCTCCGACTCGCTGCTCAACCGTTTGCACGCCAATGCCGTATGGTCAATGCGCTCCAACTTCGTCTCCATCCCCACCGACTGCCCGCAGCGCGACGAACGTATGGGCTGGACCGGCGACATCTGCCTGTTCGCGCCGACCGCCACCTACCTGTACGACGTACATGGCTTCCTCAAAAGCTGGCTCAAAGATGTGCGCGCCGACCAAGTCAAATGGGGCACCGTGCCGTTCTACGTGCCATTCATTCCGCTCGGCGTGTGGGCACACCCTCAATCCATCTCCACATGGGGCGACTCCGCCGTGGAAGTGCCATGGACGCTCTACATGGAAAGCGGCGATCCACAAGTGCTCGCCGACTCCTATGACCTGAGCCGCGACTGGGTAAACGAAGTCGAACAATACCTTTCACCAGACGGTGTCTGGGATCGCAAACCCGACTTCCCGCTTGGTCAGCTTGGTGATTGGCTCGACCCGACCGCGCCACCGGAAGACCCCACGCAAGCGATGACCGCCAAGGAACTTGTGGCCACCGCGTTCTACGCCCGCAGCTGCATACAAATTACGCGCATCGCCGAAATTCTGGGATACGCCGATGATGCCGCGCGATACGCCGCGCTACGAGATCATGTGATTGCCGGCTTCCTCGACCGTTTCATTCGACTCGACGGCACTATGACCTCCGACACCCAGTGCGCCTACGCGCTCGCCATCGCCTTCGGCCTGCTCGATGGCGAACCCGTGCGCAAGGTCAAGGCCGGCAACCGTCTGGCCTGCTTGGTGCGCGAATCCGGCGGCAAGGTGAGCACCGGTTTCGCCGGCACTCCATTCGTACTACCCGCGCTGACCCAAACCGGCCATGATGATGAGGCATACCAGTTGCTGACCTCCACCGAATGCCCCAGCTGGCTGTACCAAGTCACCATGGGTGCCACCACCACATGGGAGCGCTGGGATTCCATGCGTCCTGACCGCTCCCTGAACCCGGGAGGCATGACCTCATTCAACCATTACGCGCTCGGTTCGGTAGCCGAATGGATGCACGCGCATATCGGTGGCTTGGAAACCATCGAACCTGGTTGGAAGAAGTTCCGTGTTGCCCCGATTGTGGGCGGTGGACTCACCGAGGCCTCCACCTCGCATATCACCCCGTTCGGCCGTGCGGCAGTCACCTGGCAAATGGGTGCGGACGGCAGCACCGTTGATGTGACGGTCACTGTGCCGGTCGGCACCACTGCCGTTGTGGACATCCCAGACCACGAAGTCCAGAACCTTACCGCCGGCACCCATCATCTCCAGTTCCATATCTGATTCGCTGGCCGAGCTCCCTCCCGGAATACTGAGCAGGGAGCTCCCGAATCCTTTGTATGAAAGGAATAATCATGGCACTCAATGAAGAGACTGCCGCAGCATCCACACTGGCTCCCGACACAGGCCGCCCGCTGACCACACAGGAAAAATGGCGCTTCGGTATTGGCTTTGCGCTGTTCTCCTTGATTTGGATGACAGCCGGCACTTCCGGCTCTCAGGTACTCCTGCCGCAACGCTTCACCGAACTGGGTATCGGTGTGCCCGAGGTGATTCTCGGCACCATGAATTCGGTTGGTTGTGTATTCGCACTCATCGCCAACATTGTGTTTGGTGCGATGAGCGACATTACGCGCTCCCGCTTCGGCAAACGCACCCCATGGATCGTGTGCGGTGGCTTTATCACCGCAGCCGGTTATCTGCTCGCCGCCAATAGCGCCGCGCTCGCCGGCATCGTAGCGGGCTGGTCCATTGTGCAGGTCGGCGTCAATATGATGATTGCCCCGGCAGTCGCCGTACTTTCTGACCGTATCCCCGAAAGTACGCGAGGCACTTTCTCCGCGTTCTACGGTGGCGCGCAGATTGTTGGCCAATCGGCAGGTACATTTATGGGCGCACAATTCATCAAACATATGGGCGCAGGCTTCCTGACCGGTGCGGTGCTCTTTGCCATTACCGGCATCGTTGCAGTTCTGGTCTGGCCGCGCGAACGGTCATCCAAGAACGATGAGGTGGCAGCCAAAACACTGAGCGTCAGCGATATTCTGCGCTCGTTCATCCTGCCAACCCGCAATTGCCACGACTTCTATCTGGCGCTTGTAGGCCGACTGTCGCTTATGGTCGGCTGGTCTATGGTCGCCACCTACCAGCTGTACATTCTGCAAAAGTATGTTGGCCTGTCCGTAGACGAATCCGGTACGGTCATCTCCACTATGTCCGTGATTTCGATGATTGTGCTCATCGTCACGTCCATGATCTCCGGTCCCATTTCCGACCGGTTGCATCGGCGCAAGATTATCGTCGCGGTCGGTTCGGTGATTATCGCCATCGGTATCGCGATTCCCATTATGATGCCTACGGCTCTTGGCATGATGCTGTACGCGGGTGTGGCCGGCACCGGCTACGGCATCTATATTGCCGTAGACCAGGCGCTGAACGTGGACGTGCTGCCCAGCCAGGAGGAGGCCGGTAAGGATCTCGGCATTCTGAACCTTGCCAATACGGTTGGCCAAGTGCTTGCCCCGGTTATCGTCGGCGGCGTTGTGGCCACCAGCAGCTATGCGACCATCTTCCCGATCGCCATCGTCTGCGTGCTTGTGGGTGCAGTGGTTATCATGCTGATTCGCAAGGTGAAGTAGTTTCGGCGTTGGCCGTTTAGCATAATGCTCTCCGCGTGACCATATTGGCTGTGCGGAGAGCATTGTCATATCAGTCGGACGTGGTGATGTGCTCCACATCCCAGCGCACGCCGAGCACTTCGGGCGTCTGGATCACAGCCTTGATGCTTTTCTCGATGTCCGCATCGTTGCGCTTGGTGGTGTCGAGCACGGCGGTGATGGAGACGATGTCGTCAGGCAGGTCGGTCGCGGCGATAGGACGCACGGAAAAGCCTGGGCTATGTACCGCATCGAATACCAGGGAGCGAATCTTCACTTCGTGCTGTTGCAAACAGCGCACTTCAAACGTGTATTCGTGGCCGACCGTCTCGTAATTGTTGATGCTGCGGCGGCGGTCGATGAACCGACCGACGTAGTTGCGGGTCTCCGCTGCTGCCGCCCGCCACGGCCATCTCGCTGACCAGCACGAACAGGGTGGATCCCAATGCCACCAGCGCGTTGGTGCGGATGCCGGCGCTTCGGGCGCGCAACTGGCGTTCGAGCCCTATCAGTGCGCCCAATGCCGTGCCAAGCACGATGCGTACGGTGCAGTCGAGAATAACGGCCAGAGAAAACGTGGTGAACATGAGGATTCACCTCCTGAAAAAAGGCGTCAGGAACTTCCCGCACACCCTACAGCGCCAGCCCGCCTCCCGCAACTACGTCGCCGCGTTCGGGTGGTTCGGGCTCCGTGCGGTGAGTGGGCCGCGGCCGTATGATGGAAGCGCGGGTGGTCCGGGATTGGTCCGGGACTGTTGGATGCGGCGGGAGGTGTCATGGTTCCTATCGAGCACGTGTACAACCAGATTCGCGCGTTTGCCGCTGATGCCGGCGCTCGCAAGGTCGTGCTGTTCGGTTCTCGCGCAAAGGGTGTGAACCGGCCTAAAAGCGATATCGATCTTGCCGTGGCCGGTTGTCCCGATTTCAATCGCTTGGAGCAGAACCTTCAGGACAATCTGTGGTCACTGCTTAAAGTTGATGTCATCAATCTGGATGAGCCGATTTCTTCATCGCTGAGGGCGGAGATTGAGCGTAGCGGAAAGGTGCTGTATGAAAAAGTATGAGAATTACGTTTCCGCATTGAATTCGCTGCGCAAGGCTCCCGAACAGGATCTCGGCAATGATTTCATCCAGAGCGGCATTATTGACAAGTTCGGGTTGCAGTTTGAGCTTGGTTGGAAACTGTTCAAGGCGCTGCTGGCTTATGAGGGAGACCCTGTTTCCGCTTCCGGTTCTCCGCGAGATGTGTTCAAAACCGCTTTTCAATACTATGATTTCATGGACGAATCGTTGTGGCTGCGCATGCTGCGCGATCGCAATGATTCTGCTCATATCTATGATGAAGAACGAGCTCGGCGTCTTGTGGACGCCATCATCGCTGATTACATCCCCGAGTTTGAGCGTGCAAATCAGGGGTTGGTCGCTCGCTACGGTGAAGCATTGAACGATTAGCGTGACAGGTATGGCATCGGGCGCGCTGGGTGTTGGCGAACGAATTAATGGGGTGAACCTCGGCAATTGGCTGGTGCTGGAGCGGTGGATGAAGCCGGGGATTTTTGCCGCCAGCGGCGAGGCGGACGAGATCTGGCTGCATCGGGCTACGAAGTCGGCTGAGCTGGAGGCTTTGCTGACGCGGCATCGCGACACGTATATTACCGAGGCCGATTTCCGGAACATTGCCGCACATGGCTGCAATCTGGTGCGTATTCCAGTGCCGTATTTCGTGTTCGGGGATGTGCCCGGTCACCCGGGCTGTACCGAGTATCTGGACAGAGCGTTCGACTGGGCCGAGCGGGCCGGGCTCAAGATTCTTATCGACCTGCACACGGTGCCCGGCTCGCAGAACGGATTCGATAACGGCGGCCTCACCGGCGTGGTGCGCTGGCATCGTAGCCCGCGAGCGGTCGCCTATGCGCTGGATGTGCTGGTCCGTCTGGCTCGCCGGTATCGCGACCACGCGGCGCTGTTCGGTATCGCAGTGCTGAATGAGCCGATTGACTGGCTGACGTATGCCATGTCACCATCGAGCAGGCAGGCGAAAGACCGGTCCGAAGCGCGAGGAAGCGGGCCTATTCCGATGGCGTTCCTCAAGCGTTTCTACCGCGAGACATGCCACCGGTTGCGCCCGATTCTGGCAGGGAATCAAGTCATCGTGTTCCATGACGGCTTCCGACTGGGCCGTTGGCGGGACTGGTTCGTGCGCGAGGGCATGCGGGGCGTCATGCTCGATACGCATGTCTATCTGGTCATGGCCGAGCAATTCCCGCTGTTCCGTCTGATCCCGGATCGGTGGCTGATGGGCTGGTATCGCTTGTTCGTGCGCTGGAACGAACGCCGCATCCGCCGGGCCGCGCGCTATACGCCGGTGATTGTAGGGGAGTGGTGCGTGGCCAACAATCTGGTGAACCGAACCCCTTCAGCGAGGAATGCCGTCTATCGCGAGGTCGCCGCCATGCAGCGCAAAGCGTGGAGCGCATCTGCCGGGCAGATCTACTGGAGCTACCAACTGCGCGGCAATCGCGCTTTCCTGCCCACTATCGACCCGCAATCCGACACGTCACGGCTCGACCCATGGGATCTCACCCACGTTTGGCACGCCGGTTGGATGGCTTGGGGGCTCAGGGTATGTTTGGCGACACTAAGTTGCCAAGCTCTGGCAAGATGGCGACACTGACGGAATCTCTGCGGCGCCAAACTGCCAGTTCTTGGCAGGTTGACGCCGCAGAGTGACGTCTGTGCGGTGCTCCTCTGCCAAGGAGTGGCAGTTTGGCGCCGTTGAATGGCGGTTTTGTGGCGCTAGCCTGCCAAACACTGGCAGCTTGACGCGATTATTTGTACTGAGTGAGGCCAAGCTGTCAGCGTTTGGCAAGTTAGCGCCACTCGGGACAACGGCAGTCTCGGCTACCGCCACATTTACGCGATGAATATGAATCGCAACTGTAACGCTCAGCGATACCCGTCCCACAGGGGCAGGGGCATCAGCACGTCCTCGCAGTCGGCCCACATGGCATTGAGGTCTTGTCCTGGGGCGCGCAGCCAGCGCAGCTGAAGGCCGTCCATCATCGAGAATCCGGCCTGCAGCACATGTTCGACGTTGACGTCTTGCGGCACGGCCCAGTTGATGTTGAGCGCCATGGTGACCGTGCGGCGCTCGCGGTCGGCGAAATAATCGTGTGCGGGATGGGCCGGGTCGAGCGCCTCGGCGCTCAGCGTGGAGAACATATGCACCAACGCGGGCCTCTTGTTGTTCACCGCCACCACCTGACGCCACATGTCCGCGATAAGCGGGCGCTCCTGGGCGACCATCGCGGCGTTGATCGATTCGGTGACCCGGTCGTATTCCTCGGTCAGCGCCAGATCGAGCAGTCCCTCCTTGCTGCCCACGTAATGCAGCACGCCGGCCTTGGTGAGTCCCACTTCGGTGGCGATGCGTTGCAGTGACGTGCCGTAATAGCCGAACTTGCCGAACGATTCGACGGCGGCGTCGAGAATCGTGGTACGACGATCGGTATCGGTAGAGGAGGGGGCGTTCATACAGGCAACCTTACGGTCGGTTAGTAGTGGTTCCAAATGATTTCGGCGTGTTGTGTCGGAGATTTTGATAATCTACCTACCAACCGGTTGGTCGAGAAAAAGCGACGACTGAGGTTCGTGGAGGAACCTCAGCCAACGTTCCAAACCAACAGCAACCCTACTGGGCCGGAAACGACACACAACGACGAACACAACACGACAACGAAACAACGCAACAACAACCGCACAACCTAAGGAAAGAGGCAACATGAGCGAGTCCCCCTACCTGTCCGTCAAGGATTTGACCCTGGAAGAGAAGGCGTCCCTCACCTCCGGCGGCGACGCCTGGCATCTGCAGGGCGTGGAAGCCAAAGGCATCCCCGGCTACATGATCACCGACGGCCCCCACGGCCTGCGCAAGTCCCTGGCCTCCAGCACCGGCGAGACCGACCTTGACGACTCAGTGCCCGCCACCTGTTTCCCGCCAGCTGCCGGCCTGTCCAGTTCCTGGAATCCTGAGCTCATCCACAAGGTTGGCGAAGCAATGGCTGAGGAGTGCATTCAAGAAAAGGTGGCCGTGATTCTTGGCCCCGGCGTCAATATCAAGCGCAACCCGCTTGGTGGCCGCTGCTTCGAATACTGGTCCGAAGACCCGTACTTGGCC
>OGRE01002335.1_pt1 | contig 13547 bp, 9 predicted proteins | sample 1553421 | NCBI WGS metagenome assembly OGRE01 (sample SAMEA2580076, study PRJEB22360) | human gut metagenome | biome: human gut; feature: human-associated habitat; material: faeces | place: Denmark | collected 2008/2010 | reverse complement strand
TTCAACATCTCAACGAAGAACAAAACCGAAAGTGCGCAGGAATTCGGACGTTATCTCTCACTGGATTTAAGTTAGATTTATTCCAAATTAAATCATATTATAGGATGAAAATAGTGCCGGCAAAATCCGCATGAAAAAATGTTATGCGATAGCTCACGCTCAAATCTTAATCGAAAAGACGGTGGTAGGCACCCGTCCGTTCATTTCATGCTAGCGCCATTTTAAGGAATTGCTCGGATGTTGCACGCAGTTCATTGAGCCGTGCAACATCTAGCTTAGACACAAACGGCTTAATTCTCGTTCCGCCTTCGAAATCGGGCGGCAACAAATGCTCTTCCGACAATCCAAGCTTGGTGAGAAGCGTCTTCATGCGAGAGCTGCTCTTCTCGGTTCCAAACGTAAGGAAAGGCTTTCCATAAAGAATAGAGAACACCGTGGCATGGAATGAGTTAGATACTACGCACGCGGCCTTGTCGATTAACGTGAGGAAGTCAGCAGGGCCAATCCCCCACACGTTGATGGAATGCGCCTTATAATGAATTGGATTCCTCGAGTAGTAAACGATAGTCAGATTTCGTTCTGCTGCGAGCTCATCAATATATTTCACCATGTCTTTATTCGGCCACAGCGTATAGGCAAAGATATACTTGCCTTCTTTGAGCCTCTTCTGGAGTTCGGGTGCTTGAATATGCCGATAGTCCTTCAGATCAAGCAAAAGCGTCGGATCAAGCGTTTCGACGATGGATTTATCCGTCAAGTCCTGAAACTGCCCAGCAACAGAAATCTCACGCACGGATACCGAGTCAAAACGATTTAGCCAACCGGAAATCCTCTTCTTGTCTTCTGCGGTGAAATTCTTCTCTACAAACTTGGCATGTGACATACTTGGCGCATACGCGATTTTCTTGGTGTCGTTAGGCGCAAATGAAAGGAAGAACGGCGGAACAGGACCGCGAGTACAATCCAGATTCCAGATTTGATCGCTTCCGCAAATAAACGCATCAAAGTCGTTCAAATCCTGAGCCATCTGCAGGTCTGCGTCAGTGCCTTCGTAAGTATTCTTAGTCAGATTAAAATGCCTGTGCCAAAAAGTCTGGAAACTGCTGCGTCTGCGTAGATTGCCCGGAAGGAACAGCAAATCCACGGCAAACGATTTGATACCGTATTTCCGGAAAATCCAGTAATTCCGGAAATCCTCACTACGATAATCAATAACGTGCACATCATGCCCGAGATCAGTAAGATATTTCCTCAACGCATAAGTTTGCAGAGCGGAACCAAAATTATATGCACAATGGAAAGTGATTGTTCCAATTTTCATTTTATCCATCTCCTCAAATCTTCATTTCCCTAACATGTTTTCCGTGATTATTCCTTGAACCCTTGCCCTTAACCGCGACGGATAGGGTTTTCACAGACGGATAGATGTCTATGGCAGACACCACGAGCACAGCCAAGAACAGCACAGCCGATACCAACGTATACGCAGTCGGGTGCCACGCCAATACACATGTTTGCACAGATACTAGCAGAATATTCGCCAGCATAAGTGGCCGGTTCACGTTGATTTTGACGATCTGATTGGCCATAACCACACGTATGGCGTACATGACCAAATTACTGCCGACCATAGCCCATGCAGCACCTTGTAGACCCATAACATGAATGAGAAGCCAAGTTAGCACGATGACCACGATCGCCGCTGCAGCTGTAGATGTCATCAAGTGCCGAGTCTTCATACTCGCAGTGAATACCGTCCCATAAAATCCCGCAAATACATTAAACAAAAACGCCAGAATAAGAATTGGTATGATAGGCCATGAATCATAGAATTTTTTCTGCAACAGCAATGAAGCGAGCCAAGGAGTCAGCAGCATGAGTCCCGATGCCGCAAGAAAGCAGAATGTACGGAATACAGCGAACACGTTGCTGTAGAATTTGCCAGTATCCGTTTTCTTGAACTCCTGGAATGCGGACAAACTCCATGCCTGCCAGAACGTGGACGAAACCATGTTCATTACGTTAGGTATCTTACTGGCCGCAGCGAATAAGCCAGATGCTCCGATACCAAGCATGCTGGTAATGAAAAACCTGTTTACACTCGTGCCGACCCACCAAAAAATGGCATTCGGCATCAACGGCACGGAATACAGCAGCATCTTTTTAAGGATCCGCCGATCACGCTCTTTGCTTGGAAAGGCCACATATTTCCAAGAACCTCCGAATATGAGATACAGAACGACCGCGACCAATCCTCCGAAGATCAAGGAAACGAAGTATCCCTCAACCTTCCAGCCGAGCAATCCGATAAGCAGGCCGGCCGAAGATGCGGATGCAAGGGACGATGCAATGGATGCCCAGGTGATGAGCTTTATCTGGTTTAAACCGCGAGCTACATTCGCCAAATATGCGTTGAATGCGGACGAGACAAAATATGCCAGATAAAGCCATTCATAGTTCCCAAGACCACCAAATATCGGCAAATTCAGCAGTGGAAGCAACAGAAGCATAAGCAGACAGCCGAACAGTGTAACCCAGAATCCGACGGATATGTATTGCTTCTTATCATTCGGATCATCGATGATATACCGCGTTGTGGCGTCGCCGATGGACAAGGTCAGGACCGGAGTAATCAAGCCAGCCACGGTCAATGACATGTCCGTCACACCATACTGCGCCGTCGTAAGGAAATAGGTATACAACGGTACCAGTAGGAACGTGATCAGCTTCGTCGATACGGTATTCAGCGTAAACAGGCCGATATTTACCAGCAGATTTTTGTACTTGCCCAAGGAAAACCTCCGCAATCAGTTCATAAGAATACGATCTAGTCCGAATCTCTGAGAGCGGCAGATCTTGGAGGATTCACGGAAATGACCTACAGCGATATACATGATAAACACCTCATTATCGGGGACACCGAGCATATCACGAGTTTTCTTATCGTTTTCCTCGCTGAACATTGTATTGAGCGGGCAGGCGGCAAGACCGCATGCCTCCAATGAGTACAACATTGACATAGCAAACAACCCACCATCAACGTATCCCTCGTTATGTTCATTTGTTCCCATAAACACCCGCAAATCGGCGGTTACGAGTACTAATGCCGGAGGCAGGTTATATCCGCCGAAACCGCCTTGTACTTTCAATGCCTCGCCGATTAATTTCCGATCGGTGAAGATACGAATGCGGGCCGGCTGTCTGTTGCAGACAGATGGAGTATGCAGAGACATGGTGACTGCTTTCTCAAGATCCGTTCGCGTTACTGGCTCATCAGAATAGGAACGTACCGCATGCCGACGTTCCGTTAACTCAACAAACGGAACAACAGCATTGTCTGCTTTAGAAGCCAGGGAAAGCTCAATGCTTGGATATTCGTTTTTAGAAGCCGATACGATATCAGCATTTGTGTCATCATCGAATAATTCCGTCATAAACGTGACGTCTTGATCAGCGAGTACATGACGCCTACGATATTCGCCCAAGGCAAGTATCATGTCTTTATAGACCGGATTGTTACGCCATTGAGTATCGACCTTTGAAAGTCTTGCCGATAAATCAGCGGCATTACGTAAAGCCCCGCGACCACGACCATACTGATAAGTATCGAAGGAGAAACCCTTCTCAATCTGATGCACGAAAAAGATCAGTAGGCTCTCCATCTGAACCTGATCTGAACATTCAGGAGCAGCATAAGATTGTGCAAAATTTCTGAATTCCCGTTTTCCTTCATGCTGTAACGCACGATTTGTTTTCCAGCGCTGCCTTTTTTCAATCAATGAAACAGGCAAAATCTTTTTGATAGCTGATTTAACACTCATTTATTTCCTCGCTCCATTTTTAGAGATTCAATTAATAATGTCAGAAAGAACTTTTCTTCAAAAGTTTTTTCACACAATCTTTTATGTTATGCGTATTATCCAAAAGGAAAACTTTTAGCAATATAAGCTTAATTTTGTCAGATAAGCAAAGAAGCTGAAAAGAATTTCTCGAACAAGTCTCTAGTACCTTTTTTCGTATCGAATGACGTAGCTTACTTTTTTCCTTTGATGCCGGACAATCAATCAAGAGAGTGTATATATACAGATATAAACGCACGATATGTGCATCAAATCTAATGGAGGAACCTTCCGAATGCGCTATTCGCTGAATCTCGGACAACGATTTGAAAGCACTATCAACCGTTGCGAGCGAGGTCCTTTTAGAAAGAGACCCTTCAGTAATGCGATATCTGTAACAAGGCTTGCTCACATAAGCAACACGGCTGCATTGTCGCAGAATCTTATTCAAAAAGAGAGCATCTTCAAGAAGAGCAAACCCCTGAGGATACAAAATATGCAAATCAACAAGAAACTGTCGATCATACATAAAAGCCCAGGAAAAATAACCTATATGCTCAGCATAAATATACTCAACGCACTCATGCCCAGTACTTGTTTTTACATCCGGAAAAGAATACTCGACCGGCCTTTCCCCTATGGAGCCATCTGGGAATAACGTCTCAAAATTGAAAGACACCATCTGAGCTTTATTTCGTTCAGCCGTTTCAACCAGCAAAGACACGGAATCAGGCAAATATGCATCATCCGAGTCAAGGAGTAAAACATACTTCCCGTGCGCTTTGCTAATCCCAAAATTTCTCGCCGCAGAAACACCCTCATTATCTTTAGAGAAAACAAGCACTGAGGGAAAGCGTTTCTGCATATTCATCAAAATAGACAGAGTCGAATCTGATGAACCATCATTTACGACAATTATCTCTAAATTTTGATAGTTCTGCTTCAGAACACTTAGAACACATTCTTCAATATATTTTTCCGCATTATATGCAGGAATAATGACTGAGACTTGAGGAACACTTTTTGTTAGCATTACATATTCCTTACTTCAATAGAGATATGAGAAGAACATTATTCATATAAGTTCCAAGATGCCGAGCAAAAAGCTTACCGATGATGATTAGCTAGCTTAGAGAATAGATTCTTAAAAGCATCGTCCATGTCCTCAAACTTAAACTCTGTAATTAACCTAGACAGCACCTCTCCAGTACGATGTCCCACATAAAAGGCAAGACGATGGGTCAATTGATCCCTGTATCTTTCTTTCGGCTCTCGCCATGAAGCGGTATATTGATGAATACTATATGTATTCTTCTTAATATGAAACCCTCCTATACCGTAAAGCGGGTTGAAGCAATCGGAGGGCAATATCGTCCATTTTCCAATGGACTGCTTCTCATCCTTTTTTTGGAACCCTTTTTCCATTAGAAGCTGCGTAAACATTTCATTAACAGTATGCTTTGATCTGAAGTCATCAGAATCCACATACTCTAATGCATCGTATTTTGAAAGCACTTCTCCAGCCAAAGAATCATGCTTTTTGCACGACAGAAAAAGTCCGCTATTAACAGTGCATGTGCTCTTTTCGATTGCAGAAATACACTTATAGGAAGCAACAAGACCTCTTATATCTTTAATTAGCTCACTTCCAAGATCCATATAAATTCCACCGTAGTTATATACAGCCCAGAATCTGACGTAATCACTTACGAAAGCCATCCTCCCTGATTCATAAGCCGCTTTTGTAAACGGATGGTCATTTACATTGAAATTATCTTCATTCCAGCATTTGATTTCATATCCAGGAGCATACTTCTTCCATGTCTCAATTACATCTAAGGCATGCTGCGAAAGCTTGTTCCGTCCAAACCAGCAATAGTGTATAATTTTTTCCACGATTACCTCATCAAAAATCCTAGTAGGGAAGCTTTTTGCATTACAGGTTTATTATTAACACTTATCAAACAATAAAATTAATTCTGCGAACATCTGAACATTTTTTATTGTTTGAAAATTTTTCCCAAAAAAGTCTCTTGATGATTAGAAGATGTCTTAAACTGTTGTTTCCAAGTCAACTTGAAAAGATCGGTGTCTTTTGTCAACGCTTTCCATTTCAACGCATCATATGGCTCATCAAGCACCTTAAATAATTCATCACACATCGGATTATTTGGCTTAATCTGTTTAAAAGCTTGATCTATGTATGAGTCATGTCTCTGAGCAAGAACGATGAGATAATCAGTCAACAAATAATCTACAAGGAATTGCTCTTCTTCCCAATACTTGAGGAAGTAATCACGAATTGTGGCGAATACACGTCTATGCTCATTATCACAGCCTAATGAATAATTAGCAAACATGCCTCCCGCGACTGATGCATGGAAATAGTCGGGTCTTTTAATAGAAAACAGAGGAGCAGAGTATAAAGATTTATCTAGCGAACCTGCACAGAAAAAAGTGGCATCCAACCACAAGCCACCATATCGTGAAAGAAGCTCTAGCCGAAGAAAATCCGAAATATGCGTCTTAGATAGACTTCCTTCGTTATATCGTCTCCGAATACACTGGGGAAAAGAAACATATTCCCGCACATTCTTGTCAGTAATTATAATTACTTCCCGATTTCCTGCATTACGCCGAACAGAGTCAACGCAGGCCTTTACAATTTCCGGGGCATTATCCAGACCCTGCCACCAGCACATCCAGATTTTATTCTCTAACGCCGGATCAACCTCCGGAAGAGGCGCCCGGTAGTCGTATGCAGCGTAAAAATCACCGAACTTGTTCTCAAGATACTTGAGAACCGTTTCGTGCTTACGAAGTAACCGCTTCTTGACCGCGTCCGATTCCTTATATCCATTGTGATTCATTACCTGGATATCTAATTTTGCACGAAAAGTATTGATCGCTTCGGGCCACGAAGTCACTTCAGCAATTTTTTGCGTTGCATACATTTCTTCTGAAGCACGATGAACAATCCGGCCAAGATTATTATGTTTCTTCGTCATCGCTGAATCACCCTCTCGTATAAATCAACCAATGCCAATGCATACTCATTTTGCAGACATCTTGCGTTGACATATTCACGGCAAGAATGCTGCATGGCTGAATAGTTCAATGCGCTAACTGCGGCGCATTTTAGCATGCTATTAGACAAATCCACAGCATTCCCCGATTCAAACGTGACCCCTGTCTTGCCTTCCTCCACCAGTTCTGGAATACCACCAATCCTGGCACCGATAATCGGGGTCTGGGCAGCCAAGGATTCCAAACCGGAATATGGCATGTTCTCACGCCACTCGGAGCTCAGCACGGTGAAGCGGGCATTGCCGACCTCTCGTTGCAGATCCTCGCCGCTCTTGTATCCCAGCAGATGAATGCGCGAAGCGGCCTGCGGGCCAGCCGAGGCTATCAGCTGTTCAATGGCACCGCGTTCCGGTCCGTCACCCACAATGTGCAGATCCCACACATCAGGAATCACTCGGGCATCTTGATCATCGCTCTGCGCATTGGCACTCCCCTGAGCGAGCCCTGCAGCCTGCAGAAATGCCTTCACCAAGGTGAGAATGCCCTTCTCCTTGGAAAGGCGACCGAAGAACAGGAAATATGGTCTTGCTCCGGCCTTCGTATCCTCGAATTTATGCGTGTTCGCCACCCGGGCGCCCATCGCCATCTGCGAATCGGTCAGGAAGTTCTGCATCGCGACGGTCTTGCCGGCAAAGCCGCCTTCATCGAGCTTATTCTTCATGAACTGCGAAGGCGCGATGATCAGATCGATCATGTCATATGAGTGGTGGAATTTCAGGAATTCCGCTTCCATGGTGGCCAAGGCGCTCTTCGCACGGGATCCCTTCACGCATACATTTTTGGTGGCGTGCATGAAATGCCTGTCCAGGCAGGCATCGCAGACCTCTCCCCTGCCGTTCACCATGGTGTAGGCCGGGCACAGCAGAATATAGTCGTGCGCCGTGTATACCACCGGCACATGATGCTTCTTCAGGTACGGGGCATCCAGAATCGACAGCGTGAGCTGGCGATGCACATTATTCATATGGATGATGTCGGGCTTGAACTCCTCCAGCAATGCCTCGAACTTACGCTTCGCCTCGAACGAGTAAATCAGCGTGGAGGCTTCCTGCACCTTCTTGAATGCGGAGATCTCCCCCACATAATCCTTTTCAGAGACAAAATACTTGCTCCAACGACTTGGTTCGTTATTGGGATGCTTCATGGAGAAGAACGCCACCTCATGGCCAAGCTCCTTCAAGCCTTCGGCCAAGGCAAAGAAATATGTTTCGGCGCCGCCCTTGCGGTAGAAGTACTTGTTGACCAGCAGAATGCGCATCATTCACCGACCTTCTCGCCCTTGTATAAAGCCAGAGTCTGATCCACTACCGAGTCCCAGCTGTATTTGCCGGTAATGAAATCAGCGGCCTCATTCTTATACTTCTGGACTTTCTGAGGATGTCGGATTAGTTCATTCAATGCCTTGTACAACGCATCCGCGGAACCATGCGCGAAGGAGGCAGCCTTATCCTCCACCACTTCCGTACATTCGGCGATATCCGAAGTCAGGCAGCAATTGCCATAGCTCATCGCCTCGAGCAGACTCATGGGCATACCCTCAAGATCACTCGGCAGCACATAGATATACGCGTTGCTATACAACTCCTGCAGCATACGCCCCTGTACAAAGCCGGTCAGTATGATACGCGGGTCCTGCGCCGCCATCTGTTTAACCTGCTCATAGTATTCCGTTGAATCGGAAGACCCACCAGCAATAACCAGCTTCTTATCCGTATCGAGCTTGCCGAACGCGTCGATCAGATAGTGCACGCCTTTTTCTGGAACGATACGACCAAGGAACAGGATGTAGTCATCCTTGTGCAAACCATATTCGCTGGTGATTTCCTGTGCCGTAACCAGCTGTTTGCGTTCTATGCCGTTGGGAATGAACCGGGTATCACGCTCATACGTGTTCTTGAAGTATTCCTGCATGTTCCGGCTGAGCACAATGACCTCGTCCGCGCACTTGGCCGCGGTACGTTCGCCGAACTTCAAATACGTGGAGGCGAACCTTCCCCACTTGGCACGCTGCCAGTCGAGGCCATGGATAGTGGCAACGGTACGAATTCCCGCCCAATGCGCCAGTCGGAGCATCACACACGGCCCTTCGGCATGGTAGTGAATCACATCCGGCTTCGCTGCAATCGCCTTCAACGTGGCGAAGAAGGAGGAAGACAGCGCAGCCATGCCTTTGGCATCAATCGTGGTCACAGGAACGACTTGAACACCCTGATATGAGAATGGCTTGTCTGAAGCATTGACGGTATTATCGAATTCAGCTCCGGCCACATTATGGCCCTTGCGATTGTATACTACAACCCGATTCCCCCGTGCCGACATACGCGAAGACAGCTCATCGACCACAATTTCAACACCGCCCTCACGAGAAGGTATACGCTTATGCCCGATAAATGCAATTCTCATGTCTTGAACAAGCTCCATAAATCTATCGCGCAAGACCTTCTTTAAAAGAAGCGAAGTAGGAATAACCAATATGAAAGCGCTTATCAACATTGCCAAACACAGGTAACCCCCTCATCTGCACATACATCTTTTGTATTCTTTCATTGCCTATAGACGGGGGCATTGTTGACGACAGTTGGTGCAATAGCAGTGATGCAGTAACACTGCAATAACGCAATAACTCTAAATTCTAAAAATAAATTTTGCACTATCAGCTGAAATAGTGAATGACGTCAGAACCACTTGAGGGACAACAACGAAAAAATTTTCGTTGTTGTCCCTCAAGAACTAGAGATTCTCCAATTAGCAGCATTCTGCAGGCGGAATATAATCTCAATAGTTTATTTGTTGGTTGCCGCGCAGTTTGGTGTGACGTCGGTGATCATCTGACCGCCGGCCACGGCGACACTGCCGCCGCTCACCCGGTAGTCCTTGCCCTGCCCGCCGTTGTTGTCCCAGACGGAACCGCCATCCGTGAACGCCATGCGCACCTGCCCGCCGGCGGTGTCCGGGATCGTGTACCTGTACCAGCCGCCGCAGGAGGCCTCCATCTGCTGCGCGCCGCCGGACCACTTGCCGTTCGCCTGGTAGTTGACCTTCGCGGTCTTCCACGAGGAATCCGGCTTGTACCACACCGTCATCGGGCTCTCGTCGAACGACGGGGCGGAGTACGAGACCTTCCCCCCGGACACGGACACGACCGAGCCGCTCACCCGGTAGTCCTTGCCCTGCCCGCCGTTGTTGTCCCAGGCGGAACCGCCGTCCGTGAACGCCATGCGCACCTGCCCGCCGGCGGTGTCCGGGATCGTGTACTTGTCCCAGCCGTTCCTGTACAGGGTCATCCGCTGGGCCGAGCCCGTCCACTTGCCGTTCGCCTGGTAATGCACCTTCGCGGTCTTCCACGAGGAATCCGGCTTGTACCACACCGTCATCGGCTGCTTCGGCACGCCCGTGACCGTGACCTGGACGGACGCCGACTTGCCGCCCGCCGTGGCCTTGATCGTCGCGGTGCCGGCCTTCGAACCGGCCGTGACCACGCCCGTGCCCATCACGTTCGCGACGCTCGAGTCCGAGCTCGTCCACGTGACCTTGCGGTCCGTCGCGTTGTCGGGCTTGACCGTCGCGGTCAGCTGCGCGGACGCGCCGGACTTCAGGGCAAGCTTGCCGTCCCTCACACCATCACCCGAAACCGACACCGACGAGACCGGAACAGGAACATTCGCTACGGTAACGGTGATCGAAGAGGATATATCGCCGGCGGTTGCGGTAATGGTGGTGGTTCCGACCTTTAGGGCCGTAACCTTACCGTCGGATACTTTTGCCACAGAGTTGTCTGAGTTGTCCCAAGAGACCGTCTTATTAGTTGCGTTGTCTGGCTTGACCGTCGCAGTCAACTGTGCCGATGAGCCAACTTTCAGGCTCAGCCTGCCATCGCTTACTCCGTTACCCGAAATCGTCACCGACTCCACTGGAATTGGCTGCTGAATATTGCAGTTCACGGCGGTCACCGTGCTCGAAGAGCCATCCCAGCTGACCTTGCCGGAGAATTCGATGCCGGGCTGGCTGGCGCCAGGGGTCTGCGCGCCGGAACCGTTGGTGAAAATCACACGGTACTTGCCTTCTCCCAGATCCGGCACCTCGTACTTGTAGGTGCCGGCCTTGGCGCAGGAATCGTCGGCGGTCAGCTGGGTCATTTCAACGCCCGGCCAGTTGCCATTGTTCTTGGACGTGGTGTCGTTGTACACGTACGCGTAGATCTTGCTCCAGCCGGAAGGCTTGGTGGCGTAAATCACGTTGGAGACTTCCGGCTTCACACCAGTGATAGTGATGGTGATGGAGTCGGACTTCTTGTTCGTACCGGCAGTGGCGGTAATCTTCACCGTTCCCGCCTTAAGACCGGAAACCTTGCCCTTGGAATCGACGGTGGCAACAGAAGTGTCGGAAGAAGTCCAAGTCACGGAAGGACGCTTGCCCGTCGGATAGGTTGTCACATCCGCCTTGAGCTGCACGCTCTGCGTGGAAGCGAGATCCATGGAAGTGTCGCCGGAAACCTTGATGGCAGTAACGGTCACATTCCTTGGATGGCAAGGCTCTTTGGCGTCAATGTAGCAATCCGGATCCAGACCGTTCTTCTCCATATACTCCATGCAATATTTGTCGCACGGGCTGGAAGTGCCGTCACTCGGGTCGTAAGTAGGATCACCATACTTGGTGTAAGAGTAAGTGTGCTTGATGGCTTCGCCGTCTGCACCGGTGCCCTTCACCGTGACCGTCACCACTTCATCCGACTTGGCCTTGCTGCCGATTTCAATGGTGTCGCCGTCCTTGAAGGAACCGGATTGACCGTCGGAAGTGGAATAAGTGGTGTTGGTGGACTGGTAGGACCGGAGAGTGACCGTCTTAGATTCGCCCGGAATGGTGCCCTTGTTCGGATACGCCTCGGCGGTGGAGACCTTGCCGGAACGGGTCTTATTGGAAAACGCCGCGATGGACTGGCCCTTCACCGTGCCGGAGGTAACCTTACCGCCGGAAACGGTGATGGTGGAACCGGTCACTTCATCCGTATAGGTGCCGTTGGCCAGCTTGGTGCTAGTACCCGCAAGGTTCTTGTCGGAAGCGTTGGCGTTGGCCACCATCATGCCGTCCTGAGCTGCGGAACCGACATAACGCTCGACCATCAGGCAGTTGTCGTCGCCGCAGTTGGAGACGTTTGATGCTTCGCCGACCATGGCGTTGCGGAAGTGGTTGACGGCCACGACTTCCGGATCCTTCCACAGGTCGGAGCCGGCGTCGCCGAGCTTGGAGTTCTCGGTGAACGGACCGCTGCCATTACCGTAAGTGCCGACGCCACCAGTGCCATACGCGCCGCCGTCCTTGTACGGGCGGTCGAAGAACAGGCTCATGCCGTTCTTCTGCGCGGTCACACCGGCCCAGCCGTACTTGATCCATTCGTCGGAGAGCTCCTGTGGAATGTTGGCTTCGCCATTGGCGAAGTTATCGTGCGATTCCACCCAGTTCACGGACTTGTCCTCGGTCACCTTGCTGTGGGAGGTGAAGTGGCTCGTGCCGAGATTCTTGAACTGCACGGCGTTGCGCACCTCATGACCGTAGCTGGAGTCGGTGATGCCGCCGCCACGCGGAGAGCTGCTGTTGAACAGGTTGGCGTAGTCGGCTTCGCGAACGTTGGCATCTTCAAGCACTTCGCCATACTGGTACTGTGCGCCGTTCTGCAGGATGGTATCCCAATAGTGGGACTGCTTGCCGCCGAATACCTCATCAGAAAGCTCGATATGCTTGGCAGCGTCATACCGGAAGCCATCAGCGCCGTCGGCCACGGTCTGCACGAGCAGATCATGCATGCCTTCGGTGACGGTATCATCCTGAGTGTTCAGATCCCACAGGCCAGAAAGCTTGTGCTGGGTGCAGTCCTCTCGATTGTTGTAATCGGAGATCTGCTTGTCCTCATGGTAGTAGGCTTTGTTCTTCCACTTGCCTTCGATCACATCAAAATCGGAAGTGAAATGGTTGGACACGGAATCGACGATGATGCGCAGGCCGTACTGGTGTGCCAGCTTGCACATTTCCTTGAATTCGTCTTCCGAACCGACCACATAGTTACCGATGGACATGTCGGTTGGCTGGTAGACATAGTACCAGTTGAGGTACCAGTTGCCGGTGCCGAGCTTGCGGTTGTCCTTGATTTTGACGATTGGTTCGGTTTGGATGGAGGTATAACCGGCCTTGGCGATATCCGGAATGTTCTCCATGATGGTTTTGAAGGACCATTCAAAGGCGTGCAGGGTTGCACCGTCCTTCATATCCTTCGGCAGGCCGTACTTCTGACGGGCTGCTTCGAACGTCGGATTGCCGATGGTGTCGGCGTAGCTGTCACGGGTGGCGGCGTTGGCCTGCTGCGGTGCGGCCGTAGCGAGTGAAAGACCCGCGAGCAGCGTGGTGGCCGCGGCAAGGAACGCCACGGTCTTCTTGCTCAGACGAGCAAGCGTTGCTGATTGTTTCATCATCTTCCTTGATTGGATTGGATTTGTTCAGGTAAGGCTGAGGCCCGATTCCCCTGGAATACGGAATCAGGCCTCAGCTGTTTTCAGTTATTTGTTGGTTATGGTGCAGTTTGGTGTGACGTCGGTGATCATCTGACCGCCGGCCACGGCGACACTGCCG
>OGRE01002320.1_pt1 | contig 13645 bp, 13 predicted proteins | sample 1553421 | NCBI WGS metagenome assembly OGRE01 (sample SAMEA2580076, study PRJEB22360) | human gut metagenome | biome: human gut; feature: human-associated habitat; material: faeces | place: Denmark | collected 2008/2010 | reverse complement strand
CTCGGTTGGCGTCAGGCACAGCTCCTAGGATACAGGGTATAATGCGTCAGCCCTGGTGCGCTACAGATACTGTGGCGTGAGCCGATAGGAGGCTATCACAAGAAAAGTGGCGACGGAGGTATCAGAACCTTCGTCGCCACTTGCTTTTGGCGGAAGCGCTTTGACTAGTTAGAGCGCTCCGTGGTAAGTAATGTCTGACTGTGCTGCTTAGTTCGCCTTTTTAGCCATTTTCTTTTGGTGCCGCTTACCTACAGCCAGCACAGCGATGTAGCCCACGATGCCAGAGATAAGGCTACCTACCAGGATGCCCAGCTTAGCCTCACTGAGCCAGTCTAAGTGTAGTTGTACATCGTACGACAGACTGGCGATAAACATGGAGACTGTAAAGCCGATACCGCCCAATATGGACACTGCAAAGAGCATCGCAGGGTAGACCCCCTCAGACCACTCATGCTTCGTCAGGCGGATATAGATATAGGTAAAGAGAAAGATGCCGATAGGCTTACCGATGAATAGCCCCAGTGTAACTGCAAAGGGGAGTGCCGAGATCCCACCCATTGCAAAGGTAGAAAAGTCAATGCCCGCATTGACAAACGCAAAGATAGGCAGGATCAAGTAGTTCACCCAGTCCGTGAGCGCATGCTCTAGGCGCTGCACAGGAGGAATAGCCGATGCTGCAGCCTGGCGTAGACTATTGATCATCGCAATGTCAGCGCCCTCTAGATGGGTCGCTTCCCCCTTCTTAGTACTCTCCGTAGCAGGAAGCATTCTAGAGATAGCCCCAGCGAGGCTACCCAGCTGGTGACGTGATACAGACGTGGTCATAGGCACTGTCAGAGCCACCATCACACCAGCGATGGTTGTGTGTATACCGCTCTGTAGGAAGAAAAACCATACGACAAAAAGCCCGACCATGTAAAGCCCAATATGGCGTCCCCCCACACGTCCTAGGAGAGCCAGGAGAGCAACGACCGCCAGGCCCAGTCCGAGCATCAGCAGGTTGATGCCCGTGGAGTAGAAGAGCGCTATCACGATGATACCGCCTATATCATCAGCCACCGCTAGAGTAGTCATAAAGACACGTAGCGAAGCGGGCACATGATCCTTTAGTACCATCAGTACAGCCAGTACGAAGGCTATATCCGTGGCCATCGGGATAGCAGCACCTCGGCTCGCATCACCCGCCGGAGCGATCAGCCAGAAAAGGAGGATCGGCACAATCATACCTCCGATAGCTCCCACAACAGGCATCATAGCTTTTTTGACCGAGGAGAGCTCTCCTACGAGCAGTTGCTGCTTGATGTCTAGTCCGACGACAAAGAAGAAGAAAACCATCAAGACATCATTGGCAAAAACCAAGAAGCTCATCGGCTCGCCATGATACTGAAATATGTCCAGTCCCAAGATGTTTAGGTTGATCGGTATAGTGAGCAGTGTGTGGTATAGCTCCCTGAGCGGGCTATTGGCCACAATGAGTGCTACGATAGTCGCAATAAAGAGTACGACGGAGGAGTCCACCTTACGGATGGTGAATCGCCTGATAGGTCTTAGGATGCCACTAGTTTGAGACATATGCTATGGTTACTTTGTTGTTACGTGGTCAAAGTTACGCCTTTTTTGCGCACTCATCAAGATTTAGGTGCTGCTTGCCTGCCCGCTTCTCCATTGGGATAGTCGATTCCTTTAGGTGTGAAAGGTGTCTTCTTTAGGTAGCAAAAGAGTTTCACCCCAATGAAACTCCAGTTTCTTCCCGATGAAACTCCAGTTTCACCCGTATGAAACTCCAGTTTCACCCGTATGAAACTCCAGTTTCACCCGTATGAAACTCTATGACTCTAGGGAGGAAGGCTGTTTGGAGTGGGGAAGGCGTGGGGCAATATGATAGAAATACAGATAATGAAGAAGGCGACCTAAGCATGCTTAGATCGCCTTCTTAGCTTTGTGGTGATTCTCTTATGGAGAGCTTATTTAGCACTTCCCAAGTGGTGATTTAGTACCCATTAACTAGGGGACTAGTAGCTAGATCATACCTGCTTCATCAGCTGCGCCAGCCTGTGCGGTGACGAGCTAGCTACCTTGACTTGCCACTGTAATAGTCGTGGATGAGGCGCTTTGCCTCGGCGAGGTCGACCTCTTCGTTGCCGGTGATGCCTACACTTTGGGGCGAGGGAATCTTGATCTCGGTGCCGAGGGGAATGTTGTCGGGGTCCTCGATCTGCTCCTTATTGGCTAGGTAGATGTAGATCCAATACTCACTACGACCTAGGTAGCGACGTGCATAGCGCGCCAGATAGTCGCCAGCACCGAGGGTTACGGTCGTGAGAATCTCCGGTTGAGCAGTCGTGTCGGCAGGTGGTGTGACGCTATCGATGGGTGCGACGGTGTCTATCGCCGGAGTCTCCTCGACGGGTGCTGTGATGCTGGACGGAGGTGTGGCGACTGGGCACTGCGTCCTCTCTTCTCTGCCGAAGACGAAGAACCACAGCAACAGTGCCATCATTAGGACAACGACTAGCGGAATGACTATCCAAAGCCACAGCCTGCGACTCGTTCGCTTCGAAGGGGTGGGGGTACTCTCTTGTGGCTCCTCTCTTCGATAAGGTGGTGGCGTGGCAGCAAGGACTTCAGACTTGTTGCCTTCGCTCGTTGGGGGAGGTGGCGGAGTAGTCTCCTCAACCTTTGGCTCGTTGAAGGGCGGTGGCGTCGCGGGAGTTTCGGCTTGAGGCTGAGGCGTCCAAGCGGGCGGAGTGCTCACGGGTCTGGGTGCGACTGCGCTCTCAGCGATACGACTGGAGGTGATGGACGGGTAAGCCTTCTCAAGGCTCTCGGACGGGTGCTCCTCGACATCGGGCCAGTGGACACCCTCCTTGAGTAGCGTGGGGGCAAACATCTCAAAGGGCTTGTTGACCTGTCGGAGCAATTCGTCGGAAGGTGTGAAGGCGTAGCTGGTCGCATCGTCCTCACCTGCACCACTTATGGGCTGTGGCGCGAATGTGCCTAGTGGAGTCCACTCGAGGGTGTGACCAAGTCGCTCGTGCATCTCAAAGAGCTTCGTGACACTGTCGTAGAAGCTTTGGATGGTCTGCGGTATCTGAGTTGCCCCTTTTGCTAGGAGTTCGCCAAGCTCCTCGGCAGAGAGCGGTTGCTCTTTGTTGGTGATACGTGGTGTGAGTCTCGGAGGCATCAAGTAGCGCTCGCCACTAGGCAGCAGAGCGATGAAGGCATTGTGGCTCTCTGCGGACCAGAGGCCGACGCTACGCATATAGCTGGTGCTCCCCTGAGTGAGCCGCCCGATGAGTAGCGAGGTGAGGTCGCTCCATAGTTGCTGGCAGGTGGTCTGTGCGAGCTGGCTCTGCTCGGCGACTTCTAGAAGCCACTGTTCGGTCGTAATCATAGGATGAGATGCTCTGGGGATGTGGTTGCGATGAGGTCGTACTCCTCTACGCCTGTGATTTCGGCTTGGTAGAAGGAGCCGACATGGAGCGGGCGGTCGCTACTGAGTATCACTTCGCCGTCTACCTCGGGAGAGTCGTACTGGGTGCGGCCGACGTAGTAGTCCTCTTCCTCACGGTCAACGACAACTTCGAGCGTGGTGCCAATCCTACGGCTATTGACGCTGGCAGAGATGGTTGCTTGGAGAGACATCAGAGCGTCGTACCGCTCCTGTTTGACCTCTGGTGGCACGTCGTCTTGGTAATGCTTGTAGGCGTAGGTGCCCTCCTCGTGTGAGTATTGGAAAGCTCCGAGCCGTTCGAAGCGCATCTGGCTGACGAAGTCAAGGAGATCGGCAAAGTCTTCGTCCGTCTCTCCTGGATGCCCGACCATCATGGTGGTGCGCAAGGCGATGCCAGGCACTTGCTCGCGGATGCGCTCTAGTAGGGCGACAGTCTCCTCACGAGTTATCTGCCGACGCATCAGCTGGAGCATGTGATTGCTGCTGTGTTGGAGTGCGAGGTCGAGGTACTTGCAGATGTTGTCATGCTTCGCCATCACATCAAGCAACGCAAGGGGAAAGTGGTTCGGATAGGCGTAGTGTAGTCTGAGCCAGTGAACGCCCTTTACCTGAGCCAGGCGGTCCAGTAGGGGGGCTATGGCTTGCTTTTGGTAAAGGTCTACACCATAATAAGTGCTATCCTGAGCGATGATCTGAAACTCCCGACAGCCGGTGGCGACGCGCTCTTCGACCTCTCGGACTATCTCCTCCATGGGATGGGAGTGATGAGGACCGGTGATGAGCGGGATAGCGCAGTAAGAGCAGGTGCGGTCGCACCCCTCGGAGATCTTGATGTAGCTGTAGTGTCGTGGCGTGACGCTAGGCGGAGTCGTTCGGTAGGATAGTGGCGTAGCGCTGTCTGCGCTGAGTGCCGGCCCTAGGTCGGTGATGAGTTGCTTCCAGTCATACTTGCCATAGATCTTGTCCACCTCAGGGAGCTCGGCGGTTAGCTCCTCACGAAAGCGTTCGCCCAGGCAGCCCATCACATAGACAGCCCGGATGCGTCCCTCTTTCTTCGCCGCAATGAGAGAGAGGATCAGGTTGATCGACTCCTCCTGAGCTGCCTGTATGAAGCCGCAGGTGTTGACGACGGCTATCTCGCCAGTCAGCTCCTCGGGATCGTGCCGTAGCGTGTAGCCGTACTGAGCTAGCCGATGCATGAGCGCATCGGAGTCGACGAGGTTCTTAGAGCAACCTAGACTGATGACATCGATTTGGTTGGCAATCATCGCAGAGCTGCTACTGGGCTAAAGCTCATCGCCGAAGATGGAGTCGACGAACTCACGCTTGCGAAAGACTTGCAGGTCCTCAATCTTCTCGCCTAGTCCGATATACTTGACAGGTACCTTAAACTGGTCGGAGATACCGATGACGACACCGCCCTTTGCCGTGCCGTCAAGCTTCGTGATGGCAAGCGCAGAAACATCGGTGGCTGCGGTAAACTGCTTCGCCTGCTCGAAGGCATTCTGACCCGTAGAGCCGTCGAGGACGAGGAGTACTTCGTGTGGGGCGTCGGGGACCACCTTTGCCATGACACGCTTGATCTTAGAGAGCTCGTTCATCAGGCTCACCTGGTTGTGTAGACGACCAGCCGTATCGATGATGACCACGTCGGCATCTTGTGCCACAGCCGACTGTAGCGTGTCGAAGGCTACCGAAGCGGGATCCGAGCCCATCTGCTGCTTGATGACTGGCACGCCGACACGCTCTCCCCAGATCTCTAGCTGCTCGATGGCGGCCGCACGGAAGGTGTCTGCAGCGCCCAGTACGATGCGCTTGCCCTGCTGCTTGAACTGATAGGCGAGCTTGCCGATGGTGGTTGTCTTGCCCACGCCGTTGACACCAACGACCATGATGACGTAGGGATGCGCATCTGCGGGGAGTGTGAAGCTCTCCCCATCGGTCGTGCCATTCTCCGCAAGGAGCGCAGCGACTTCGTCACGCAGGATGCTTTTGAGCTCGCTTGTGCCGACATATTTGTCCCGAGCTACACGCTCTTCGATACGCTTGATGATCTTGAGCGTCGTGTCCACGCCCACATCACTCGTCACGAGGATGTCCTCTAGGTCGTCGAGGATCTCATCATCGACCTTGCTCTTGCCAGCTACGGCACGAGTCAGCTTGTCTACCATCGAGGTCTTGCTCTTTTCCAGACCTGTGTCGAGTGTCTCTTTTTTCTTCTTTGAGAATAGTCCGAATAGTCCCATAGTTGGTCTCTTTCTTCTAGGTTAAATGATTAGTCCATGCGAGACTTGTAGTCCAAATAGTCAAAGCTACGGAGCGTCTCCACCGAGCCGTCGAGATGACGCAGCGCAATGGCGGGATGCTGTACACCGTTGAACATGTTCGTCTTGACCGTCGTGTAGTGTAGCATATCCTTGAGGACGAGCGTCTCGCCAATCTCCAGCGGATGGTCAAAGGTCCAGTAGCCCATATAGTCGCCGCTCAGACAGCTATTGCCTCCTAGGCGGTAGCTGTGCGTGCCAGCCTCGGGCGTGTCGCACTGTGTCGCCCCCTCCACGACTGGATGGTAGGGCATCTCGAGACAGTCAGGCATGTGGCAGGCGAAGGAGACGTTCATAATAGCTGTCTTGATGCCATCGTTGGTAACAATGTCCACCACCTGAGCGTAGAGGTCGCCCGTCTGCCAAGCGAAAGCACTGCCTGGCTCCATAATAACTCGCAGATTCGGGTGACGCTCACGGAAAGCGCGTAGCAACGCCACCAGATGCTCCGTATCGTACTCACGATGCGTCATCAAGTGTCCACCACCGAGGTTGAGCCACTGCACCTTGTCTAGGATAAAGCCAAAGCGCTCCTCGAGACGCTCTAGCACTAACTCCAGCTGCTCGTCATCACCCTCGCAAAGAACATGCAGATGCACACCCTCTAGTCCTGTCAAAGCGCCCTCTTGCTCCATTTGTCTTAGCGTCTCGGCACTCACGCCGAAGCGTGTCCCTGGCAGGGCGGGGTTGTAGATTTCCGTCTTGACAGGCGAGTAGGCTAAGTTTAGTCGCAGACCGTAAGAGATCTGCTCGACAGCGTAAGGCGATGCGGGCCCGAAGCGCTGCCACTGGGTGGGCGAATTGAGCGTGATATGGCTACTGTAGCGTACGAAGTCCGTGATATTGTCCTCTCTGTAAGTTGGAGTGTAGGCATGCACGGGTGCTCCCATCTCCTCGTAGCCTAGGCGAGCCTCCCACGGCGAGCTAGCCGTGCTAGCGTGGATGTACTCCTTAAATATAGGGAAGGTCCGCCAGAGGGCGTACGCCTTGAAGGCTAAGATAATCTCCACGCCCGCCCGCTCTGCTACGGATCGTATCAGCTCGAGGTTACGTCTCAGGAGAGACTCCTCTAGGAGGTAGTAGGGTGTGGTCATCTTGTGGGGTTGCATACGGAGCATAGTACTTAATCTCCTGCAAAGGTACTAAATAGCAAGTGTAGCCCGCAAAAGATTCAAGGCGTTTGTATCTTTCAGATAATCAATAGAGTATGGGATGACTTAGGGTAAAAGGGTTACGAATTGGAAACGAGCAAGTTTCTTTTTCCATCTTCATTCTGCAGTGCTTCAAAGAACTCTCTATTCAATATCTGCAAAGATATAAAATCTACTCAAGATGGTATGCTAGATTTCGAGTTCGTAGATTCAAATATCACTGTATAAAAAGGGTAAAACGATGAACGTCAAGTGCGATTTTCAGTAGTAAGCGCAAAACGAAGTGTACAAAAGTACCCTCCCTTGGAGGTAGTTCAAGAGGAGGGTCAAAAGATTTAAATGGAATGAGCTAACTCCCTACGAAGTTTTTTTCTACATTTGTAATCAAGTTTCACCTGACACTGAACTGTGTGAGGCAAGAGCGGGTAGCTTAACGTTTTGTTATGTCACAAATATGGGCTATATTTGTGACATGGAAAAGCAATTAAAAAGTACACATCAGCTTATCAAAGAGGCTGTTATTGATTCTGGAGAAGGGTCGATACTTTACCCTAACCAGTTTGCACCTTGTGGCGATAGTACCGCTATAAGACAGGTGCTTAGTCGCATGACCAAAGATGGTTATCTTGTGAGGTTGGCTCAAGGGCTCTATTATTATCCTAAGGTGGACACCAAGTGGGGGACTGGTATTATTTATCCTTCCATTGAAGAGGTGGCTAGGATAATTGAAGAAAGGGACAAAATCACACTTATACCCTCTGGCACTTATGTCCTAAATAAATTAGGTCTTTCAACTCAAATCCCAATGAATGTAGTGTACATCACTAATGGATCACCACGAACAATAAAGCTGGGAAAGGGTCGAGGCATTCAGCTGAAAAGGTCTAATGATATGAACAATTTTACATACACCTCAGAGTTGGTACGTATGCTTGTTTTTGCCTTAAGAGAGATTGGGCAAGGTAATCTAACGGAGGTGCATAAGAGCATTCTAAAAAAACATCTCCGCTCAATTTCAGAGGAAGAATATAAGAGGGATATTCACTTGGCTCCACAATGGATACAAGATGAACTAAACAGACTGAGAGAACAATGATATTTACAGACTTATCAAAAGAGGAGCAAAGAGAAGTACTGGAAATTGTCAGGCCACGAATTGGTGCTATCCCTCTTAGTGTAATAGAGAAAGACTGGTGGGTAACTATGGTACTTCGAGCCCTATTTTCCTTACACTATGCGGATCAGCTCTCTTTCAAGGGTGGTACTTCACTCAGTAAGTGTTGGAATCTGATTAAACGCTTTTCCGAAGATATTGATATTGCTATTAATCGTGAGTATTTAGGTTTTGCTGGTCAGCTCTCTAAAACACAGATAAGTGACAAGCTAAGAAGAGCCTCATGCTCTTTTACAAGAGAAATGCTAAAGACTGATTTGGAGAAAGCGTTAGCAAGTCTATCAATTGACCCTTCGCTTTTTGAAGTAACTGTCAATGTTACCTCTATTTCCACTACAGATCCAGAGGTGATAGAGGTTGCATATGAGTCACTTTTTTCCGAGGAGACTGATTATCTCAAACCTGTCGTAAAAATAGAAGTAAGCGGACGCTCTATGTCGGAGCCTTTAGAAAGTGTAATGACTAATTCTTGGATTGAGCAGTATATGCCTAATACACCATTTGTGCAAAAGGAGTTTAAGGTCTTAGCTGTCAGTCCTGAACGAACATTTATAGAGAAACTTTGTCTGCTACACGAAGAGTTCGCAAAAAAGGAGTTTTCCTCAATCAGATCCGAAAGAATGAGTAGACACCTATACGATGTCTACAAGATTTCTAAGACAGAAATCGCCACAAGAGCCTTAAGTAATCCAACGTTATACGCCTCAATAGTGCAGCATCGTAGTATGTTTATAGGACTGAAAGGTTTTGACTACCGAACGCTTGCTCCACAGAAGTTATCTATTGTACCACCGAAAGAAGTTCTCGATGAGTGGAGATCAGATTACGTCGCCATGTCTCGAGATATGATTTACGAAGAGACACCAAGCTTTGATAGTCTCTTGAATGAAATAACTGAACTAAATAAGAGCATAAATAAAATTGCTTGGACATTATCTTTATAGCTTACCATATACTTACCTATTTATCCAGACTATAGTTTACCGTACCCTTTAGCCCTTATATTGAGAATGTGCGCTTCGCAAAAAAAACTAGGCTATAAAACTCCCTATGAAGTTTTTTTCTACATTTGTAACTGCGTTGCACTTGACACTGGAATGTGCGTGGCTTTAAATACTATAACATATTATGATGTTAAGAGATAATTTTAATTCATTAGAAAACTATCAAAGTAATGTTGATTTTAATCAAAATTGCATAAGTTGTGACTTAAAAGAATATGAAGTCAATATTACTTCTTGGGATGATGAACGAGTTTATGCTCAGATGAATGATTTAGTAAGAAAAAACTATAAAGTTTTCATTTCTAAATATTCAGCAGGGTATCCTGTATTGGAGCTAATTCCGGACTACCTTCAAGGAGTACAATTCATGAAGAAAGGATGGAATGCTGATGCTGGTTATGTAACAATGTTATGGTATCTATCTATAGGAGTTATGCTTGAATGCCATAAAGAATTACAACAACTATCAATACTCCTAAGAGAGCATTCGGTTAAAGACAAACTTTTTAGCTTCTTAGTTAACAATACACAGGATTACGCATCAGAAAAACTTCTTTGGACTACTCCCTATGCAGGACTCATCGAAGTGATAGAGCTTGCGAAAACTAATAAGGAAAAGGCTGTAGAACGGCTCCAAAAATACCTTAAAAAGGAATGGTATAAGGGGCATTCTGATTGTGGCTGGTATAATGATCATAAAAGCAAATGGGGTGTTCATTTTGGCTATTGGAGTTTTGAAAGTGGTGCTTTGGTGAAAATACTAGGCTTAGACGATTCCTCCTTACAAGGGTTGCCTTATTATCCTTATGATATGGTACATTGTATGGAGTAAGTTTATTTCTGTAATATCATAATATATGGCACGATTAACATTTGAAGAAAGGAACCAACATCACTATGTTAAACATAGTGATGTTTCTATCGAAACCATCAATAAATATAAAGGGAAACTTCCAGATGAGTTGTTGAACATTTGGAATATTATGGGGTATGGCATTTATGAGAATGGTTTTATGCAGTTAGTAAATCCCGATGAGTACGAATTTGTATTCGAGTATATTGACAAATTATTAGAACCTTCAATAGTATTTGCAATTACAGCAATGGGTGATTTATTAATTTGGGAAGGAAATAAAAACTGGACGATTGCACCTAACGAAGGAAACAGAGTTAAACAAATCGATGTAAGAAAATGCAAGAGCCGTGTAATTGGAGAGATAGATTTTGTTTTCGACATACTACTTGGAGATGATTATGGTATATCTGGAAAAAACTTTTTCGACTCCAAACCCTACTTAGATATTAAAGGAAAACTTCCAAAATTACAATATAGTCAATGCTACGGTTATGTTCCAGCATTGGTCTTAGGAGGGAAAGTTTCTAATAAGAACTTACAAGTTGTAGATGCCAAGACCTATATCGACATTATCGGACAGGCTGTAGGAAAAATCATAGATTTAGAAGAATAAGATAATTTTGTTCTAAAGAACTGTTATGCTCCACTTCACACGTAGTCTAAAGAAAGAGTTATCTTTTTACGGTTTTGAGCCTGTAAATCTTATTACAGGCTCAGTATTGTATGAAGGAATGGACTTTTCCTTTCCGGGCATGCTCCCCAAAAAGGACGCTTCCGATCTCATTCACCACTCCGACAGAGGCACCCAATATACCAGTCGGCAGTACACTAACATGCTCAATAAAAGAGGACTACAAATCAGCATGACAGAGTCAGGAGACTCCAAAGAGAACTCCCAGTCAGAGCGGGTGAACAGCACCATTAAGAATGAATTCTTAAAGGGCAAAGTGTTCCGTAGCATTGATGAGTCAAATCGCGCAATAAGCAAAGCTATAGAGACTTATAACACCATTCGACCTCATATGAGCATCGACTATATGACCTCACAAGAAGCTAGGGAATGCACGGGTCCCCTGAAGAAGCGATGGCGCAGCTATCGTGAAGACGCAATTCAGAAAGCTCGAAAAGACAAAGAGTCAAAGGGGCTAGTAACCAGCTAAATAGAACTTATTTCAGCAAAGAGAGAAGAGACTGGATTTTTCATTTTCAATCGGAACACAAAGAGCGGCAATGCACTTGACACACCAAACGCCCTCCGCTCCGCTACAGGCGTTTGGCTTAGTCTGTTGCATTGCCGACGGGGAGTTTATCCGATTTGAAAAAGAAAAAAAACAAGCCCGGGGTACGGTATACCACGACAAACTACCTCACATTGCTAGAGTCAACTAAAATCAGTATCTTTGAAAAGTCAAGACAACTCATTCTAGTATGACGACGAAAACGATGTCAACCGAAATCAGTTTCAGCAAAAAAATAAGTCAACCATTTTCAGGGAACGACATGTGCATAAAAAGAATTACTACGCAAAAAAAATATGGGTAAACATAAAGTTACGGGGACAAAGCCCGAAAACAAAGAAATGGCTGAAGAAGTACGGATGGAATTTATAACATCAAAAGTATACAAAAAAATCCTTACACCTGAGTTGTTTAGGGAAATAGAACGTGTAAATATCAAAGATGGAGTATTTGAGGAAATTCCATTGTTTTCACGATATAAGGATATCGATTTCTTAAAAAAATATATACCACCCGAGAAAGTGCTTGAATATTTACTTCACGTATCCTTATTCTTGCTTTATGATGTTAGTTTATATTTTGAGTATATAGCCAAAGTCAGTTCTAGTATATTCATTGGTATTACATTAGTCAATCCAGAAGAGGAAATGGACGATGTTGGTTTTTGTATCCCTAACATTCTAATTAGTACAAAAAAAACTTATAAGTTTTTGCAACATGGCACGCGGTTTAATGTGGATAAAAATGATGTTCTGAATAAACAATGGGGTATGGTAGGTATGAGCAATATGTATAAATGCTATAAAACCACTACTATTACTGGTGGAGAAAAAATAGAAAGAATATATATAATACCCCGCAAAAGGCTACATCAACGATAAAATAACTGAAATGTCTGTGGAGGGACGAGGAAGTATGGTACCGCAGGCTTGACATGAACGGGAAGGTCATTGAGGAGCGGTCCATGCTCTATACTTCCTACAAGGACTACGTCAAGATACCGTTCCTTTTCCAAGGGCAATACTATGACGAGGAAGTCAAACTGGCATACAACAGGTTTAGATACTATGACCCGGAACTTGGAAGGTATATATCAGAAGATCCTGTAAGGCTACTAGGCGGAAGCAATCTGTATAGATATGTCGAAAATACTATTCTATGGTGTGACCCTCTAGGGCTAAGTTCTGCAAAACTTAATAAAGCATTAGGTGGTAGTAAAAAGGGAATGCAAGCCCATCATCTTATTCCTGAAAAGGTCTGGAGTCAGAATGAACAATTCCTAAATCAAATTGGACTCTCTGGTCAGTGTGATGTAAGTTCTAATGGGTTACATATGTACAAGACATGATTCGTATAGTCATGCGATTAATCGTCGCATATCGGCAATAGAGAATCAGTATCATTCTGATTTACAAGCAGGAATACTGTCTCCTGAAGAAGCACGACAAGAAGCACGACAAGAGATTAGAAAATTGCAAAATAGACTCAGAAAAGTATTAGATAGAGATTCAAAGACAAATGAACCTCGAAGAGTTGGTTATAAGAAAATATAAACTCACATCATGGCAAACTTATATGTCTTATTTTATCCATTTAGCAGGATCCCCAGTAGTATTCCTAACTCTCAGCAATTAACGCTATCAGAGGAATATACCGAAAAATTACCTATACATATTAACTCAGGATGGTTGCATGAGTTTAAATGGTCTCCAAATCTTCCTGCCAACGAAGAGAATATCTTTCGGACAATGCCACAAGTCTTATATTTATTTATAAATACCAAACGCAAAGAACCTACATTTGATTATCTGTATATACAAGATGGTATTTGGGCTATTTCTGAATTCTTTTTGAAGTATTTAAGAGAAAATATAGGATCACAAATAGAAGCCGTCCCTCTGAAAGTATACAACAAGAACAGAGAAGAAGCACAACGTGTATACTATGCTATGAGAGTTCATGCATTTAATGATAAACTTTTTGATTTTCATGTAGAAAGCAAGAAAAGAACTGCAGGAATCAAGAACTATTATTTATATCCCGATATGGAGTTAAAAGAAACTAACGAGAAGCAAAACATTTATACACTTAGGGAGTTTAATTACAGAGAGGTACTTATTCTTAATTCGGTAGCGAAAAACTGGATAATAGAAAATCTGTATTCGCCACAAATATACAAATTATCAGATTTTCCATATGTTTTGAATAATCAATATGATAAGAAGGCTTTGAGCATTATCCCTCCCTTACCGTAAAAGGATAAATAGGAGATTGACAGATGCAAGCCAATAAAAAATTACCATACGGAAAAGGCTTATAAGTAGGCACTTTTCTCAGATATAGGAGTTTGTTGCATCCTAAGGTAAATAAGGCAAATGGTGGGACAGCAAGCAAAAACGATGGAAATACATTTGGAACCAAAACGGAACGCTGAAGGAGGTCAG
>OGRE01002308.1_pt1 | contig 13754 bp, 10 predicted proteins | sample 1553421 | NCBI WGS metagenome assembly OGRE01 (sample SAMEA2580076, study PRJEB22360) | human gut metagenome | biome: human gut; feature: human-associated habitat; material: faeces | place: Denmark | collected 2008/2010 | reverse complement strand
AACAAGCAATTTCTGAAGTAGAAAGTTCAAAAGATTCTATTAATAGTAAAGAAGCTGTAATTAAACAATTGGAACTTAGAAATTTCAATATAAAAGGGCATGAGAATATATTAGGTACTAACTATTTTGAAGTTAAAAAATTTTAGTTTATGTCTTTCGTCTCTAGCTTTTTACAATCAGATTGGACAGTCAAAGCAACAAAGTATGCTTATAATCCGAGGAGATTGAAAGCGTTAGTCTTTCAGTTAGGATTATTTTTGTCGAGAAAAGGTTTAGCTAATCTTCGAAAGCAGATTAGGCTGATGTATTGTTATTTGCGAGATATTGCAACGGGAAAATATAAGGATTATGATGTTGGTTGTTTGATTTATATCATAGCAGCCACCCTTTATTTACTTTCTCCTATAGATTTAATTCCTGATTTTCTACCAATGGGGTTTGTGGATGATACGGCAATAATTATTTGGGCTTTAAATGTTACATCTAAAGAGTTGGATCAGTACATGGAGTGGAATCCCGATTGTGAGAAAGGAAATAAATAGTTATTGCTTTCTTCTAATTCAGCTTCATTGGCTATTGTATTTAAATATGAACTATAAGTGTAAGAATTATGAGTAAAGAAATAGATGAATATAAAAAAAAGGCTGAGCAAGGTGATGCGGAAGCTCAGTGTAGTTTGGGTGATTGCTATCGTTTAGGTCTGGGCGTGGAGCAGGATTATTCCGCAGCCTTCAAATGGTATCAGTTATCTGCCGAACAAGGATATTCGGACGCTCAATTTTGTTTGGGAACTTTATATGAAGAAGGTCTCGACGTAGAGCAAAATTTAGAATTAGCTGTCGATTGGTATCGTAAGTCTGCCGAGCAAGGTAATGCAGAAGCTCAATATCTCTTGGGTGATTGCTATCGTGTAGGTCTAGGCGTGGAGCAGAATTATTCCGCAGCCTTCAAATGGTATCAGTTATCAGCTGAACAGGGAGATCTGGACGCTCAATATTATTTAGGGCTTTTATATGGAGAAGGTGCTGGAGTAGAGCAGAATTTAGAATTAGCAGTCGATTGGTGTCGTAAGTCTGCCGAACAAGGTAATGCAGATGCTCAATGCGCTTTGGGGGATTATTATCGTTTAGGCCAAGGTGTGGAGCAGGATTATTCTGAATCTATCAAATGGTATCAGTTATCAGCCGAACAGGGAAATTCTATCGCTCAATATTGTTTAGGTTTTTTGTATAGAGAGGGTGTCGGAGTAGAGCAAAATTTAGAATTGGCAGTCGATTGGTATCGTAAATCTGCTGATCAGGGTAATGCAGACGCTCAATGTTGCTTGGGTGATTGCTATCGTTTAGGTCAAGGTGTGGAGCAGAATTATTCTGAATCTTTCAAATGGTATCAGTTATCAGCCAGACAAGGGAACTCGGTCGCTCAACTTTATTTAGGAGTTTTATATGATGAAGGTGTCGGAGTAGAGCAAAATTTAGAATTAGCAGTCGATTGGTATCGTAGGTCTGCTGATCAGGGTAATGCCGGAGCTCAATGTTGTTTGGGTGATTGCTATCGTTTAGGTCAAGGTGTGGAGCAGGATTATTCCGTAGCCTTCAAATGGTATCGGTTATCTGCCGAGCAGGATTATTCGGACGCTCAGCTCCGTCTAGGAGTTTTGTATGCAGAAGGTCTCGGAGTAGAGCAAAATCTAGAATTGGCAGCAGATTGGTATCGTAAGTCTGCCGAATAAGGTCATGAAGAAGCTCAATGTTGTTTGGGTGATTGCTATCGTTTAGGTGATGGTGTGGAGCAGGATTATTCCGCTGCTTTCAAATGGTATCAGTTATCTGCTGAACAAGGTGATCCGGAAGCTCAATTTAATTTGGGATCTATGTGTGAAAAAGGTCTTGGAGTGGAGCGGAATCTAGAATTGGCAATAGATTGGTATCGTAAGTCTGCCGAACAAAATTTTGAGGAAGCTGTTGAGGCTTTGAAAAAATAGATGAATAATTAGGTATATCTGAAGAACGTGCTGTGTACGGAAATAGAAACTTATGAGATGCTAATTGAAAGCTCGAAAGTGAGAGGTGTAGGAGCTTCCTTTTAACTCAGTTTTCGTTAGCGTCTTTTTAATTGGATTTGGATTAACTGATGATACGCTTTGATGCAATGACGATTGAGGATGAAGAAAAGAGTGAAGATGAGAGGATGAAAAAGAAAGCTTTAAAATTGGCAATAGATTGGTATCGTAAGTCTGCCGAGCAAGATAATGAGGAAACTGTTGGGGCTTTGAATATTGAAGAATTGTTTTCCATCCATTCTTTGCATTACGAGGTGTTGGAAGGCGACAAGGCGGGTATTTCATCAATCAGGGTGAACGATCAATACCGAATCAAATTTACCGTATTCAACCAAGAAGCCGAAACGGTTGTCTATATTTGTAATATATTGGAATCTTCTGTCCGTATGCTTTGCCGAAAATATATAGACGAAGTAAGCGATTCTTCTACACAAGCTAAGCATTTTATACAGTGATATTAATGAAGTTATCTAATAGAATTAATCAGTTGCAGTTGAACAACTCATGTAATGCACAAGAGCAATCAATCGATTACACTTGTGCATTGTCGTAGTTATTCGACAGTAGCAGATGAGTCATAAAGAAATAGATTGAAATGGAGATAATGGTCTGATGAACAGTGTGTTATCGGAAAAGTGCAATTTTATTTCCGAAAAGAGTAAAAACGACCGTATGTTTTTTGTAAACTTATTTAAAATCAGGGAATTTTTATTCGTTAATTAGTTGATTATAAGCGGTGTGACATTTTTTCCCCCCGTATAAAACTTAAAATAGATACAATTTTGTTGCACGGAAAAAGTATATTCGAAGTAGGTTAGCTAGTGGTTTGGATAGAATGATGAAGATTAATAATCTAGTATAAATATACTAATTGTACTCTATTCATTGAAGTTAGGGATAGCTTTTTATTTTATTTGAGATTGTCTGAAACAAATATTGTTTTTCTTTGCATCACAAGAAAAAGGGTTATTGAGAAAAATGGAAAAATCGGAGGTGATGAAACCGGTGCGGCTACAAGTATCGGCTTTATTAAAATATATAAGTGAAGGACTTTTTGAAAAAGAACATATAATGTCTTTGGCCTTACTGAGTACTTTGGCGGGGGGAAGTATATTTTTGTTGGGACCGCCGGGAACGGCAAAGAGTATGATAGCTCGCCGACTGAAAATGATATTCAGACAGGGTAGTTCGTTTGAGTATTTAATGTCACGTTTCAGTACGCCCGATGAAATATTCGGTCCTGTTTCTATTTCTAAATTGAAAGAACAAGACATTTATGAACGAATTGTAGATGACTATCTGCCTACTTCCACAATTGTTTTTCTTGACGAAATATGGAAAGCGGGGCCTTCTATACAGAACTCGTTACTCACTGTACTCAATGAAAAGATTTACAAAAATGGACGTAAAGAGATCGCTTTACCTTTGAAAGGGTTGATTGCTGCATCCAACGAATTACCGGTAGAAGGGGAAGGGTTGGAGGCTTTATGGGATCGCTTTTTGGTACGTGTTGTTTCCAACTGTATCTCTAACGAACGTTCTTTTTATAAAATGTTGCGGCAAGGAACTAAAACTACGATACGGCAACCAATTCCTAAAGTAATGCTTATTACGGATGAGTGTTACAAGCAATGGCAGGATGAGATGGAACAAATTGAGATATCGGATGAGATATTGAAACTGATAACCCGTGTACGGATGGGGCTGAGGAAATATGTACAGAATACAGATGAGGCGGATGGAGAAAAGTTTTATATATCCGATCGTCGCTGGAAAAAGATTGTGCATCTCATGCAGGCATCAGCATTTTTGAATGGAAGAAGGGAAATTGTAGAGTCGGATGTATTACTTTTGTTTTATTGCCTTTGGAATACAACGGAGGCTATTCCTGTGATATTGGATGTGGTATCGGCATCATTATTTACTGATTATATAGAGAGGATAGAAGAGATAAAGAAGCAATTGGAAAGGATACAGAAGGAATCTGTACGGGGAGAAATACCGGAAGATAATATGAAACCGAAAATTTTCAATTATTTCTATTATAAGGTAGAACGTTACAAAACAACTCCCTGTTACGTGTTTTCTACAGATTACCGGCATCTTGACCGGACGAAAGACAGAGATGGAATCTGTTACTCGGATGCACAATCGCGTACTCATTTTATTCGTCTTATTGACATGGATGTACCTTTTTCCTCTTCCGGGCAAAGGCATAATATCTGTCGGATAAAAGTCAGGAGAGGAAGAGGTACGCTGATTGTTGACGGTAAGGAATATCCGTTGTGTTGTTCCGAAGAAAGGAATGACCCGGAAGAAATGCGAGAAGAATCTCCCTCCAATGGTAGGAAGCAGATGTTGGATGTGTGGATGAGAGAATGTGAGGAGCTCAAGGTACGTCTGGCTGAAAAAATGGCAGATGCGCAATGGACTGAAAATTTATTTATCTCTGTTAATGATAGGCAATATATAAAAAAATATGCCGTGCAATGTGAGAAGCGAATAGAATCACTGCTTATAACTATTTGCAATCAGCAGATATTATGAAGAATGATATTGAATCGCAACTGTCGGTATACGCGTCTGCTTTTGATGAATTCGTGGATACAGGTAAATATCCTGTGCATGACGAAGAAGATGTATTGATGGCGTATTTGGTTACTGTATTTGAGGATTGTTTGGGAACACAGTGGTGGAGTGATGAGATATTGCGTGATTTATTAAAGAATTCAGTATTGGAGTTTTTCTCAATACTTCTCTCTTGTTTTCAGCAGATAGAACAGAGAAGGGAAATAGAACGGCAATATATGTATGCAATATTGAATGCTCAGGACATAGAGAGGAAGGAAGGGTTATGGGGGAAGGTTTCGGATTATCTGAAGGGACAGTATTCTCAGTATGAATTGAATGTAGACGGATATAACAGCTTGCTGAAATTAGATGAGTTTGACAAGGATATTTTGTTTCAAAAGATTTGTGATGAATGGAGTTTGGCATATAGGGAGAAAATATTGGAAGAAAAACAAAGATATTTGAATAGCAGTAAGATACAATTTGAAAATTCTGTAGGGAGATCGAATATGAAAGATTATCGTATGGTGAGTCGGTATCGTACGATAAGTGTAAAATATAAGGAGTTGAAAGAGATAGTGAGTTGCATGGGGAGGGAAAAAGAACAGGCTGAGGAGTTGGATACGCTAATTAAGCAATACATACCGGAAACTCTTTCTGCATCTGTAGCACACTCGGACATACATGGGGTGGAGGAAGGGAATGACTTGCAGGCATTAATGCCGACAGAAGTCGCACTGTTGGCGGAGTTTGCTACAGAAGATTTGTTTTTTATGAAATATGCTATGAGGCAATTGCAGTTGTTTTCCAATCGTTCGGATAGTGTGCGGAAGAAGCAGGAAAGTCAAACAAAACGGAGAGAGCCTCGCCAAATAAAAGGACCGATGATTGTAGCGATTGACACGAGCGGCTCGATGAGTGGAAAGGCAGAAAGTATTGCTAAAGCTTTGCTTCTGGAAATCACTCAAATGGCGAAAAAACAACACAGGAAATGCTTTTTGCTGTCTTTCTCAGTACGGGCTCAAGCGTTGGATACGGCACATTCGGGAAATTGGAAAAAGGTAAGGGAATTCATGGTTTCACATTTCTCTGGTGGTACGGATGGGGAAGAAATGTTGAAAACAGCTCTTCATACGTTGACTCAGGAGAATTATTTGATGGCGGATGTACTGATAATAAGTGATTTTGAGTTTGACTTCTGTTGTAAGCCTACTGAAAGCAGGATTCGTAAAGAACAGGAAAGAGGGGTTCGTTTCTATGGATTACAGATAGGAAACGGGGTTAATGTATATGAAGAATTGTTGGATAAGGTATGGAGATTGGATCTTTGGCATTAGTTGGGTATACTTATTTTATCTGCAATCTGTTTTTCTTTGGCGAATAAGTACTACTTTTGGAGTTTGATTGGAAAATAGAATCGGAATGAAAGATAAAAGGATGGAAATAAAGGAACGCATCAGTCTTTTGCTGGAAGAGATGAATCGGGGTGTATATGAGAAGGAAGTGGAAGTAGGGTTGTCTTTGCTTGCCGCTTTGGCGGGAGAGAGTATCTTACTGTTGGGCCCTCCCGGAGTAGCCAAATCTATGGTGGCTCGGCGGTTGAAGAAAGCTTTTGTAAATGCCCGGGCGTTTGAATATCTGATGTCACGGTTCAGTACTCCTGATGAGATCTTTGGTCCGGTAAGCATTAGCCGTCTGAAAGAATCGGATACGTACGAACGCGTGGTTGACGGTTATCTGCCGACAGCGGATGTTGTATTTCTGGATGAGATATGGAAAGCGGGACCGGCGATACAGAATACACTGCTAACGGTTATTAATGAGAAACTTTTTAGAAATGGAAATACGGAAATCAAGTTGCCGTTGAAACTGCTCGTTGCCGCCAGTAATGAGCTTCCTGCTCAGGGAGAAGGGCTCGATGCTTTGTGGGATCGTTTTCTGATTCGCGTCATCAGTACTTGTGTGAAGCGGGAAGAGACATTTTATCAGATGTTGCTGGATGAAGAAGTGGAAGAAGACGATGAAGTCGGGAAATGGCAGATAACGGATGAAGAATATCGCTTGTGGCAGGAAGAAATAGTCCGGGTGACAGTACCTATGACAATTCTGGCGTGTATAACGGAGATTCGTCAGGGATTGGGAAAAGTGGAAGTACAAGGTTCGGAAGTTCATCGTAATGTCTATGTGAGCGACCGCCGTTGGAAGAATATAGTACGGCTTCTGAAGGCTTCGGCTTTTGTACATGGGCGTACGGAAGTCACTTTGTCGGATTTGTTGCCTGTTTATCATTGCTTGTGGAGTGAGCCGGATGAGCGTACGGACATACGTCAGATAGTAATCCGTAGTTTGTTTGCCTCTTATGTTAAGGAAATTTCATCGATTAGCCGGGCTTTAAAATCGGATTTGAAAGTGAGTCGTGTGCGTGAAGCGTTGGAGAAGGCACGAAAACAAGGCGACCGCAGGGATGATGACCTGTTGATTGTCGATCATTTCTATTACCAGGTTGAAAATCATGGTACGGGAAATACTTATATCTTCATTGTGGATTATCGGAATCTGAAGGAATATAATCCGAAAAATGCACCGGCGACAGGGATGATGTATGCCGATCCTCAGAATCCGAAGCAGACGATTATACGTGTCTTTTCGGGTACTGCCAAGCTGGGAGAGCAAGGAGCTGAAAGGGTGACGCTGTATCGGGATGACAGGAATCTGTATATTAACGGGGTACGTTTCCCGATGCGTCGGCTGCAAAGAGGAGAGCAACAGCAACTCTGGCTGGGGAATGTAACACTTACCGACCGTGATTATGAGCAGGAGTTGGAAACGGTGAATGCTGCCGTCGAAAAACTGTTTAGAGAATTGCAGGGAAATATGTTTATATCCGAAGAGGATAAAACAGAGGTGGGGAAGTATGTGGCTCTGGTGCGTAAGGAGATAGCTTGGGCACGTGTGGATGTACGTAAATTGCGGTACGGCGATGAATCCTAAATATGACGCTTCCTTTTATATCCGGGTGCTGGATCAATATGTGGCAACCGGTGAGTGCAGTGATACGGATGATGAACCTTTGTATGCGTATTTGTTGTCTATCATGAATGATCCGATGATAAAGATACAAGTGCTGACTGATGAAGTGTGTGCCCGTATTTTTTATGACATGATGAGCCAGTTCATTCATTTGAATCTGGAAAAGGAAAAGTATAACCTGCAAAAAAGCCAATCGGAGCAGAATGGAATGAAGCAAACGCTGGAATGGTCGATAGCCAGGCGGAAAGACGGATGGCAGGCTTTGCTTCAGCAAGTATCGGATAAATACGAGACAATGGGTTTTGGTAGTTCCTTTTATAAAAGCCAGTTCGGGAATGAGGAGGAAAAGTATGGCGATGATGAACTTTGGGAACGGATGGTGGAAGATTGGGAGGAGGCTTTCAAACGTAATCTGCAGGAACAGAAAAAGAAGGAGATAGACCGGAGGAAAGAGAGTCTGGAAAATAGGTTGCACGCCAATCTCAAGAATATTCCTGAATATCTTAGACGGCATGAGGTGGAAAAAGATGAATTCTTTCAGGCATGGGGACTGATGAGCGGGATGTGGAATACGGTTGACTTTGAGCGGATCCGTAAAGTGGTGCGTATGCAGAAGGAATATCCGGAGATCATTAAAATAGCAAACTTGATGGGGCGTACTGCCGATGATGAGGGAAGGGAACGACTGCACGTGGGACAAGAGGATGTGTATCGGTTGGAACATTCCTCTAAAAATGATATTCAAGGAGTTACTGTCGGTAATGACTTGAATGCTTTATTGCCTACGGAGATGGTGCATTGTGCTGATGATGATTTGGAGAGTTTGTTTATTTATAAATATGTCACCCGAAAGCTCCAGACGTTCCGCTATAAGTCCGAGATTATGCAGCCTGCCCGTTCGTTGGAAACCAAACCGGCTGTTCATAAAGGGCCGATGATTGTTTGTCTGGATACTTCCGGAAGCATGGTAGGCATTCCGGAGAAAATAGCTTATTCTTTGTTGGTGAAACTATTGGAAATAGCCGACAGGCAACGCCGTCCTTGTTTCCTGATCGCTTTTTCTGTTTCGATATGTCCGATTGATGTCCGCAAGGAACGGGCCCGTTTGCTTGATTTCTTTTCTACCACCTCTTGCGGGGACACGGATGCCACCCGGATGCTGAAAGCTACTTTCGACTTACTTCAATCGAAGAAAGAGTATATGAATGCGGATGTTTTATGGATTACTGATTTTAAAATACCGCTTCCCTCACCGAAGTTGACTGACCGGATATTGGAATATAGAAAGGCGGATACACATTTTTATGGCTTGCAGCTTGGCATTGCTGAGAATGAATGGATTCCTTTCTTCGATCGAGTTTACAGAGCCGATTATCCGGTTGCCCGTTGTTATTAATTTTTTGCCTTAAATACGGGTTGTATCTTCTGAATCTCCGATTCGAATCCAAACCAATAGCCATGTTCTGCTTCATCAGTGGGGAGGAAATATAGCCGTAAATTCTCACGATAAGTTCCGTATACTATTTCCCATTTCTCGGGTGGGACTTGGCGTTTGGTCCTTACTTTTTCCGCCGGAGCTTTCTTTAATGACATACCGGCCTCTATCCATGCGATACTGACTTGCGTCAGATAACCGGGATAATGCTTTTTACAGAAATCATATAAGATTAATCCTCTTCTTTCCAAACTTAGAGGGGTGTCTATGACGTCTGTCCGAACCAAATGATCAAGTAGCTCATGTAGGAAATGAGGATTCTCCAGAATTAATGTCCGTGTGATCGTCCGCCAGGTGGGAGTATTATAGAATCCATCCAAAAGACGGGACAGATAGTGGGCTGTTTGTAATTCTTCTACTGAGATTTCACGGGTTTGCAATACTTCGTATGGGGGAAGCGGAGAATATTGAATACCCAATTCTTCTGCTCTTCTTCGCATTTCTGTGCCCGGAAGTAACTTTAATGATTCCAGTTGTATTTCCCCTGCACCATATTCTGCAAGTGTACGGACATCTTCAAATATTTCTGTCAGATGATAGAGGGGGAGACCTGCTATCAGATCGGCATGGGTTTCCATGTTCTTTAATGAACAGAGGTATTTCAATCCTTCGAGGGCATCGGATAGTTTTCCGATACGGTGGCTTTGTTCCAAAACAGGTTCCCGCAAACTTTGAATGCCGGCTTCCAAATGCAATAAACCATCGGGTAAAGCAGCCAGTTCATTCTTTAACTCTTCGGAAAGGAGTGCCGGGTGAATTTCCAGGTGGAAACGGATATCCGGATATTCGCGGAAAAGATTCAAGAGGTCTTTGGCTCTTTTGTTGTTATAATTAAACGTACGGTCGAGTACACGCACATTTTTAATACCATGCTGATGAATATTATCCAAACGTTCGCGAATGGCTTCCAATGGGATGGTACGGACAGGCTTTTCGCCACCACTGACACAGAATGCGCAGGTATTGAAGCAACCTCGTGTCGTTTCCAGTTGGACAAAGGGTTTGCTCCAATTAAAGAAACGGCTTCTCTCCGGAGAAACCAATGCGGAAAAGTTCATGACGCGGGCAATACCATTGTCTTGATATTCTTCCGATTCGTCAAGATAACAGAGTCCTGTGATTGATTTCCATTCTTTTCTTGATCGATTCCACACCTTTAACCATAATGGAAATACTTCTTCTCCCTCTCCCCGAAACACTCCGTTGACAAATTTGTTCTTGAATAGAAAGTCTTTGTTGTCTCCTAAAAATTCGGGACCCCCGAGTATGATACAGCATTGTGGAAGCAGTGCTTTGGAGCGTGAGACAATGTGTAACAGTTGCTCATGATTAAATAGCCAATTGGTAGCTGCAATAATATCCGGTTGGTGTTGATAGATCTGTTTGACGATGTTACCGGTGTTTTCATTAATTGTTGCGGAGACCATACACCATTCGACTGTGGTGTCATCTGCTATTTGCGCGTGCAAGGCAGGCAATGCCAAAGATGAATGGGCGTATGAACTATTTAAATCAAGCCAAAGAAGTTTCATGTGAGAATTTTAAATTATTTGGCAAAGGTACGAAAAACTTATGGCTTGTGGTGTATAGTAAAATAAAAATGCTAATTTTGTATTTGTAAACGAAATAAACTAGAAAAGATATGAAACAGATTAAGAAATATGCGGGGCTTCTACTTATGCTGACTTTATTGGTCGGCTTTACTTCGTGTGAAGATGATGAAGACTTGGAAGAGCGAATGTTTGGCCGGGTATGGGTAGGTGACGTTGGTATGAATGCTGTTAACGGTCGAATTTTATATCGTGAGTTTACTTTTGATCCAGACGGTTTTGGTGAAGAGTATCAATTTTTTCGTAATGGAGAGTTATACGACCATTTCCGCTTTCAGTGGTATTGGGAAGATCGCTATAGCAATAACTTAGTACTGGATTATGGTAGAAATGGAACCTCTTATATGGACAATGTGGATATCTATCGGGGGGTGATGACCGGAATCTTTTATTTGACTGGAGACTCGGAGGGATTTCCATTTGCGCTGGAAATGCAATGAGATATAAATTAAATACCTAAAATAAAGCAGTTATACTCACCACAGATTATATGGATTGACACAGATTAAAAATTAAATGGTGTATTTTTAATAGCAATAATCTGTGCGAATCTGTGTAATCTGTGGTGAAAACTTTCTTACTTTTTCAGAAACAACTTCTTGAAGTCTGCCGGATAAGGAGTCTCAAACTCCATCAAATCTCCTGTTATGGGATGATAGAAGCACAGCTTGAAAGCGTGAAGTGCCATTCGACCGATAGGGTTAGGAGTATTTTCACCACCATATCTTCCGTCTCCGATAATCGGATGCCCCAGATCCTGCATATGTACACGGATTTGATTCTTACGGCCTGTCTCTAAGTCCAATTCTATCAAAGAATACCCATTGGCACGCTTGATAGTGCGATAGTGAGTGATGGATAACGCACCGCCATCATCTTGTTGACTTGAACTGACATAGAGAGTTCTGTCTGTAAGAAACGATTCTACAGTTCCATAATCCTTTTCCATACTTCCCTCTACTACAGCTACATATCGGCGATCGGTCACTATATCATGCCAATTGTCGCGTAGTGTACGTTGCGTCTTTTCATCTTTAGCGAACATCATTAAGCCGGAAGTATCCCTATCCAGACGATGAACGATATACACGCGGAACTGGCGTCCGGAACGTTGTACATACTCATTCAGTATTGTATATGCGGTACGTTCTTTCTGACGTTCTGTATTGACGGATAGAAGTCCTTGCATCTTCTCGACCACAATAATGTAAGCGTCCTCATATACAATTTTCAGCAGTCTGTTATTAAACTCTTTCTTTCCTTTTTCTTTGCTGATCTGCACCTTCATACCCGGCTGTAACGGGAAGTTGAACTGCGTAGTGATTACATTATCAACGAATACGACCCTTTTACTGAGTAATGATTTCAGTTTGGTACGACTTGCATCCGGCATTTTGGCAGCTAGAAACTCCATAAGTTCCATCGGTTCCTTGACTGCATAGTTGGTATATTGAGCACGTGCCTTTTCAGCGGGAGTTCTTCTCGGTCTTTTTTCCATATCTTTTTTCTTTTGATTTAATACTCACCACAGATTACACGGATTAACACGGATTATAAAATCCAACAATAAAAAATCTGTGTTAATCCGTGTAATCTGTGGTGAACCGAATTCTTTATCGGAGTTCCAATAACACTACATTTTCCACATGATGAGTATGAGGGAACATATCTACCGGTTGAACGGCTTTCACCTTATATTTCTTATCGAGCAGTTGCAAATCGCGTGCTTGAGTAGCAGGATTACAACTTACGTAAACAATCCGTTTGGGTTCGGCAAACAGGATAACGTCGATCACATCCTGATGCATACCGGCACGGGGAGGATCTGTAATAATCACATCCGGACGTCCGTGCTGATTGATGAAGTCCTGAGTCAGCATGTCTTTCATATCACCTGCATAGAATAATGCGTTCTTGATATCATTGATTTCTGCATTGACTTTTGCATCCTCGATGGCTTCCGGCACATATTCGATACCTATTACTTGACGTGCCTGGCGTGATACGAAATTCGCAATTGTTCCTGTTCCCGTATAAAGGTCATATACCAGCTCATTTCCGGTCAGACCGGCAAATTCACGGGCCACCTTATATAGGTTGTACGCTTGTTCCGAATTTGTCTGATAGAAAGATTTCGGACCTACTTTGAAGCGCAATCCTTCCATTTCTTCAAAGATGTGGTCCTTGCCTTTGAATACGTGTACATCCAGATCATTGATAGTGTCGTTGCATTTATTATTAATAATGTATAGCAAGGAGGTGATCTCCGGGAATGAGTCGGCGACAAACTGCAATAACTGCTTGAACAACTCCATCTCATGCTCTTCCGTAATTTTACAAATCACAATTACCATCAGCTCACCGGTTGAAGACGTGCGGACAATCATGTTACGCAACATACCTTCCTGTGTGCGCAGATTGATAAAGGAATAATCATGTTCGTATGCATAGTCGCGTATCGCATTACGGATGCGGTTGGAAATATCATCTTGCAACCAGCATTTCTCAATGGCCAGCACTTTATCGAATGCTCCCGGAATGTGGAAACCTACTGCATTCATCTGGTCATACTTCACGTCTTGACGGACTTCCTCACTAGTCAGCCAGCGTTTGTTTGAGAATGTAAATTCCAATTTATTCCGATAGAATTCGGTCTTTGCCGAACCAAGAATAGGAGAAATCTCGGGAAGCTCGATCTTTCCGATACGTTTCAGGTTATCTTCTACTTGTTTCTGTTTATATCTGATTTGTTCCGAATAGGGGAGCACTTGCCATTTGCAACCGCCGCATACACCGTAATGTTGGCAGAAAGGAACAGCGCGGTTGGGCGACAGTTCATGAAACTTCACCGCTTCTGCTTCGGCATATTTGTTCTTTTTACGCTTGATCTGAAGGTCTACTACATCGCCCGGTACTACGTATGGTACAAAAATTACCAGGTCATTTACTTTTGCGATGGCTTTCCCTTCGGCAGCCACATCCATGA
>OGRE01002303.1_pt1 | contig 13775 bp, 13 predicted proteins | sample 1553421 | NCBI WGS metagenome assembly OGRE01 (sample SAMEA2580076, study PRJEB22360) | human gut metagenome | biome: human gut; feature: human-associated habitat; material: faeces | place: Denmark | collected 2008/2010 | reverse complement strand
GTGAAAGCGCTGCAGAGCTGCGGGTTCGACACCATCGCCGTGGGCGATAGCCATAACGACCTGGGCATGATCCGCGCGAGCAAGGATGGCTTCTTGTTCCGCAGCACCGACGCGATCATCGCCGAGAACCCGGATCTGCAGGCATTCGAGGAGTTCGACGATCTGCTGGTGGCGATCAAAGGTGCACTAGAGGCGTAATTCTCTCGGCCTTCAGGAAGTCGATCCTTACCGATCTTCACGCATGATATCTGGCCTTCGCAGCCTTTCTTTATGACGAGATACCTAGTGTCTCGTCATTTCTTTTGATGAGGTAAGGAGAATCCCATCATCCAATATGACGAGATTTTCCTCGCAACCCATTGACCTCGTAGTAGGTGCGAGGTTTACACTTCCGTTTAAGGATGTGATGAAATGGCTGGTTACCGAAGAATCAAGAACACTGTTGCGGCCGAAAACGGCGAGGCAAGCATCATCATCGGGCAAGAGGGACTGAAGGTTCCTTCGGCAGTTGCGAACCTTGCAGCTGGGCCGAGCGCGAAGTGCGCGGATGACCATAACGCCAGGCTGGCCCCCAATAAAGAGGGGAAACTCACGGCTGGGCAGGTCACGAAGTTGACCGGCGTTCCTGCATCGAAGCTGCGTCATTACGAAGAGATGGGCTTGCTCACGCCTGAATGCACCGGCAAAGGTGTGTCGAACAATCGCAGGCTCTATGGGGTTCAAGACCTCGAGCGACTCCAGGCGGTCTTAACGCTTGCTGAATATGAATTCAGTCTGAGCGAGATCAAGCAGATCCTTGATGATGAGAGCATAGATCTCTACGGAGTGATCGCACGCAAACTTGAAGAACTGAAGCGCAAGGAGGCTCGGTTACGGGCGCTCATCCTGTTCACGAAGTTCGTCGACATGACCGATGATGCCGATCTGATCGAGGGGCTGGCATGCGGGCCTGCTAGCCTTGATGGCTTCGCCGATCTCGCGCGGGCATTGCCCGGCTACGAGCAAGCTATGCAGCGCCTTGATGCGTACAGCGAAGAAGAGGCGGCACTCGCGCTCGAGCGTGTGGCTGCGGCGATCGATGCGCTCGTGCTGCTCGATGAAGTTGAGGGGTTTGCAGGCGTTGAGGCGGCGATGGATGCGTTCTTCGGTTGGTGGAGCGAGTTCGTTGTGCCTGCCGAAGAACTTGGCTACCTGGGATTTTGGGCGATCTTCGAGGACCACAGCCTCGTTGCGGAATATGTCGAGACCATCGGTAGAGCGGGTGATGCCGCAACGCTGCAGATGCTCGCGTTCTTCGTTATGTTGGCGCGTTTCATGAAAGCGAACGATGCGCTGATCTGCGAGATCGCGCAACTGGCCGATAGCGACGTTGTTGCCGCGATCGACCTGGCGTACGACCTGATCGCAGCTGCAGGGGTCGGCTGGCTTGGCACAAAAGGGGCGCGCGAGGTGCCGGGCGATACGCTTGCGGCGCTGTGCTTCTCGCTGCTCGTTTTTGCCGACCGAGCCCTTGAAGACGAGTGGCTTCGTGCGTACCTCGGGCTTGAGGGAGCAATCTCGTGCGATAGCGAATCTCTTGCAAGCACGCTCAGGGTGATCGATGTGATGTGTGGTGAATGATGGGCGGTGCGAGGGCGTAGGTTTGGGAAGGCTGGGAGTAGCTAGAACACTAGCTAGAACGTAAGCAAATCGCGCACTTGAGTCCCGAGCGCATCGGCGATGCGGGCAAGGTCATCGATGCCAACACCCACGTGGCCCTTCTCGATGCGCCAAATGTGCGACTTGCTGGAGCCGACCATCTTGGCAAGGCGGTCTTGCGAAAGCCCCTGGCTTTCCCTTCGCTGCCTGATCGCTTCTCCGAGCGCGCGTCTTTTCTGGTCGATGTCCATGCCTACAGGATATGTGCTAGACTATCCGCGGTGGCTTCATATATGGTGCCATTCATTCGAGAATACACAGATGGGAAAAGGGTATACAAGATGACGAAAATCAATCTTCAGCCCAATGAGGCGATCATTCTTCACGATTCAGAGATGAAGCATGATCGCGGTGGAAGATTCGACTCAGAGCTTGATGAGCTCGTCCTCACCAACCAAGCCTTGATCGTCGTTCACAAAAGCATCTTTGGAAACGTTAAAGACATTCAGCGATACGCGCTTGATCAGGTAACCATTGCAAACAATTCGCCCCAAGTCGTTATTGGCATGTCTCAAAACAATGAGCGGCAGCTTCATGTGTATTTTCGTCATGGAATCGAAGCCTTTACGCTCGGCGATGCTGATGAAGACTCTGATGCTGGCATCCTTGAGTTTTTGCTCACTCCCATGGCCGATAAGGAAAATCGCAACCTCCACAACTGGCGAAGTGCTATATCGCAAGCAGTTCTTGCGCTCCCACACAATGCGCAAATTGGAGTATCGCAAGCGCAACAAACACCCGCACCAGTTCAGGCTCCTGCCTCGTCAACAGCTCCAACTCCAACGCCAACAGCCGCTCCCGCCCCTGCCGTAGTTGCTTCAGCACCTACCACCCATACCACGAAAAAGTGCATCGGCTGCATGGCTCCTCTTTCGGGTATTCAAGGGCAAAAGGTGACTTGCAAATATTGCGACACTGAACAGGCTCTTTAGGAAGGTGACCCATGGGAATTCTTAAAGCAGTTACGGATTCTGTTAGCGGCACCTTAGCCGACCAATGGAAAGACATCTATACCGCGCGTCCCTTCAATGAGCATGACGCTATCGTTCCTGGAACACTCAAGAATACCAACCGAGGACGAGGCGCAAATCTTTACGGCTCCGATGGCGTCATTACGAATGGTTCACGCATTTTCGTACCTGAAAATACTGCTGCCTATGTGTTCAGCCAAGCTGGCATCGAAACCATCGTTACTGAATCAGGAAATTATGTTTACGAAAGTGGCGAAGAGAGCGTTTTCCATGATGGTATTGGATCGATCATCAACCAGGTAATCGATCGTGTTGCTTATGGCGGCGAGCCTGTTACTGAGAAGCGAATCGCTTTTGTCAACCTGCGCGAGATCAGACATATCCCTTTTGGGACTCGTGGACCTCAGGTCTATAACGACCTGTACTATAAGTGCGATTTGGAGGTCTATTCGCACGGACTCTTCTCGATCAAGATCACGGATCCCACTGTTTTTCTTCGCAATTTCGTTCCTGCAAATGTGTTCAATTATTCGTTCGATTATCCCGCTGCTCGCAAACAGATCATCGCAGAGTTCCTCCAGTCGTTCATCGTTGCACTCAATTCGCTCTCAAACACCTATCGAATTTCGCAACTGCCTGCACAAGCGAGCGAAATAGCTAAGCGGGTTGCTGCAGATAATGAAAACGCTGGAAGCTGGCCTGAACGCTACGGATTCAAAGTAGTGAAAGTTGCTATCGAGAACATCGAGTTCTCCGCTGACTCACGCGAACTGGTTCGCAAGTTCTCCGAACAACGTATGAATATGCAGGCTTACGAAGAGTCATCTCAGCGAGCCTCGAATATTGCCGCTCAACAAAAGATCGCGCAAGGCATTCAGGACAACGGTCTTGGTGATGGTGGCGGGATGCTCTTCGGCATGAATCTTGCGCAGGGGATGACGCCACGAGGAGAAGGGGTAACAGGCGCGTCTGTTCTTCCTCTCGATGAGCAGATCGAGGCGGTGAAGCAGCTCAAGGAGTTGCTTGACGAAGGCGTGCTCTCGCAAGAGGAATTCGATGCCAAGAAAAAGGAAATCATGGGGCTTTGATCGGCTCCATTGAGATTAGAAGGAGTTATTTATGAAAGCATGCAAGACTTGTGGTACGGAAGTACCCGACAACGCAACCAGTTGCCCCACCTGTGGTGGTCCAGTTGGCGATCCTGTTGTCACTGCTGATGGCACGCAGCCAACGCCTCAGCCCTCCCCCGCCGAGCCACCCAAGAAGAAACATACGGGACTTAAAGTTATTGCGATCATCGCAGGAATCATCGTTGCGATCTTCATCATTGCATCATGCAACAGTGCATGCAGTCAGCAGGCCGATTCCACCAAGGAAGATTGGCCTACCGGACCGCTTGCGCAGATGATTCCGAGTATGGATCGGAGATGCGAATGGGTATCTGAGAGTGCAGATCATTTAAGTATTCGTGTAACTAATCGTATTAGCAAGAATGACTACGACAACTACGTTAAAGAATGCAAAGAATGGGGTTATACGCTCGAAACAGAAGAAGATTCTGACAGTTATACAGCATTTAACTCGGAAGGATACGAGATTGAAGTTGATTATTGGGACATTAGTGGAAGCCAAATCGATATCGATCTTTACGCGCCTAAAGCCACTGGTGACCTAGCTTGGCCAACAGTTGGGCTTGCAACTAAGTTACCAAATCCAGAAAAAACGAAAGGAAGCATAGCTGTTGATTCATCAAGTCAGTTCACTGCATATGTCGGCGAAATGAACAAAGCGGCTTACGATGCCTACGTTGCTAAATGTATTGAAAAAGGATTCGATACGGATTACAGCAAAAACGAGAAATCATTTAGCGCAAAGAATAAACAGGGTGATTCTTTGCATTTGGAATATCAAGGCTTCAACACAATGTATGTCTCCATGTATGCAGCAAAAGATGAAAGTTCCTCTTCAAGCGGCTCGTCGAGCTCGTCTTCGGCTTCATCATCAAGCTCAAGCAGCAGCTCAACAAGCCCTAGTGCTGACTTCAAGAAGACCATGGATGACTACGAGAAATTCGTTGACAGCTATATTGCCTTCATGAAGAAATATAACTCTTCAAGCAATCAGGCGAGTCTAGCAGCTGATTACGCGAAATATATCTCTGACTACGCGGATCTAGCAGCAGATATCGAAGCGATCGACGAAGACAGTTTGAGCGCAGCAGACCTCAAATACTATACCGACGTAACGACACGAGTAAGCAAAAAGCTCATTGACGCATCTCTTTAATAACGTACTGTCATAAGCATCTAGAAACCAGAAAGGGGCAATAGTAGGAGACAGTAAGTCTTTACCATCTCCATCTTGAAGACAACCAAACATGAAAAAGGCAGGATCGACATTAACCTTGGATGCGGGTATGTGATCCTGTCCTTTTTGAGGCTTATTGGCTTTGTTTATTGTTACACCTTTCATCTTCAAGCAAACAAACTGTAGTACTAGAGCAGATCGAGCATTGCAGAAAAGCTAGCAAGAAACTTCAACGAATTCGTCTTTTTGGACTAAAGCAAGCTTTGCTGTATCCATTATTTCGCTAACGAAGTCCTTTTTTTGTATCCCAAATTGAGACAATAGCTCTTTATCCTTCTTGAAAAACTTATAAAGAAGTTTCGTATCTTTATCTTCAAGATCAATATGATGCAAAAGATTGCATAAGTAGATAATGGCTGCCCTAGTTCCGTCAGCAAACTTAGTTTTATTCTCTCGCTCATACTCATCGAGATCTTCTTCTGTATACTTCGGCTGGATACCATGTATCGGATTAACAAGAAGCTGCGTGGATGCCCTCATGAGATTCACATATAAGCCAAGCTCATATTTTTGCGATTCAGACATAGCAGAATAGTCAGTCCCAAAAGTCGCTATTTTATCAGCCGCTTCCCTAATGAGTATGGTTTCGTGTTCGATGCGAGAAATGCGCTCATTAAGCTCCACAATTGCAAGTCTGTAATCCATTTCAGATCGTTTACTGATTCGAATAAACACTTTCTCTAAGCGTTCTTTATCAGTTTTTTGCTTATAAAACGCAATTCCGCTCCCGAGGAGCGCTATGCCAGCAATAGCCCAGCCTATTGGACCCGCTAGCCCAAGAAGCGCCTCACCAGCTGCAATTCCACCGCCTCCAGCAGCAAGTGCCCCTCCTCCCAACCATGCTAAAGCGGCATTCGATGCCGCTGCACCGCTCAATGCAGATATTGCTGTACCTGTTGATGCAACGCCAAACGCAGTCGCAACGCCCATTGCAGCAGTAGGACCCATGGCAGCCACAGCAACTCCAGCACCAGCACCTATAGCGCCTTTACCCACCTGCCTTAGTTTTGCCTCCTCATAATCTAATTCGATCTTTTCGGCGTAATTTTTCCAGTTCATCCTAACTTTCTTGAGCTTCTCATATTCAATACGATTTCCTTCAGGAACGTTTCTAATTTTGTCAAACGAATCTTGCATTAATCCCAAACTCTCATAAAGGCGAAACGAACTTTCACCCAGGTCTTCGATTTTTTCGTTCACAACCTTTCGTGCAGATTCTGTTTGCTTGCAGGCCTTTTCAAGCTCTGATTCTTTTTTCTTCATTGCTGATCTCCAGAAAAAAAGTTGTCAATGTCTTCTATCGTCTTCAGAATGCTATCCTCTTCGACTTCTCGCAGCCTTGCAAAATTTGAAGATTGCTCAAATGCTTCTATGTACATGTTGCTGCGTTCAAAATTGCCGATAAAGCAGATGAGCTTTTTGTCATCATAAATGCTAGCTAGAGTATGAAGACCTCTGAGGTACTCGTTAACAATGCTCTTTTCTCTTAATGCAAGCTCAACGTTAGACTTAGCTTCGCAGGCAGACACTGAGCGCTTTGCCTCCCCGTACAGAGATATACCGAATCTACCGATTCCCACGATATTTAGACGAAGGAAGAATTCACAAGCATTGAAGGCTCCTCCTCCAACTGCAAATGAGCGTATCAAAGCATCACTAACGTCAAGCATGCAAAAAGTTCCATGCGCTACGGTGAGCATCCTTTTTATTGTTGAATTATTGAACGGCTCGCACTCTAGCCAGAATTTGTCAAAGGAAATCTCGTTCTTGCCTGTTGAGCGAAGATATCTAATCAAGCGTCTGAGTACATACAGCAATCTGACGATAGCTTCGTTAACAAGGATAGGAATGGTTTGGGTGACAAGATATCTCGCATCAAAGCCTTGTTTATAAACCCTAAGAGCAAGCTCACATATATACTGATCAAAGCTCGATACTGGAAGATTAAGAACGCGCTTTATAGCAATAATGTCGTTTGTCCAGGCGAACAAAGGTGATGGTATTCCCATACCTCTCCCTTTGCTTCCAGATGAACCTGATACATCGGAAATCAGATGCCCTAGCCAATTGACAAACCCACAAAACACTTTTGCTGGGATACTTTTTCCTTGCAATTTAAACGAGCTAACAGCATCGTGCAATACGATGAGTTCACCCTCAGATACAAAATGCGATTGGTTAGTAAATTGATCAAGTATCGAAAAGAAAAGTCCTAGCAAGGTCGGATTATGTCCAAGAGATTTGAAATGGTGGCTAGAAGGATTGAGATCTAGGATCTCTTTAATTGCAGCTCCTCCAATTTGGTCATAGGGTATCTCAAATTTCTTCTCAAGACATCTCAAGGCGGATGATAGACTTTCGCCATCCCAACCGCATTGTTTTGCAAAGTCCTTCACCCTGTTTGCCACCCATTCATCGCTAAAATCACCAAGCGATGATTCACCAGGTCTTCCCACAAGAAAGATATCGATTATCCCACAGAGTGCACCGGAGCTTGCCGCCAAGGCGTAATCAAGTTTGTCACAATCAGGCTTAATTTGATTGATGGAGTCTAAGGTTTCCTCAAGATTTGCAAGCTCAACTTCCGCTGATGATATAGCATCAACTATAGACGCGGAAAAGCTGTATTGGCTCTCCAAGTCATCCATTTCCAAAATTACTTTCTTGTGTTCACGCGTCAATCCCGCACCCTCCCATGCGTTATAAAACTATTATGAAAACGTGATTTCATATCGCAATCGAAGCAGCCTGTTTATATTGGCAGATGCGGGCAAGGGCGTAATCTAGGATGCATGGGGCGAACGCCTCGATCTGATTGCGAATGTCCTCGATCTTTGGCTGCCTGCCAAATATACCTTCGATGAACAACCCCTCGCCATAGTAAACATTCGCAACCACTATTATGATCTTGTCCATCATGAGTTCTCCCCACGCTCAAACTCCTTTGAAAGATCGGCGAACGCGCGAACAAGACCGTGCTTTGTTTCCAGGCTGAGATCACCCGAGTAAACCACTTCGCGCGCACTCACAGGAATCCCCAATTCATCACCCAGTTTATCGAGAGTTGAAAAGCTTTTTGGATCATACGTTGATGATGCTTTCACTTCAACCGCACGCTGAATCGTACCAGCTTTGTCGACGATCAGGTCTATCTCCCGTCCAGCAGAATCGCGCCAGAAGTAGAAGTCGGGTACTTTGCCTTGCGACAACGCTTCTTTCGTGAATTCGCAGACCACTGCATTTTCAAAGAGCGCCCCACGATAACTGCTCATTATCAAATCTTCTGCCGTGTCGATACCGAGCAACGAGCAGGCCAATCCCGTATCCTCAAAATATAGTTTCGGCGTTTTGATGAGTCGCTTGCCATAATTATGGTGATAAGGACGTAACAAGCGAATGATGAAGCTTTGCTCCAAAAGTGCGAGCCAGTCTTTCGCGGTACGCATATTGATTCCGCAATCTGCGGCAAGAGACTGTATGTTCACCAGATTTCCAATTCGCGTTGCACAAAGCGTTACAAAACGATTGAACTCAGGAATCTTCACCACACCCAATTCGCTGCGAACATCGCGATCGATGTAGGTCTGGATATAGTTAGAGTAGTATTCTGCAGGTGCCATATCGATATCATAGAGACGCGGATAACCTCCTCGAACCACCCATGCTTCAACTGATTCAGGTTGCCTACCTGCAGCTTTCACCTCACAATATGAAAGCGGAGGGAGATGTCTGATCGCTACACGTCCCGCGAGCGATTGCGAAATGGCATCCATCAAAAGAAAATTCTGCGAGCCAGACAAAATATACTGCCCCACTGCGCCTGTTTCATCGACTTGTCCCTGAAGGTAGGAAAAGAGTTCTGGTACACGCTGAACCTCATCGAATATAACGTGGTTCGCATGAAGTGACAGAAACGCACGAGGATCATCCTGAGCAAAAGCACGAACGTCTGGATCTTCCAACAACACATAGGAATAGTCAGGAAACTCGTTCCTCAATAACGTAGTCTTCCCGCTCTGGCGAGGACCCGTTAGAGAAACGATAGGAAACTGGGTAAGACTTCTTTTAAGAGAAGTGGTTATCTGGCGCGGGATCATGATCGTTCCTTATCTAGCGATTCGTATAGTTGCCTCGAGCGACATTTCATCAAGATGAGATTGATTATGGAAGAGTCCGTTATATTTCCTGTTCACCATACTAGACTACCAGATTATCCAAGTACTGACTACAAGATTATCCAGATGTTGACTGCAAGATTATCCAGGGTTCCACTACAAAGATATCCAGATACTGACTACACAATTTGCTTGAGAACAACAGGTGACAATCTGCCCAGCCGTCGTCATCTTTCTTCATCTTTTGGCGAGATGACAAACTACCCGGACATTGTCACCTTGTCTCAAACTTTTCGACATCCCTTGCTCTTTACCAAGGTGACAAAAGACCAGGTAGTTTGTTATCGGAACAACGAGCGGGACACCTGTGGCTCGCGCTCGACACTGATCGGACCAAAAGGTGTCGAACGACCGGGTAGTTTGTCATCTCGATACCCGCAGGCGTTCAACGGTTGAAAGAGCTGGTAAAATGAAGGTAATTGATGTTCGCAGCTGATCTCGGCCAGAGAGCCGAGCGATCCTGATCTCAAGAACGAAGGGGCACCTATGATCGACACCGTTTTCAACGCAGTCTCAGATGTTGTCAACGGGGCTGGGTCGCTCATTGAAGGTATTTTTGTAAAACAGCCCAGTCAAGATGAGCTAAAAAAGCAGGTTCGCATGCTCCAGGCCAGTGTGGATACCCTTGAGAATTCGTTTAAGACGCAAAACGATGTGATTGACATGCTGCTCACACAGCATAGGGAGCTGAAGTTCTATCAGCTCAACCAAAAGGCCTCTCTTCAGAGCATGATCGAAAACGAACTGGTAAGCCAGTACGCAGCACTTGACTATTTCACCATCCTTCTCGAAGCCGCGACGAGCGGCCAACGCATGCCTCGTGAGGATTTCGAGTTCTTCAAAACGTATAGCAAGATGCTCCAGGATGGGCGGATTGACTCTGACGAACTTGAGGCGTTGCGCCCGATCATGAGGCAAAGACATCGGATCGCGCTCGCCAACTTAGAGCCCTGCGAATTCGACTACATCCTCATTCGTATCCGATGCTTTGAAGGGTAACACCGTCCGCACTCCTTCAACATCGACCTACGCGCCTGCGATCGATCAAAATGAGCTGTCTAATAGCTCATGCTCGCAACTGAGCGTCTCTTTCAGATAAGCAAACAGCTCTTCATAACCGCATGCTTTTACCGCTGATCTTGTAAAGCCCTCTTGATCGCGCGTTAGGATAAGGTCGGCTTTTATGCCAAGCGCGCTAAACATAGCTGCCTACTCCTCAACCAGCATCTTGACCTTGTGCTGCCTGATCTCTTCATCGGTCATCGACGACAGAGCGTTCGTTACAGGGAGGGAGTCTATCGGTAGCTCTTTTCGCTTAAAAACGACGTAGCGGTTGAGGTTGCCGGGTTTGCCGTCGGCGGAGAAGGATTCGACTACCGTGGCATGCGGGGCGAGAGCAGCAATGATCTGGTCGATCTCTTCGTTTGAGAAATGGTGACAGTAGCGATAGTTGCTAGGTTCGTTCTTCCAACCGAGGAAGTAGTCGTTGGGTTCGAGAGAGTTTGGATCGAACGCGATCAGCTTGGGGCTGCTTGGACTTGAATTGGCAAAGTGGGAACTGCCTGCCCCTCGAACGAGCGCGTCCTTACCGTTCGTGCGCGCTTCCAAACAACCTGAGAAGAACGCAAGCGCTTCGGCGTGGGTCTGCTCGATCTTCGCTCTCTTCGCAGGGTCGTTCAGGAATTGCCAGAAGGAAACCGCCAAATGGCCGCCAGGCTTCACCTGGCTGAGCGCTTCGAGCAAGAACTGCAAGCGCAAATCGAAACTGGGGATGTGGTGCATGAAGCCGAACGAGACCGCCAGGTCGAAGGGAGTGGCAGCTGCGAGCACGGGAATGTTAGCCGGTTCAGCAGCGGGCAGGCCCTCGATCAAGTTGCTCACGATGTCTTCGCAGGTGAAATGTACCTTTTTGACAATGCTTTCCTGACTGCTCGCAACAAGCGGCTCGCAATTATCCACAGCGAAGAATGACCAGTCGATGCGCGGATAGGTGTTCGCAAGAAATGCTTCGAAACGCAGGTTGCCACACGCGATATCGAGGACCGAGCGCGTTAGCGGCTGAGAAGCAGACAAGCCCATGGCTGCAGTCTGGGCATTCGCGGGTTGATCGAGCGCCACTTCATCGAGACCGCCGAACCCGCACGCCGCCATACACCTGCGCCAGCCCTCCCAGGGGGCCGTGCGCGTTTGCGAAAAGGAAGCCGCATTGCGTTCGTAGAATTCGGTGTTGAGCTGGCAGAGCGCTTGCAAAGTCTCCCTATTCATCGCTGCCCTTCTTCACCAACTTCACAAGCGAAAGCGCAAGCGAAGTGAGCGCCGCACCAATGCACGCAGCCACAAGCATCACCACGAATGCGCGTACCGGGAACAGCAAGAACAGCAAGAGCACCGTCATAACGGGCTGGCGCATGATGGCGCCCATGAGGGCGGCGCTGCAAATACACAGGCAGCATACTGGGTCAGCGCCAGTGAGCAGTGCAAACCCATAACCCAAGCAGATGCCTGCAAAGATGGTCGGGAAGAAATGGCCGCCGCGCCACCCGAGGCGCAAACAGAGCGGCGTGGTGAAGACCTTCAGCACGCCCGTAAGAATGAGATAGCCCGCGCCGAGCATCGTCCAGGTGCTCATGAGCGTTTCGGTTTGTGTTTCACCTGCGAACATCACAAAGGGAAATACGATCCCGAGCGAGCCCAGGATAAGCCCGACCAAGACCGTCTTCGCCACGGGATGGTCGCCGATCTTACGCGCGAGCATGTCTGCGCACTTGTCGAACGCATGGTAGAGCAAGCCGACCGCCCCGCCCGCCAACGCTAACGGGATGATGAGCGCGCGTTCGTACCAATCGATAGAGACCTCCGAAAAATGCGGAAGCCCCTCCCCACCGCCAAACGTGCTTCCGAGCAGAATCATCATGCCGAATGCGCCGGCCACGGCGAACGTGTAGACGATGATCTTCGTGGCTTTCGGAATCTCGATCTGAGTGCCTGCTTTCACTTCATCGCAGCTACCGAGAAGCGGTGCCGCCAGACCGAACAAAGGTGCATTGAATATGGCAGAGAGCACCGCCGCGGTGCCCGCCTGGGAAAGTTCGCGAAATTCCTTGCCAAGAAACTTCAGGCGGTCGCCCACCCACGTGCAAAGCCCCGCGATCACGCCTGTCAATCCCGCTTCCGGACCGACGCTGCCACCGAAAAGCAAAGGCAGGAGCGCGCCGCCCGCAGAAGCACCGATGTGCTTGTATTCGTAGCGGCCCGTCTCCTTCACCTGGGCCATCACCTTGTTCAGGTCTTCGGGATATGCGCCGAAGCGACGCTCGAAGAGACCGACGAACACGCCACCTACCAAGCACACTGCAAGAGGCCACCACCAAGCACCGATGTGCTCGGGCAGCACATGCCAAAACAAATTGATGCCGTGATTGAGCAAGAAGAAGAACACCCACACGAATGCACCCGCCAGACCGCCCAACACAAGGGTGAGCAGGGCGAAGATGACACGATTGAGCACAGGGCGCGTATGGTTAGGGGTTTCGCTCATCGCGCGTCCTTATCGCGGTTCGCTTCTTCTTCGGCCTTGTCCGCAGCGCGGAATTCCTCGATGAAACCTGCGGAGAAGATACCTGCTGGAATGGCCACCACACCGATCGAGATGACCATCACCACGAAGCCGATGATGCGTCCGAGCGCCGTAATGGGAACAATGTCGCCGTAGCCGGTCGTGGTCATGGTGGTGATGGCCCAGTACAAGCCCGTCCACACGCTGTCGAACACCTCGGGTTGCGCGGTATGTTCAGCTTCATACATGAGCACGCTCGAAGCTACCGCCAGAAGCGTGAGCACCATGAACGCTGCCACGATCTCGCGACGGCGCTTCACGAACACGCGGCTGATGGTCTGCAGGCCACGCATGTAGCGCGAGATCTTGATCAGGCGCACCAGACGGATGATGCGAATCGCATCGTTGAGCGCATTCGAGGCAGGCAGAAAGAAGACGAAGAGCGCAGGAAACCACGCAAGGAAATCGATGATGCCCATGAGCGAGAAGATGTAGCGCATGCGTGCGCGCGATGGCGCAAGGGCGGGATAGACCAGATCGGCGATCCAAATGCGGCAAGCATATTCAGCAGCGAAGGCGATCACCGAAAGCACGCTGAATCCTAAGATGAGCGTGTTGAAATCGAGCGTTGTGTTGTTGTCCGGCACGCCGACCAAAAGAGCGTTCAACACAATCAAGACGATGAGCCCGATGCCAAGGAATTTGCCGAGCGGAGTCGCTTTCGCGGGGTCTTCGAGCGCTACGTAGACGCGCTGCTTGAGCGGCTGCTTCGGCGCGTTCGGGGCGGCGGAAGCACTTGGTTCAGTATGGGCGATTTCGGGTGCGGTCATGCAAACTGCCAATCAAACGTGGATGTTCAAAGTTTACCCGATGAACGCCCAAAAGGCATTTACAAGGTGACAAACTACCCGGTCGTTCGACACCTATGGCAAGCAGCACGCCTATGGGGCACTTGTAATTACCCGCTTTCGCTGTTCGCTTGCCTATTCAGGCAAGCTCATGCGCTTC
>OGRE01002294.1_pt1 | contig 13824 bp, 18 predicted proteins | sample 1553421 | NCBI WGS metagenome assembly OGRE01 (sample SAMEA2580076, study PRJEB22360) | human gut metagenome | biome: human gut; feature: human-associated habitat; material: faeces | place: Denmark | collected 2008/2010 | reverse complement strand
CCTCCACGGACGCCACATCGGCGACGTCATCACCGTGGGCGAACGGGAAGGATAAGCATGGCCAAACGATGCAGATTCGTATTCAACCGCAAGGCGTTCAGCCAACAGGTCCTCAAAAACGAGACATTGCGCTCGCGCATGAGGGACGCGGCCGAAGCCGCCGTAGAGGATGACCGTTGCATGGTCCGCGACCATGACGGCAAGAACCGCAGCGGCGTGGCGATCATCTGCCCGGCACCGGTGGAGAAGGCGCACGGCACGCTAGAGGACACGCTCGGAAGGATGCGCGTATGAGCATCCCGGTCACTCCCCGGCGCACGGAACCCCTGCTCCTGCCCAAACTGAGGACACTGTTCCCGGACGTGACGTTCGACACCATCGAACGAAGCGACCTCGAACCTCCCTTCACCGAAGCCACTCTGGCCGACTCCATGCAAGGCATGAGCACCCCAATCTCGCAGTACGTGCGGCTGCGGCTGAGCGTGCGATGCATGAGAGAGGACCATACGGGCGACTGGGACAAGGCCGCACGCCTGTGGGCCGACATCGCGAGGGAGATCATCGGGCTCGGAAACGTCGCGCCGCTCATCAGCGCGTCACTCGAATCCGGGCCGGTACGCATGACTGACGAGGACAAGAGGCTGGTGTGCGCGTACGGAGTGCTCCTGCTCGAGGTCACCGTCAACTGAAACACAACAAAAAAAGACGTGCCGCCACACGCGAAGAACGAAAGGCAGACGAATGTCTGACAATAGTAAGAACACGGCCGTCGAACAGGCGGCATCCGAAACCAGCACGCAGGCCGCACAGGGAGCGACCGACTACGGGTACGTGTCCAACGGCAACAATTCCGGCAACGTGCGACTGATCAAAAACTACGCGCTGTTCCTGTTCCCCAAGGGCGACAGCACGTTCGTGGCTCCGACCGGCGTGAACTGGACGCCACCGACAAGCAAGAAGCCGATCGGCTACTCCACGGAGGACGGCGCCGTCCTGCATCCGGAGCCGGGCGACAGCACCGACTACAAGGCCCACAACGGCGACATCGTCCTATCCGACACGGATCCGGGCTACTGGACCCTCCAACTGGCCGCCATGGAAGGCCGCAAGGATGTCGTTTCCGCCTACTTCGACGTGGACGTCGATTCGGACGGCGGCATCAGCATCAAGGGCGCCGGCCTGAAGAAGGAGTGGATCCTCGTATTGGTCGCGCTTGACCAGCAGGACCGCCCCTTCCTCCTGCACGGCACCAACGCGAAGGTGTCCGACCGCGACGACGTGAGCCTGAAATCCAGCGAGATCATGAACTTCAGCATGACGTTCAAGATGCTCAAGGGCACTAACGGCGAACAGTTCCACGCATGGGGCCTCGTCACCGAAGACGCCAAGTAGCCCATCGATTCTTCCCGTGCCGCCGATGGCGGTCGACGGCACGGGATCCTTTTACCAACCGCCAACATCAGAACGGAGCCAACATGAGTGACAACACCTACCACATGATCGAAGTCGACCTTTCCGACGCGGAGGAGCTCAAGCCCGACGTGCACCTCGAGGTCGCCGGCGTGAAACTCGACCTGCCGAACCTCAACAACGCGGAACTGCCCATCGAACTCGTCCAGGCCATCCTCCTGATCAAGAGCAAGCCCGCATTGTCCGAAGAGGAAACCATGGCCTGCGTGAGCACGTTCCTCGCATACTTCCAGACGATGCAGCCGAACTTCTGGAACGTGCTACGCAAGACCAAACGTCCGATGGCCTACCTCACCGCGACCATCAAGGCGTGGGCCGACGAATCCGGACTGGACCCAAAAGCGTTTACCTCGCCCAGCTCTGGAACAACCACCGCGCGGCATTAGCCCACGACTGGATACGCGCGTACGGGCAGATCTACAGGCCCGTACGCTTCGCCGAATGGCTTGAAGGCCAACGGCCACGAGCCGACTGGGGACTCGCATGGGCATTGACCCGCGAAATCCTCAAAGACCACACAAGCCACTCGTGGATGGCGTTGCAGAACGCCACCTACGCGCCCGACGGAGCCGAACAGGCGGTCTGGACGCTGTCCGGACAACGCAAACGCCCATGGTTCGACCACGAGCACGACCCACTCCACCAGCCGACACCGACGCACAGCCTCACCCGTCGGCAGCGCGAGGACAGGGAACGGCTCAAAGCCTACTTCCACATCAACGACGACCTCTGATCCCGACCGCCATCGGAATCCCGACACACAGTAAGGAGCACGATGGCAGCACAGGACATCGGCGTCGCATACGTCCACGTCGAACCATCCGGCAAAGGATTCGGCAAAAGCATCGAAGGCGACATCGGCGACGCCGTCAGCAAAGCCTCCAGGAAAGGCTCCAACACTCTCATCTCGAAAATCGGCGGAGCATTCGGCAAAATCGGCAAGGTCGGCACCGGCGCGATCGCCACCATCGCAGGCGGCATCACCGCCCTGGCCGCCAAAGGCGGCTTCACCCGCGCCCTCAACATCGAGAACGCGCAAGCCAAACTCAAAGGCCTCGGCCACGACAGCGCGAGCGTCACCGAAATCATGAACGACGCGCTCGCCTCCGTCAAAGGCACCGCGTTCGGATTGGGTGACGCCGCGACCGTCGCGGCCAGCCTGTCAGCATCCGGCATCAAGGAAGGCGACCAGCTCACCAAGGTCCTCAAGACCGTGGCCGACACCGCGCAGATCAGCGGCAGAAGCCTCACCGACATCGGCATGATCTTCGGTTCCGTCGCCGCCCGAGGCAAACTCCAGGGCGACGACATGCTCCAGCTCATGTCGAGCGGCATCCCAGTCCTCCAAATGCTCGGCAAGCACCTGAACAAGACCAGCGCCGAAGTGTCCGACATGGTCTCGGACGGCAAAATCGACTTCCAAACCTTCGCCGACGCCATGCAGGAAGGCCTAGGCGGCGCCGCACTATCCGCAGGCACCACATTCACCGGCGCCCTGGCCAACGTGAAAGCCGCGTTGAGCCGACTCGGAGAAACAGCCGCCACACCAGTCCTCGACGGCTTACGCGGCCTGTTCAACCAAGCCATCCCACTCATCGACACATTCACCGCAGCCGTCACACCAACCCTGCAAAAAGTCGGAGCGGCACTCCAACAAGGTCTCGAGAACGCGATACCCGCCACACAGGCGAAACTCAAAAACCTTGGCGACACGATCTCCAACATCCCCGGCTTCCAGATGCTCGCCTCGGCGACGGCCAGCCTCAAAAGCCAACTCACTGGCCTCTGGAACGCAATCACATCACTCATAGGCGGACTCAACAATGGCGGCGAAGCCGCCACAATGTTCTCCACAACCGCCGGCGCGCTCGCGGGAATGGTCGCTTCGGTCGCGCAGGCGTTGTCGAACGCGGCGGGATGGGCGAAGACGTTCGTCAACACGTTCATCGAGACGGGCGCGTTGCAGCCGTTCCTTGAAAGCCTGACCGGCGTCATCTCCGGATTGGGCTCGCTGGTTTCCGGATTGGCGGCCGCGGTCTCGCAGGCCTTCGGCTTCAACGACAGCGCGCGCACCGCCAGTTCCGCGGCGCAGAGCTTCGCCGGACTGTTGAACACTTTGACCGGCGTGCTCATGACGGTGGGAGGCTGGCTGCAGTCGGTCGGACAGTGGGCGCAGCAGAACGGCGCACTGGTATCCGGCGCATTGAAAGCCATCACCATTGCATTGCTCGCGGTCAAAGGCTGGGATATCGTCTCGGCCGGGCTGAAGACAGTTTCCGGTGGACTGAAGGCCATTTCCGCGACTGCCTCCGGTGTGGAGAAGACCGCTACGGCCACGTTCGATTTGATTGGCAAGATCTCCGACGCGGGAAGCGCGGCTGGAGCACTGAAGCAACTCGCCGGCTCGTTCAATATTGTCAAGGCAGCTCAATCGGCGTGGAGCGCGGTGACCAAGGCTGCTACCGCCGTGCAGCTGGCATTCAGCGCTGCCTTGGACGCGAATCCTATCGGAATGCTCGTCGTAGCCATCGGCGCGGTCGTCGCCGCACTGACCTGGTTCTTCACCCAAACCGAAACGGGCAAACGACTCTGGAACAGCTTCGCCACATGGTTCATGGGAATCTGGAACCAGATCAGCACCGCATGCCAGCCAATCCTGCAAGCCATCGCCATATTCATCACCCAGACCATGAGCCAAATCCAACAAATCTGGCAAACCGGATGGACACTCATCACCACCGTCCTCCAAAACGTCTGGAACACGATCGGCCCCATCATCATGACCGCACTCACCGCGATCATCACCGGCATCCAAACATTCATCACCACCATCACACCACTCCTGCAAGCCGGAATACAGAACATCCAAACCATCTTCCAAACCGCCGTCACAATCATCAGCACGGTCTGGAACGGACTATGGAACACCATATCCACCGTCGTACAAGGCGCATGGACCATCATCGCCACAATCATCAGCACCACACTCGCCGTCATCCAAGGCATCATCCAACTGGCGCTCGCGGTCGTCAACGGGAACTGGAGCGCCGCGTGGTCGGCCATCCAGGGCATCGTGTCGGCAGTGTGGGGCGGCATCCAAGGCGTCGTTTCCGCGGGAGTCGGCATGGTCAGTGGCGTGGTATCCGCCGCATGCTCGACAATCCGGAGCGTGTGGGCCGCGTTGTGGAATGGCGTCGGAAGCATTGTGTCGAGCGTCTGGGGCGGCATCGTCGGCACCGTAAGCAACATGGTTGGCCGTGTCGGGAGCGTCGTGAGCGGGATCGGCGGAACCGTCCGGAGCGCGGTGTCCGGCGCGGGAAGCTGGCTCGTCAGCGCGGGACGCAACATCATCCAGGGATTGATCAACGGCATCACAGGAATGGTCGGCTCGTTGTATTCCAGCATCACCAACGCGTTGTCGGGCTTGGTGGACAAGGCCAAGAACGCTTTGGGCATCCATTCCCCGTCGCGTGTGTTCCGCGACGAGGTCGGCGTGATGGTCGGACGTGGCATGGCATTGGGCATCGACGATTCCGCGCATGTGGTCAGCCGTTCCATGGATTCGCTCGTCTCCACGATGAGCCTCTCCGACGCGGACTGGTCGAAGACCGGCAGGCTGAACGTCACGGCCGGCACCGGCGCCAATGCCGGCGACGGCGATCTGCGGGAACTCATCACGGCCGTCGAATCGTTGCACGACGACCTTGGATCGATCATCGCCAGGTACACGCCGACGATAGGGGACCGCGACTTCGCAAGGAAGGTGAGAAGTGCAATCGCTTGAATACGTGTGCGCGGCCACAGGTGAGCGCATCGGCTTCGAGGGGCCGCTGTACGGCGAGACGCTCACGGGACTGCGCGCCCGCGTCTGGGACTACAGCCTCGCCTCACGTGGCATGACGGGCATCACCCGCAAGGCACGCGAGGCGACAGTCACCGTGAAGATCCACGATTCTCCAGCCACGCTCGACCTACTGCGCCGCCTCGCGGACGCCGACATGGCATCCGGGAACCCGGGCACGCTCGTGGCCGACGGCGAATGGGAAGCCAAAGCGTGGATCACGAAAAGCGAACCGCAATCCATCACGCCCACGATGGTCGAGACGCAGTTGACCATCGTGCTGGCCGATGGCGTGTGGCGCCGTCCGACCATGACGCATTTCACGCCGCGATACGATTCCGGAACCGCCGACCTTGACTATCCATATGATTATCCGCATGATTTCGCCGGCATGGCATTGGGTGCCGAGATCGTCAACGACACGTCCATCCCGCAGCCGGTCAAGCTCACGATATTCGGACCATGCGCGCAACCGTACGTCATCATCGGAAACAACCGGTACGAGGTCGACGTGACCGTGCCATCCGGCTCGCGTCTGGAAATCGACGGCACCGGCGATGTCAGGACCGTCACCATGGTCAGCGGCACAGGTCTCGCCACAAACTGCTTCGCGCAGGCCGTGCGAGGGTCGGGCAAGGATTCCGGCCGGTACGTGTTCCAACCGCTCGCGCCCGGAACACAGCCGATCAGCTGGCCGGGAGGATTCCAATTCGACTTGACGGTCTGCGAGGAAAGGAGCGAACCGCCATGGACCTGATCGTCACCGACGCCACAGGCAAACCCGTGGCGAGCCACGCCTCATACACGCTCGACCTCGCGTTCGGTAGCGGGGAGAACGACTTCGACCTGCAGGTCGAAGACGCCGCGCTCAAGGCGGGGAGCCGCATCATGATCGACGGCACCGAGTACGGCGGCATCATCGACGACACGGATGTCGACGTGGACGGAGGCCTGTCCACCGTCACATGGCATGGCCGCGACTGGCATGGAGTGCTCGCCTCGAAGATCATCGAACCGGACGGGAACAACGATTACCTCACTCTGTCCGGCACGATTCCCGTCATCATGCGCACGCTCGTCAGCCGTGCGGGATTGCAAGGCCTGTTCACCGTCACCGACGAAAGCGCCGACCACAAGACCACCTGCCAGTTCGACCGGTACGTGGACCTGTACAGCGGTCTGGTCAAGATGCTCAGGGCAAGCGGACTCAAACTCCGGTTGCGTAATGACGGCGACAAGGTGGCCATGAGCGCCATGCCCGTCCGCACGATCGGCGACAGCATCGACTCGGACCTCATCGACTTCACCGCCAAACAGGCGGCGCACCCTATCAACCATCTCATCTGCCTGGGCAAGGGCGAACTCAAGGACCGTACCGTCATCCACTGGTACGCCGACGCGAATGGCACGTTCAGCCACACGCAGACCCTCAAAGGCCTTGACGAACGCACCGCCACATACGAGTTGTCCAACGCCGAAGCCGACGAGCTCGAGGACAAGGGCAGGCAGAAATTCCAGGAACTTCGGAACACCAGCACCATCGACGTGGACATTCCTGACGGCATCGACGCGGACGTCGGCGACCTGGTCACGGGCCGTGACAACAACACGGGCCTCGTCGTCACTGCCGAGATCTCCAAGAAGATCGTCAAGGTTTCGGGAGGCGTGCTCACCGTCACCTACGAATCCGGAGGCGCCAGTGCCGGCGGCAACAGCGGAGAATCCTCCATCGGGGATGGTGGCCACGCCTACTACGCTGGAGCCGGCCTCAAACTCGACGCCTGGACGTTCAGCGCCGACGTGACCAGAAACGACATCGACTCGCTCAACAACGCATTGTCGGGTAAACAGCCGAAAGGCGACTACATCACCGGCCTGAAAATCGGTTCGGTGGACACGCTCGCCCCCGGCGCACAGGCAAGCGCGTCGCTCACGGGCGCCGGCAGCGACAAAACCTTGAATTTGGGGCTTCCGAAAGGCGACCAGGGTCCGCAAGGGGAGAAGGGCGACAAGGGCGACACAGGACCACAGGGGGCCACCGGAGCGACCGGACCCACCGGTCCTCGGGGAGAGAAAGGAGCGACCGGGGAGCGAGGGCCGCAAGGCGTCGCCGGTCCCGAAGGCCCGCAGGGACTGCAGGGGATACGCGGCGAGAAAGGCGATAAGGGTGATGCCGGCGCGATCGGCGCGGCGGGACCGCAAGGCCCGACGGGTTCCACAGGTCCGCAGGGTCCCACGGGTCCACAGGGAGCGACCGGCCCCCAGGGCAGACAAGGCATCCAAGGTTCCCAAGGCATCCAGGGCCCGCAAGGGGAGAAGGGTGACAAGGGCGACAGCGGCGTATCCGCCCCCTCGAACGGCTTCTTCACGCTCAGCATGGAAGGCGACGGCGACCTGTATGTGAACTATCCGGACAACACGAACCCACCCTCGTTCGTCTGGGACTCCGAGAGCGGGAACCTGTACGTGGACATCCCGGAAAGGTGACACATGGCGCGACTATTGATCGGCAACATCAAAGGCCCCAAAGGTGACAAGGGCGATACCGGGGCCACCGGCCCGCAAGGCAAGCAAGGAGCGCAGGGCGTTCAGGGAGCTAAAGGCGACGTCGGCCTTCCGGCGCTCGTGATGAAGAAATCCCTCGTCGGCGAATATCCGGTGGGATCCACTTTCACGGGGAACGTGAGCGAATGGTTGAACCGAACACCACTCGCCAACGAATATTCGACCGCATTGTCAGGTGGCGGAAAATACAGCATCGTCTGGCAGTGCGTTTCACAGTCCGGCAGCCTATTCACGGGAAAGACGATTTCCCGTCAATCCATCATCGGTGCGCAAGGCCCCAAAGGAGCCACTGGAGCCACCGGTCCTACTGGTCCTACCGGTCCCATTGGCCCCACCGGTCCCATTGGAGCTACCGGGGCCACCGGCCCGCAAGGCAAGCAAGGAGCGCAGGGCGTTCAGGGAATGCAGGGTCCACAGGGGCCGTCCGGTCCGCAGGGCGCCAGCGGCGTGACGGCACCCGCATCAGGATTCTTCACGCTGCAGGTCGATCCGAACGGAGACCTGTACGCCGTATACGCGGACACGGCCACCGCGTCAGAGGCTCCCGTCTCCTACGATCCGGCGACGGGAGACCTGTACTACATGATCAATGACGGAAAGTAAGGAGCACGCATGACGAAGATTCTGCTCGGCAACGTCAAAGGCCCCAAAGGCGACACCGGACCGCAAGGCAAGCAGGGAGTGCAAGGACCGCAGGGCCCTGCCGGCGCCACTGGCGCGACCGGGGCCACCGGAGCGAAAGGAGAGGCCGGCCAACGCGGCGAGACCGGGTTGCCTGCCTTGATCATCACCCGCATACTAGCCGGATACTGGACGTCCGCATGCTCGGATTTTGACTGGCGGACACTCAGTTTCAACCGTGCCCCGGTCGTAGGCGAATACTTCTTCGCCATGACCAATGGCGGCAAGAACCTGATGTACGCGCAGATCACAGCCACCGGGAAAAACGTGACGTTCAAACCGGTTTCCAACACAAGCCTCGTCGGACCGAAGGGCGACAAGGGCGAGACGGGCATGAGCGCAAGCCAGGCGTTCATCGCCGCCCACCCGGTCGGCTCCCTCTACTGGACCACCGCCACAACAAATCCGGGAACCACCTACGGCGGCACTTGGAAGGAATGCAACACCATCCTTCCAGGACACATCTACCAGCGCACAGCCTGAAAGAGAAAGGAACATCAATGGCACGAACCACGAACATCACCAGATACACCTGCGACCGATGCCACGCCTCCGCATACCTCGCCGACGGTGACCCACGCACCTCCAGCGACTGGCACGACATCACCCACACCACCGTCGACGGAGTCGCACAGGGCGCGCTCGTCTGTACCGCATGCTGGCAGACGTTCAAAGCGCTGGCAGCCACGCAGGACGCCGCCTACGCCGCATACCTCAACAACACAACAGATAGGAAGGAATGACCATGACCATGAATCTCATCACCGGCAAGGCCGGCGCTCCGCACATCACATCCAGCGACCAAGGAGCCATGCAGGCCGGACTGGTCGGAAACGGCAACTACCTGCTGCAAGGCAGCGACGGCAAATTCCCCGCCGTGACCATGCAGTCAGCAAACAAAGCGCTCATCCCGGTCCTCAACCTTGTGATCGAAGGACGATACGCACGCGTCACCGCGGCGGAAACCGTCACCATCGAAAGCGGAGTCACGGGACAGAACCGCAACGACCTAATCTGCGTGAAATACACGCGAGACTCGAACAACATCGAAACGATCGCGCTCGCTGTGTTGAAGGGCACCGCCACCAGTGGCACGGCGGCTGATCCCACGGTTCCGTCGGGTAGTATCCTGAACAATTCCGGTACCGTGTGGATTCCGATCGCCCGCATTCCGATCAGTGGCATCACCGCCGGAACTCCTGTCATGCTTGTCAAGCAGTTGCCTCCGATGAGCCAGCTGTGGGATTCCGTAACCCTGTACCAGGATTCCAATTGGATCATCATGCGTAACGGCAGGATGATTTTGATCAAGTTCAGTGGGAAAATCGGTTCGGGCAGTTGGGATGCTGTTGAATGTCCGGTAAAGCTCGCGTCCTGGTATCGTCCCATCGTTGACTTGTCGACTGTCTGCCTTGTATCAAATGGGCAAACGTCGCGAAGCCTCACGGCCAGAGCTGATGGAACTATCCGAGTGGCGAACGTGGGAAACGTTGGCAGCAATCAGGATTGCGTCGGCACGCTTTGTTTCCCAATCCCATGATTTCTAGCTTTCCGTAACCCTGTACAGCGCGAAAGGCTTCACGATCATCCGCACTGGAATGATGATGCTCATCAAATACGCCGGTTCCTTCGCGGGTGACAGTTGGAGCAGCGTGCAATGCGATTACACGCTGCCGGTCGAATTACGTCCGCCGATCGAGGTCAACGCGATGGTATGCGTGTCGAACGGGCAGGTGTCGAGAATGCTCATCGTCAATCCCAACGGAACCATTCGATGTGCGAACATGGGAGCCACGGGCAGCAATCAGAGTTGCGTCGGCTCGCTCTGCTATCCGATCCCATGAGGATAGCTTTCCGTAACCCTTTCCGCGCCGAACACGAACTGGAAAGTGGATTACCGCACCGCCTTGGTCGGCAGGATGCTTCTAGTCGCATTCCACGCCAATCGCCTCAACACCGATTGGAACGCGGCGAAAGAGTGGGAGGTGTCACAGATTCTCAAACTCCCAGCCGGTTTGGAGGCGGCGTTTGAGGTACATTGCGCCGCAATATCCAATTCGAGCATCGGATTGCATGGCGTCGAAGTGCAGGTGGCGCAGCACACCATCGGCTTGCGTTCCTCGGGAAAGATGACAGTAAGCGCAAACGGGGGATGGGTCGAAGGCTGTATCACGGTGCCACTTGTCTAGGAGAACGTCACTCCACTAGGAATCGGCATGGAAAAACGCTGCATCAGAATGTTCTCCCTGCCAATTCCGCCAAGTAACGTAATACTGCCATCCGGATTCCAATTCGCTTGCTTGTTGTAGTGCGGATCCGCAAGACTTGATCCAACACATCCCAGTCCAATTGTGGCCGATGGACGTATCCCTGACTGATATAACCAGACCCTATAGTTCGAGATTTCGACGGTTGATTTGAAAGAGCTCAAATCGACATACAGCATGTTGCCCTTGACGGTAATCGTGTTGGATCCACCATATAGGGCGCCAACAAACGATCCTGTGTCCTGAAACTTAAAGGTAGCAGTGAGGGTTACGGAATGCTATTAAAAATGGATTTCCACGATTCCACCTGTGACAGTAATTTCAGGACCAACGAGCAGATTGACCGTCCCATCAGGTGCAATCGATACTTGGACCGAACGCTGCAGGTATGACGGGTAGATGAATGGAATCGCCACTGTCGTTCCGGACGACAGTGTGGCTCTGCCATTCAAGGACTTGATCGCATTCGGGTTAGACACTCTACCGATTGGGTATATTCCGCCATTACTGTTGCCGTTGCCGTTGCCAAATGGGAGGGTTACGGAAAGCTATTCAGGCGAGAATGTAGGTCATCGTCCCGGAGAACGTGCCGCTGTTCTGCCCCGCGCCACAATTGACATAACGGAAATTGCCATTCGTTTCCAGAATGAAATCACGCTGGCTGCCACCATCACGCCCCGACCACGTACCATGCGTGACGACCGCAGGCCTCCAACCCTCCGGAATTGTACCGAACTGTCCACTGCCCCACGAGTCAGTGCTCGCGCTTTTCCAGTTGATGCTAATCTGCGCGATCTTGCCAGACTTCACGCCGGTCACGGTGCCATACTGCGATTTAATCAAAGTCTGGGTTACGGAAAGCTACGCGGCTCCGATGATGAGTCTTTCCCATGCCCGCTGCAGACTTCTCAGCACGGACAAATCGGGGCGGAGATAGTAGCGGGCGGTTGTCTTGATGTCGCTGTGACCGAGTTGTCGTGCGACCACTGAGATATCGGCTCCCGCAGCGATTGCCAGAGTGCCGAAGGTGTGCCTGAGGTTCCTTGGAGGCACGCAGGGGAGTTTCATGCGTTGGCACCATGACGTGTAATGAGCTGCCACCTGGTTGGCGTTCAGATCGCCGACCAGCCTGCCGGTTCTGCCGTGGCGCAATTGCGCGAGCCGTTTGACTGCGAACCGTGGTAGTGCGACCGTCCGTCGGCTCTGGTCGGTCTTCGGGTCGGTGACCGTTTCATGTCCAGCGACCCATTGCACTGACCTTTTGACGGTCACGGTTCCCCGGCGTAAATCCAAGTCGGCCCATTCAATGCCGACGGACTCGCATCGGCGCAGTCCCGCGCAGACGGAGACCAATAACCAGGCTTCCAACGCGTGACCGTAGAAGCCTTTGAGCAGCCGTCTTACCTGTCTGGCGTCGAGCACGCGCGGCTCATACCGCCGCAGGTGCGGCAGTCTGATTTCACGACGTGTCACGTCATTGTCGGTGACTCCCTTGCGATAGGCGAGTCGGAGTATCGCCCGCAGCACGGCCCACGCCTTGCGTGCGGCGCCGGCCTGATTGAACGAGCCGAGCCACTCCTCGATGTCGTTCGCGGTGATCGACTCCATGTCGACGTCAGCCCATTTCGGCTGGATGTGGCAGCGGTAGGCCGACTCGTAGCCCACCCTCGTGCACTCGCGGAGCTTCCCGCAGGAGGGCCACCAGACCTCATTCACAAACGTTCCCAACAACATTTCAACCTCCAAAATCCCACACGTGGTTATCGCGGCTTCCAACGGTAGCCACGTGTGGGATTTTCCTTTCGGAAGGATTCCCAATGAGCCAGGAAACCATCGTCGCAATCGTTGTCGCCATCATCGGCAGCGGAGGCAGCGGCGTGTTCGTCACCTGGATTCTGAGCAAGGTCGACCAACGTCACGATCCACTGCATGAGGGCGTCAGGGAACTGTTGTTCTGCAAACTCGAGGCTCTGCACCGTCAGATGGTCGATGCAGGTGGTATTGCGAGCATTCCGTTGAAGCAAAGCGCGGAACGAATATATGCCGCTTACCACGGTCTGGGCGGCAATGGAACCGGAACCTCGATGATCCAAGACATACGTGACGCGCATATCGCGAACACAGATTGAAAGATTCAAAAGATTTCCACACCGTCCGTACAAGGCGGACGGTACGGACAAAGGAAAGGAGAGGAATTGAACATCCTCAACAAAGGCAAGCCGAGACACAAGCACATGAATCCACGCCGACAATGGCGCAAGCTACTGACCGCGCTCACGGTCGCCATCTCCATGGCTGTCGCGCCGGCCGCGATGGCCGACATGAACGGGTACGACATCTCGAACTGGCAGTGCGGCATCGACACCGCGACCGTGCCGGCAGATTTCGTCATCGTCGGCACCACATGGGGGTCCGGCGGCGTGTACGGTGGTTGCCTGTCCAACGGCGTCAACACCGACGCGAACCGTCAGCTCGCCGGAGCCGTCAACAGCGGCAAGGAGACCGGCGTCTACCATTACGCGCGCGGCGGCAACCCCGAGACCGAGGCCAGGTTCTTCGTCGACAACGTGCGAGGATATATTCGCAAAAGCGTACTGATCCTCGACTGGGAGGCGCAGGACAACGCCGCCTGGGGCGACAAGCAGTGGCCACGCAGGTGGGCGCGCGAGGTCAAGCGACTGACGGGCGTGAACCCCATCATCTACACGATGGACTCCGGCTACTGGCAGGTCGCCGGCATGGAGACCGAGCTGAACTGCGGCATCTGGATCGCCCAGTACGCCACGAACATGGTCACCGGCTATCAGACCGCCCCGTGGAACCTCGGCGCGCGTGGCGAGGTGATGCGCCAGTACACGTCCAACGGCAGTCTCAGCGGCTGGTCCGGACGACTCGACCTGAACAGGTTTCGTGGCGACCGCGCGGCATGGCGCAAGTACGCGAACCCTGACGACAAGGGCGCGGCGGATCTGCCGAGCGTCAAGCCGAAGCCCCAGCCCA
>OGRE01002290.1_pt1 | contig 13842 bp, 15 predicted proteins | sample 1553421 | NCBI WGS metagenome assembly OGRE01 (sample SAMEA2580076, study PRJEB22360) | human gut metagenome | biome: human gut; feature: human-associated habitat; material: faeces | place: Denmark | collected 2008/2010 | reverse complement strand
GCAGACCGTGGAAATAATGTGGGGCAAAACGAAATCTCGGTTACTGGCAGATGTGAAAATGATAAATCAGTGAGTGATATATCAAATATTTTGCTCAAAATCAGTAAATGCCACGCAAAGTAGCAGGAAAATTCCGAATGTCATCTCTGCTTGCTTGTAATGCAAAGCACGGTTTTCTATACTTGGCGTATCAACATAAGGAGGTCACGAGAATGACATTTGCAGAAAAACTAAAATCTATCCGCAAGAAGGCAGGACTTTCGCAGGAACAGCTTGCGGAGAAGTTAGGCGTGTCAAGACAGGCGGTTACAAAATGGGAAACTGAAACAGGCATTCCCGACATTGAAAATATGATGGCTATCTCTGCCCTGTTTGACATTTCCATTGACGAGCTACTTTCCAATGAAAGAGGAATGAAAAAATCAGACGAGTATCTTTTTGAAAGCGTTACGGAATACGATATTGACGAGCCGAAACGCTATGATATGAAATTCGGTGGAGCAAAGCAATTCGTATTGTCTGGTTATGAGGGAGAGAAAATCCGTGTCCGTCTGGTATCTAATACCCTCTCCACGCTCCAGAACGATTTTAAGGTTAAAATTGACGACATCCGAAAACGGATTGATGTAGATGTAATCCGTAAAAACGGTATATCTGAGGCAACGGCAAAAGAAACTGTCAGTATTTTCGTTCAAATTCCTATGTCCTATGTGGGAAAAATTGAGGGTGCTGTCAATGCGGAAACCGTAGAAATCCGCTCTTTAGATTGCGACAGTATTGAGCTTGATGTAAAGACGCCGAATATCATTCTAAACGATGTCGGCGGCACAGTAGAAATTAACTGCAATCTGGATATGAGTGTGGTTTGCAATTCCTTAAAGGGATACCTTGCAATCAATCAGGTGTCGGCAGCTTCCAAAATCCATATTCCAGAGGGTGAAGTATTTACTGCTGTTACGAAAGGTATTGGAACGAGCATTTCCTATGAAAAGGACGGCAGACAGACGGAACGCTTTGACACGCCCGATGCGGAAAATGTCATAGAACTGAACGGCATTAAAAGTGAGCTTGTTATTTGCAACGATTAAAAACGAAGGAGTGTAAAAAATGAATAATCTTGAAAAAATCCAAAAGACAATGAAGGTCTTTCAAACACTAACGAAGATTGTATTGGTATTTAGTTTTGTGGCGATTGCCTTTACATTAGTGGCTGGCAGCGTAAGTTTGATGGCAGATAAACTTTCATTTGGCGAGCTTCTGCAAAGGTTGCTTATAGAAGCTGACAGAACGATTGACAATCGTGAAATAGGAATAGCCCTGCTCTGTGAAAGCGTGGTTTTGATTTTCGGAGCGATTGAAGCTATTTGTGTTTGCAGATATTTTAAGTTGGAACTGAGCGAGGGAACACCTTTTACCGAAACAGGAGCAAAAAGCATAACGAAGCTCGGAATACTCTTTATTGTTGTAGATATTTTATCAGCAGCATTTTCCTCTGCGATGGAAAAGTTTGCGTTTGTTTCAGAAGGGATTGATAACGGCGGTGGCATTGGTATCGGTATTTGCTTGATTTTACTTGCAATGGTTGTGCGTTATGGTGCAGAACTGGAGCAACGAGGCAGAGCAAAATAACGCAGGAGGATTTCCATGGAAAACAGCAAATGGGTACGATGCCCTGTCTGCGGAAATAAAACAAGATTACAGATACGGGCGGATACAGAATTAAAGAACTTTCCCCTCTACTGCCCAAAGTGCAAGCAGGAAAGTTTGATTGACGCAAAGGATTTACAGGTATCGGTTATTAAAGGATTTGGAGCAAAAATACATAGCTGAATAGTAAAGCGATAAATTGTAATTGAAAGGAAGGAATTGAAAATGCTTTTTGATTTTTTTAGTGCGGCATTTCCATGGATATTACTGGGATTATTTGTTGCATTTGCCTGTGCCTATTTGGGCAAAAAGAAAGGTTAAATTCCGGTTTTTCGGGCAGGACAACACATCACCAAATAGCCAGATAGGAGACAGAGCCGATGAACAAGTGAGCAAGCACGGTTTGTCGGCGTTATCTTTTTGCCTAAACAAAATAGTATTCCCAACTTACCGAAAAAACATTCGATAAATTCCAAAAAAGTATTGACAAACACTTGTTCTCTAAAGTATAATAAAATACTCCCATAGGAGAAACAAAACTGAATACATATTTCAATCACAAATTTTTAAGGGACGACTTTAAGTCGGATAATGCTGCGATGTGCTAAGCGAAAACACCGCCGCTTCTGAATTGCTTTGAACTGTCAGCAACAGATAAGCGTAAAGGACGGTTTCGACTTTGAATTTCAAAGCCGGTTACATGAATGTGATACCAAACACGCAAAGGGAGAAGACTATCCTTTTGTCAGGTCGGTATACGTTTGTGTACCGGCTTTTTTTGTTGCCCGAAATGCCGGTTACAACTGAATGACCGGCTGAATGGGATACGATTTTGCGATGACCTCTCTTTCGGAGAGTAAGCGAAACAACGCCGCTTGACGGGGCAGGAACTGCATTCAGGCAGACCGGCGGAAAATAACAGACGATATGCGGCAGAAAAAGTGTCGCATACCGTAACAAGCAGGGAAACTGTATTGACAGTTTCCGCTCAAATCGACTTTGAGAGCCGATTACTCTTTAGGGACACCCTAAAACCCGTTTACAAAATCAAAGAAAGGAATGATGTTATGAATGAAATTAAGAATAAAAATCTGTTTATCCGTGTAAGCGAAAAAGAGAAAAATCTAATTGAGCGTAACGCCGAAAGGTGCGGACTTTCCGTATCGGAATATCTTAGGCAGCGTGCTTTGGGATATATGCCGAGAGCAGTTTTGCCCGAAGTGTTCTTCTCTTTCAATGACAAATTGGATGAACTCTGTATCGCTGTGGAGGGCAAAATCACAGCAGAAACGGAAGAAAAAATAGTTGCTCTGATTGATGAAATCACCGCCGAGTTAATCTTACCGCAAAAGGAAAGGCTGGCGGTGTAAATGGCAACTACAGGATTCTGGCCTGTTAAAGACAGGCTAAAAGAAGTCATTGATTATGCGGAAAATCCCGATAAAACTATCGACAAAAAGTATGTGGACAGCGATTTGTACGCCGCTTTACAGTATGTATCCAACGATAAAAAGACCGATGAGCGTATGTATGTCAGCGGTATCAACTGTAATGCCAAGCGAGCCTATGAGCGTATGACGGCAACTAAGAAACGCTTTGGTAAAATTGGTGGCAATGTAGCCTATCATGGTTATCAAAGCTTTCAGACAGGCGAAGTGACTCCCAAAGAAGCGCACAAAATCGGACTGGAAACTGCAAGGCGTATGTGGGGTGCTGAGTATGAAATTGTTGTTACCACCCACCTCAACACCGATAATCTTCACAACCATTTTGTAGTAAATTCTGTATCTTTTAAGACCGGCAGGAAGTTTGAAAACCACATCTCCGACCACCATAAGCTCCGTGAAATCTCAGACGCCGTATGCTTAGAATATGGAAAAAGCGTTTTGAAAGAAGCGAATTTTTACGGCGGCAAGAAAAAGGAATACTGGCTGAAGCAAAGCGGCGGACTATCGCACAGGGAGCTTTTGAAAGCGGATATTGATACCGCACTTGCCCAGTCTACCAATTTCAAAGCTTTTGAAATTCGCTTAAAGGATATGGGGTATATGATACAGCGTGATGAAAACTATGCTCACTATTCCGTAAAGACACCAAGCTGGCAAAGGGCGGTGCGCTTAGACAAGCTGGGCAAAGAATATACTCCCACCGCTATCCGTGAACGGTTGCTTGACAATCAACGATATGTCGGTTTTGTACCGTTCCACAAACCAAAATATACGCCGTTGCTTATGCTTGAAATCGAGTACCGCAAAATGCGGCGTATGGACGGCATACAGGTATTATTTGCCCTGATTATCGAGCTTTGCAGGCTGATTACAGGCAACAATATTGCCACTGCTGCTCCCCGCCCGCTTTCACCTGAAATGCGGCAGGAAGTTGTAAAACTGAATAAAATCCTTGATGAATACAAGTTCCTATGTGAGAAACAGATTGATTCTCCGCAGGAGCTTGTTTCGTTTATCAGTGAAACACGGGAACAAATCTCTGTTTTAGAAAAGGAACGGCAGTCGGTATATAACCGCAATCGCCATAAGAAAAGCGAAGAGTTGAACGCACAGGCAAGAGAAATCTCAACAAAAATCAAGACTATGCGTAAGGAATTATCCACCGCAAAGGCAATTTTTGAGAAGATACCGAGATTTGAAAAGCTATTAGAAACCGAGCGACAGATGGAAAACGCCGTAGCAATACGATGCAAAGAAAGAAGGGTTGAACGATGACAAATACAACAAATACAATGAACCCGCCGAGGAAAAAGGCGGCAAATATTAAAGTGGATAAGCTCCGTACTTTTGAGGGACATCCATTTAAGGTAATTGATAACGAAGATATGGAAGCGCTTGCTGAGAGTATCAAAACACAGGGCATTATTTCTCCGTTAATTGTCCGACCGATTGAGAACACGGACGAATATGAAGTGGTTAGCGGACACCGCAGATTACACGCCGCCATCAAAGCAGGGCTTTCGGAAGTTCCTGCTTTAATCTACCCCCTTGACCGAAACGAAGCGATGATTGCGGTTGTAGACAGCAATCTCCACCGTGAACGGATACTCCCCAGCGAAAAAGCCTTTGCCTACAAAATGAAAATGGAAGCGATGAAAGCACAGGGGAAAAGAACAGGTTTAACTTTATCGCAAGTTGCGACAAAGTCTGATACCGCCGCCGAAATCGGCCAAACGCAGAACGAGAGCCGTGACCAAGTGTTCCGATATATCCGTCTTACGAACCTTATCCCAGAACTGCTTAACAAAGTTGACGAGGGAATAATTGCACTCAGTCCCGCCGTGGAGCTTTCCTATCTGTCTGAAAAGCAGCAGAAAATATTGCTTGACGCAATGAGCCTGAATGACTGCACACCTTCCCACGCACAGAGTATCCGTATGAAGAAGGCCGCACAGCAAGGTACTCTTTCTTCGGATAGCATTTACGAGATTATGTTGGAAGAAAAAGCCAATCAGACAGAGCGTATCAGTTTTAAAGTGCAGGATTTAAGGGGATTTTTCCCAAAGAACTATACGCAGAAGCAGATGACCGATACTATTCTGAAACTGCTGTATGAAAATCAGCGAAAAATGGAACGCAGGCGAAACAGCCGAGATGAAAGGTAAGGTGACGAGAATGGAAAAGATTGATATTTATCCAAACAACGAGGTTGTGCATATTCAGCCGCCTGAACCGATAGACGAAGCTGAGCCTGCTTGTCTTGTGGATTATCTTCTGCCCCGAAGCAAGAACTGCATTTTTGATTACGGCAAGATGCGCCGTTTCGGTGAAGATAATTTTACGATGAAAATCGGTGGGACAACTTATGAAATCTCCACGCATTTTAATCCCAAAGGCAAGCAATGCGTAATGGAGCAATTCAAGGAACTGATACTGTCCGAAAAACTGATTTAACAATCGCATAATAGAAAAAGATGGCAGGGTATAGTAAGCTATATTTGCCTTTGCTATGCCCTGTTGTCGGAAAGGAGAAAAAATTTATGACAACAGCAACGAAATTAAACAGGCAGGCAGAAGAAAAAATCACAGCGTTATATTGCAGGTTATCGGTTGACGACGATAATAAAGACGAGGAATCCAATTCCATTACGAATCAAAAACAGATTTTACAAGACTATGCACGCAAAGAGGGTTACACCAACACAATGTTTTTCGTGGACGACGGCGTATCGGGTACGACCTTTCAAAGACCGAACTTTATGCGTATGGAGCGTATGGCGGAGAACGGAGAAATCGGCACAATTATTGTAAAAGACCTATCTCGTTTCGGTCGTGAACAGGTGGAAATGGGCAGACTGACGCAGGTGGTATATCCCTCGCTTGGTATCCGATTTATCGCTATACAGGAGCGAGTGGACACGCTGACCGGCGACGGTGTGGAGATGATGCCTTTTCACAATATTTTCAACGAGTGGTATGCGGCACAGACCTCAAAGAAAATCCGTGCGGTATGGCAATCCAAAGCGGAACACGGAGAAAGAGTTTCGCCAACAGTTCCGTTCGGGTACAAGAAATCCGAGACTGATAAAAAGCAATGGGTAATTGACGAGCCTGCCGCTGAAATAGTACGCAAAATCTATGCTCTCTGCCTTGCAGGGCTTGGACCGTCACAGATTGCAAGACAACTTGAGAAAGAACAAATCCTCGTTCCATCTGCCTATTATGAAAGTATCGGCAGACCACACGCACAGAAAGTACCCGCTAATCCGTATAACTGGGATCAGAAAACAGTGGTAGGCATTCTTGAAAACAGACAGTACACAGGTTGTGCTGTGAATTTCAAGACCACTACCGTCAGCTACAAGGTGCATAAGACCATCTACAAGCCTACGGAAGAACATCAGATAATTCCGAATATGCAAGAACCGATAATCTCTGAGGAGCAATGGTTAAGAGTGCAGGAACTTCGCCAGCACCGTCGCAGACCGACATCAACAGGCAGTACAAGCCTTTTTTCGGGATTGGTGTATTGCCCCGATTGCGGTGCAAAACTGCATTTCTGCGCCGCAAAGAGCCTGAAACGCAATCAGGAATTTTGGAGATGTTCCAACTATAAGGACGGCAGAGGGACTTGCAAAATCCACTATATCCGAGATGTAGTGCTTGAAAAGATTGTATTTGAAGCCATCAGCGGTTTAGCGGATTTCGTGAAGTGCCACGAGACGGTATTTCTGTATATGCTGGCGAAGAAAACCAACGCAATGCGGAAGAAAGAATACAAGAGGCTTCAGCAGTCGGTTGAGCAAGGTACAAGAAGAATTGCAGAAATTGACCGCCTGATTGAAAAGGTATTCGAGCAGAACGCAACAGGCATACTCTCTGACGAACGCTTTTCTAAAATGCTTCAAAGCTACGAAAAAGAGCAGAAAGCATTAATACAGGAGGTAGCCGACAGTCAGCAGACCTTGCAGGAAACCGAACAAAAGGTTACGGATTTAAGGCTTTTACTCCGTACCTTGCGTGAAATGACGGATATTACGAAGCTTACCCCAACGCTTGTAAATTCTCTAATTGAGTGTATTGAAGTTCACAACAATGATAAGTCAAGCGGTCACTGTTATGTGAAAGTGGATATTTACTTTACGGCGGCGGGAATGATAGATATTCCTACCGAACAGGAAATCCTTGCTATGATGGAAGAAATACGGGCAAACCCGCAGGACTTCCGCTTTGTAGCATAAGAACAAAGGAAAACGGTGTAACCCATTTTACTGAGTTACACCGTACCCTACATAAAAACTTCCTTATCTGGCGTTGTCAAAACAGAGGCCTCTGTTTTTTTCGGAGGATCGCCCGGCTTGGCTGCCCGGCGGCATATTGGGCTGGGACGCCGGGGACACGCAAAAAGCGCTCCCTCCACCGATGTGGAGGGAGCGCTTTTGCTTATCACTTAATACAGCTTTACAAGGCTCAGGGCCATGGCCATATGGCCGATCATGGAGTTGAAGTCGAACACGGGAATGTCCAGTTCCTCCCGGATGCGGCGGGCGAAGGGGGGCAGGTCGGTGCATTCCAGTACGATGGCACCGATCTCCGGGTGATCCTTGACGCCCTGACGGGCCACATTCAGGATCTCTTCGGTGACAAGGTCCATGTCGAAGCTGTCATCAGGATGGTCGAAGATCTTGCTCCACTCCGGGGCGTTCTCCAGCCCCATGACGATGGGGTGCATCTCATCGGTGATGCCGCAGGCCCGCAAGTGCTTTTCGGACAGGCTGGAGGCGCTGGCGGTGATAACGCCCACGGCTCGGTCACGGCCCACCAGTGCCTGTGCAAAGGGTACCTGCAGCAAAGAGGAGGTGAACACCGGGATATCCACGGCGTTGGCCAGTGCCTCCTGGAAGATGGCATTGAAGCCGCAGCTGGTGGTGATGGCCCGAACACCCTCCTTCTCCAGCTCCTTGGCCAGCTGGATCATATCCTCCAGCAGCTTCTGGCTGGGGTGCAGGATCACGGTGTCGGTGTTGGCGCCCTTCACCTCCACCAGCTTCACCGGGAAGGGGTAGGATGCCAGATTGGTGCTGTTGCCGGGCAGTTGTTCCAGCTGCATGAGGCCCTGAGGCACATGGCCGGATTCCCAGCGGAGAATTGCGATCTTTTCCATAATATTCCTCCTGTTGGCCTGTGACCGACTCCCACCGGCAGGCCATCCGAGTATGTCACCGCAGACGATCCACGGTTTATCCATATAGTACAGCAAAGCAGGGAAAAAAGCAATATTAAATCTTACTATTGTATACAACGTCTAAATTTAATGATGAATTTCAGTCAAGTTTACAAAATGTTCAAAATCCACATTTTTAATGTTGACTTCGGGTTTAAAGATGTATACAATCTTAACAACAGCTATCGCATTGTTTGCGCTTACTTAGCTGTTATCGATTTCGTCGCTTTATTTTTGAAAGTGAGGTAACAAAAAATGGTCATCGGAGTACTGAAGGAAATCAAGGGCAATGAATACCGTGTGGCGGCAGTGCCTGCCACCGTGCATGAGATCGTGCGTCACGGTCACACCGTGTACGTGGAAACCGGCGCCGGCGTAGGCAGCGGTTTCAGCGATGCGCAGTATGAGGCTGCCGGCGCTATCGTCGCCGACACCAACACCGTCTGGGAGAAGGCCGACCTGTACTACAAGGTCAAGGAGCTGTTCCCCCAGGAGTTCAAGTGGATGAACAAGGACAAGATCCTCTTCACCTACATCCACTCCAACGCTCACCCCGACGAGACGGACACCCTGCTGAACAGCCACGTCTCCGCCGTGGCCTATGAGGATGTGCAGGACGAGGAGGGCAAGTTCCCCCTGCTGCGCCCCATGAGTGAGCTGGCCGGTAAGGGCGGCTTCCTGGCGGCCCTGCACTTTGCCCAGTCCGTCAACGGCGGCCCCGGCAAGCTGCTGGCCAACGTCACCGGCGTGGAGACCCCCATCATCACCATGCTGGGCTGCGGCGTGGTAGGTACCGGCGCTGCTGAGCTGGCTGCCGCCTTCGGCAACGAGGTGCGTATTCTGGATGTCAACATGAACACCATGCTGGCCGCCAAGAAGACCTCCCCCGCCAACATCACCTACATGATCTCCAACCGCAGCAATCTGGAGAAGTGCCTGCGGGAGTCCGATGTTATCATCAACGGCATCCTGTGGGCCAAGGACCGCAAGGATCACATCGTCTATCGTGAGGACCTGAAGCTGATGAAGCCCGGTGCCATGATCGTGGACGTGGCCTGCGACGAGAACGGCGCCATTGAGACCTGCCACGATACCACCCATGATGATCCCATCTACTTCGTGGACGGCGTGATGCACTACTGCGTGGACAACATCCCCTCCGCCTTCTCCCAGACCGCTTCCGTGACGCTGGCCAATGCCACCCTGCCCTATCTGCTGCAGATGGCGGATAAGGGCTTTAAGAAGGCCATGGAGGATAACCGCCTGCTGCGTCTTGGCATGACCTGCTACGACGGCAAGCTGACTCTGAAGGAGACGGCTCTGAAGCAGAACCGTGAGTGGACCGACGCCGACGAGCTGGTCAAGGTCTGGTAAGCTTTTCCTCTTAGACTACCCCCTATTTGATAACCAGTTTCCATTACTCCTCATCACACGGGGTGCTCCGGTGTCAGATTCCTGACGCCGGAGCAGGGAACCCCCGCAGAGTGGAAGTTCCCCCGGTCGAGGCGAATGGAGACCTGTTATATTTCTATACCATCGCTGTCAGGCGTGTTTGCCCTTGTTCATCGATGGTACTACGCAAGCAACACAAGCAACACAAGCAACAACACGAAAAAGAGAAACAACCTGAAAACTTGAGGAGGTAAATATGGATAATTATGGTATCCTTTCTCTGGCTCCTGCTCTGATCGCCGTTATCTTGGCGTTCATTACGAGAGAAGCCCTGTTCTCCATCCTGTGCGGTGTTCTGGTGGGTCTGCTCATCACCGGTCAGGACCTGCTGTTCGGCTTCACCGGCATCATTCAGAGTGCTCTGGGCAATGCCGATTTCATCTGGGTCATCGGTATCGAGGTGTTCATCGGTATCATGGTGGCCTTCTTCCAGAAGTCCGGCGCCATTGAGGCCGTGGCCAACAAGCTCAATGAGAAGCTTCACATCACGCCCCGCATTGCTCAGATCATGGGCGCTGCGCTGGGTATTCTGGTGTTCTTCTCCGACTACTTCTCCCCCCTGTTCGTGGGTAACGTGATGCGTCCCATCACCGATAAGGCCAAGGTCTCCCGTGAGAAGCTGGCCTGGCTGTGCGACTGCACCTCCGCTCCCGTCTGCATCACCCTCCCCTTCACCGCTTGGGGCGTGTATGTAGCCGGTCTGGTGGTGGGCTTCGGTACCTTCGCCACGGCGGAGGCTGGCCAGGACGCCGTCATCCACTCCATCCCCTTCCAGCTGTATGGCATCCTGACCATCGTCATGATCCTGCTGGTGGCTCTGGGCTTCCTGCCTGACTACGGCCCCATGAAGAAGGCCGAGGAGCGTGCCCGCACCACCGGCAAGGTGGTGGCCGACGGATCCACCCCCATGCTGTCCCGTGAGCTGGACACCATCAAGCCCAAGGAGGGCTTCAAGTCCAACATCATTCTGCACTTCCTGATCCCCGCTCTGATCGTTATCGCCATGACCATCGGCACCTATGTCATCATGGGCTCCGCCAAGACACTGGAAGCTTTCGTGCTGGCCGTCGTCTATCAGGCCATCGTGCTGCTGATCCAGAAGGCCTTCAACATCCGTGAGATGATCCAGGTGGCCACCGAGGGCATCAAGTCCGTGGTCAGCGCCATCCTGATCCTGTCCCTGGCCTACTGCATCAACGCCATCTCCAAGACGCTGGGTACCTCCAGCTACGTCATCAGTGTCACCGAGAACTGGATGACCCCCGTGACTCTGCTGGCTCTGACCTTCGCCGTCTGCGCTTTCATGGCCTTCTTCACCGGCACCAGCTGGGGCGTGTACGCCATCATGATCCCCATCGTGATGCCTCTGGCCTTCAATATGACCGGCGGTGAGGCCAACAATCTGGTGTACGCCACCATCGCTGCTGTCATGGGCGGCGGCTGCTTCGGTGACCACTGCTCCCCCCTGTCCGACACCACCATCCTGTCCTCTCTGGGTGCAGGCTCCGACCACGTGGATCACGTTAAGACTCAGTTGCCCTACGCTCTGACTGTGGCTGTCATCACCTGCATCGGCTACATTATCATCGGCCTCTGCCTGAAGTAATCAGCCGATACGCATCTGCTTGTGTGTTTGTAGAAGAGAAAATCCATCCATTCCATATCCAAAAACAGGGGTCCTCTGGAACGCTAACGCCACATAAGGAAGTAATTTGAAAACACATCGAAAATACAACTTTATGGGCGTTGCAAAGGCGGAAAGACAGCGTAGAAGGCAGAAATGCTTTTTACGCTGTCTTTCTCTATGTTCAAAAATAAAATCGCACATTCGAATTCCTTACCTAAATTGCTTACAATGTGAGCAAGGAGGTTAAAACTATGCGAGAACAAAAATACTACTTGGTTTTTGATGAGGTTGAACGAGGTATCATTTTACGAAGTCTGAATGAATTGCATAACCGCCTGCTTTCAGAAGGTAGATATACAGACGCTGTAGATGAATTGCTCATCAAATTTGTAAATGCCAAGAAAAAGAAATTCAAAATTATATGAGGAGGACAACACAATGGCAAAATCAATTTTTGAAGAAATGGGCGGTACATACGAACAGCAAGGGGATTATCTTATTCCCTGCCTTACCTTATCAGTCGAAGAAGAAAGCCCAATAGGTGTATTTGGTCAGAGGCATTTACGGTACCTGAAAGAGTGCCACAGGATTACATACGCTAATTTGCTTACAAGCGGCAATCTTAATGCTTACCTTGCCGACATTGACAGACAGGCACAGGAACGCTTTGGGCGGATCGTAGAGGATATGAAGTTGGCGCAGGGTATCACGGAACAATTAAAGGCTGAAAACGCCTTAGAATGGACAGGGCGAATGAATAGCATTCGGGTGTGTGCGATGGAGATTGTAAACGATGAGATAATCTATATATGACAAATTGGCGGTAGGGAGCATATTACTACATTCCTTGCCGCCTTCCTTTTTGTTCTGATGGTATTGACATTTTCTTGAATCAAAAGTATAATCTATTTATATAAATGATTTATATAAATAGATTATACGGAGGTGCTACAATGCCGAAGCAACGAATAACAAAAGATATGGTTGTTGAAGCTGCTTTCAAAATCGCCCGTCAAAGCGGTATAGAAAAAGTATTGGTCAAAAGTATTGCAGACGAGCTGGGCTGTTCGGTACAACCAATTTACAGTTACTGCAGGAATATGGATGGTCTTCGTGAGGAGGTCAGTAATAAAGCAAGGAGCTTTATCGGAGAGTATGTCGCCCTTCGCATAGACAAGAGCGATCTGTTTCGCAGTACTGGCAGAGCATATATTCAACTTGCAAAGGAAGAACCTCATATTCTGAAAATTTTTATTTTACGGGAACGAAGAAACATATATTCACTGAAGGATATATACGAAACGGAAACAAATCCGCAAGTTGCGAATGTGATTGCAAAGGATTTAGATATAAGCGTTGAGACTGCAAGACAGCTTCATTTGAATATGTTGATTTACACGATTGGTCTTGGCACGATTTTTTCTGTATCATCACCGGGAATACCGATAGATGAGATATTTTTGCAGCAGGAACAGGCGCATCAGGCATTTCTGAATGATGCTTTAAGAAAGAGGGATGGAAAATGAAAGTAGCAGTAATTTACAATTCACAAACAGGTTTTACGAAAAAATATGCGGAATGGATATCTGAAGCAACAGGCGCAGATTGTCTTGAACTCAAAGTCGCTAAAAAACAAGATTTTGATAGATATGACGCTATTGTTTTCGGAGGCTGGGCGTGTGCAGGCAGGATCAGTAAAATATCGTGGTTTAAATCTAATATGGATAAATGGTCAGATAAAACCTTAATTGCTTTCTGTACGGGTGGCAATCCTGCCGAAAATCCTGAAATAGAAACCTTCTTGAATAACAATTTCAGCGAAGCGGAACGGAAAAAGGTTCATGTGTTTTACTGCCCTGGCGGATTTTACTATGAAAAAATGTCGTCAGGTTCAAAGCTGATGATGAAAATGTTTCAAAAAATGGTTGGTGCAAAAAAGGATAAAACCGAAGCCGATATCGAAATGCTGAAAATGATTTCCCATTCATACGATATATCTGATGAAAAATATATTGAGCCAATTGTTAAACTGCTTCATTGCATAGCTGATAGAGTATAGCAAGAAAAAGTAATGCCAATAACCACAAAGTCGTGGCGAGTAGGTATAAACTCCTTACTCGTCATATTTTATGCCCTGCGAGCCGCTTAAACAAAGCATCTTGACACCGAAAAGCGTTACATACTCTGCTTGTATATTGTAACCTCTTGACTTTTTGAACTGCGTTCAGTATAATATATTTGAACGATGTTCAATGGGAGGTACAGTGTGGATAATAAAGAAGCAATCATACAGGCAACGATTAGGCTCATTGAGGAAAACGGGGAACATTTAGAAGAAGTCACAGTCCGTGAGATATGCAAAAGAGCAGGTGTTGGATTAGGGCTTGTGAATTATCATTTTGGAAACAAGGATAAACTCATCGAGCAATGTATTGAGCGTATGA
>OGRE01002278.1_pt1 | contig 13962 bp, 11 predicted proteins | sample 1553421 | NCBI WGS metagenome assembly OGRE01 (sample SAMEA2580076, study PRJEB22360) | human gut metagenome | biome: human gut; feature: human-associated habitat; material: faeces | place: Denmark | collected 2008/2010 | reverse complement strand
TAAACAGAAATAACTGTTTAATTTTCAATTAGATAGAGATTGTATGATGTTTCGCTGTATGTGTGGTCAGCCGTTTATTGATACCTAATATTTCTGCAATTTCTTTCAGGTAGGAGTTCATACGTTGATTACTAATCATAGGTAATAATGGTTTATTAATAGGTTCGTTACCTGTTATATATTTAGAAAGAATTTTTTGTGCAGGAGGTAGTAGGGGAATCTCCATACTGTTACCTGTCTTTTGACGTGTCATGTTTATCCATATTTCATTATCCAATCCTTTTATGAGATGTGCTTTACATAGATTGGCTGCTTCTCTGTAAGCTAAACCTGTGTAAACGGAAAACAGGTATAAGTCCTTTACTTGCTCTAATCTGTGTTGTGTGAAATGATAATTTTCTAATTGTTCAATTTCTTCATCAGTTAGAAATGTAATAGACTTAGTACCAACTTTCAATCGCTCATACGCATTAAAAGGATTCTTTTCCAAGTAACCACATTTTACTGCATATTTTGCAACTTCAATAACCTTTTGCAGTGTTTTATTGACGGTATTGGGTATTTGCTTGCGGTCTGTAAGAAGATATTGCTGAAAAGCAGCTATAAATTGATAATCCAGTTTTTTCAAAGGTATATCGCTCATATTGTATTGCTTCTTAATAAAATTGATTGTGTGGTTATATACGTCTTTGAATTTTCTGTATGTATCTTTGGAATATTCTGTTCCTACAAGTTTGCCCATCACATCAAGGCGGTCTTTCATTAATTTTAGAAAAGTATCACCTGTTAATTCTGCCCCGCCTTTAAGTTGGAAATAGAGGTCTTCAATACTAAATGTCCCTAACGTATCAATTAATTTACGTTCACAGTCTTTGATTTGTTTGGTTAGGCAATCCAGTTTGAAATTAATGAATTGTACTTCTTCGTTTCTGCCTTTGGCTTTTTGTTTTACAGTATCCCAATTATTAGCCTGTACATATAAACCTGTGGCAAACTTTTTAGGAGTGCTGTTTACTGTAATTCTACAATAGATTGGGGCTAATCCGTTAGTGGACTCTTTTGAGTTGTAGTGGAAGTAATAAATAAGGGTTTTTGATAGCATAATAATGACCATTAAATGCCACTGCTTCTGTTACTTATGAAGATATTTGGTCCACCTTGAAAAATGGACCAGATTTAGGAAAATAAGTGGACCAAATAATGGACCAGAATACGAAAATTTATAGGTTGTGAGAAAAAGAAAACCACTGTAAATCAGTGGTTTAATTCTAATCGGTGGAGCAGCAGGGAATCGAACCATGGTCCAAACACGGAATCCATATGCTTTCTACATGCTTAGTCACTTATTGGTTTTCGACGATGGTCCGGAAAGTGACACCCAAGCCATCGCTTATCCTCTTGAATTTTCGCCTTTCGCCAAAGGTGGGCTAAGACTAACCTTAAATTGACTGCACCCCGTATACCGGCCGGAATAAGGTGGAACCACCGGTGGGATGTCCCGTCCCCGTTCCTTGAACAGGGATTAAGCCTTCAATCTTCTAAAGATTAGGCAGCGAGAGCGTAATTATTTTCGCCAACTAAAATTTTGTGTCCGGGATTTACGGGCCGTTTCACTGCTCCCGACATGCTTACATACCTATTCTTCATGCTGTCAAATCCAGGTCTGCCCCATGGTATGTAAAGGCAAAGATAAGAAGAAACCCGGTAAATCATATCAAAAGAGACTTAAATTTATAATTTTTGATAGTTATATACATATTTATACCTACAAACGTACATTTCATGTAAATATCTATATAAATACCAAAAATGAAATCGTGCAGAACCTTCCCGGATCTGCACGATTTTTATTTTGAATGATGGGTAAAATTATTCTCCGATCATAAAATGATGGTATCCCTTCATTTTTTGCCAACTGCCCCGGGTGAAATCGGGGACCTCGACGGGCATGCTGTTGTTTTCGATGGAGAGGCGGGTGAGTTCGCCCAGACAGGACCATTCGGCTGCGTCATAGACATCTTGATCGAGAGGGAGGCCGTGGCGTAAACAATATACCAACCGGTAATCCATGATGAAGTCCATGCCACCGTGTCCGCCGACTTTTTTGGCTTTCTCCTCCAGTTCTTTCTGAATGGGGTGTTTGTATTGTTCCATCAGTGCTTTTTTCACTTCTGCCGGGACGAACGAGTGCATACTTAAATTTTCGTGATCGGGTACTCCTTCAACTTGCTCCGGAGAACGGAATGTATAACCTTCTACCGGATACTTATTGGCGAAACCTTCGGTTCCGGTCAGTTGGTACATCCGGGAATAAGGCCGGGGATTCATGACGTCGTGCTGGATGTGCATGGTTTGGCCGTTTTCGGTCATAATCATCGTCATCGTATGGTCTCCGTTCTGGAAATCCTTACCGTCCCGTTTGTTGATCTTTTCTACCAGTTTCGGGCCGGTCAGGGCTTTGGTATCCATAGAAACGAGGTAGTTCATTTTATTTCCCCGGTGGATGTCGAGGAGTTGACAGGCAGGTCCCATACCGTGGGTGGCATATACATCGCCCCGGTATTTTTCATTGAAATCCAGCCGCCAGTTGCCTTGGTAGGCCGTCCAGAATTCTTCCAGGTTGTGGATATACGAACCTTCGACATGGAGGATATCACCGAACAATCCATGTTGGGCCATATTCAGGGTGGTGAGTTCGAAGAAGTCGTATACGCAGTTTTCCAGCATCATACAATGCTTGCGGGTTTTTTCGGAAGTATTGATCAGTTGCCAGCATTCCTCGAGATTCATGGCTGCGGGTACTTCGATGGCGACATGTTTGCCCTGTTCCATGGCGTAAACGGCCATGGGAGTATGTAACAACCAGGGGGTAGCGATATATACCAGATCGATATCGGGACGTTCACAAAGTTGTTTCCAACCTTCTTCTCCACTATAGGCGGCAGCCTGGGGACGATTATTTTTGATGAGGATGTCCTGGGCTTTTTCTACCCGGTCGGGATAAAGATCGCAGAGGGCTTTGATGGCGGTACCTTCGATTTGGGTAAAACGATAGACGGCCCCCGGGCCACGCATTCCTAATCCGATAAAACCGACGCGTACGGTATCGAGGGGTGCACAGCGAAGGCCTATGACGTCTGTCTGGCCAGCCGGCCGTTCCGGAATAGCGGTGCGAATCAGATTAGAGGGAGGCGTTTGATCCGAAGATTTAGGACATTGGCAACTGCTGATGCCCAGGATCAAAAAAGCGGTCAATAGGTAAGTGATTTTTTTCATATAATTATTGATTTGAGAGTTGATTAATCCAGGCGTTCATTTCTTCCAGATGACTGTCTATGCTGTGGAGATGGGTCAATTGAGCCAAAGTCCGTTGCAGGTTGTGTTCGGGATATTGGATTTTGTAGTATGTATCTCCGTTGAGGTAGTCGGTCAGAAAACGGACGGTTTGCATATAGGTTAGAAGTTGTGCCCCATAGGGTAACAATTGTTTTTCGATGGGGGTAAGGAAGGCACTTGCCGTTTCGAGATAGCCCCGGGCGAATTCCCGGAATATTTCCATATCGAGACCTACCCGCTCCAATTCTTTATCGTCTTCTGCTCCTTTATTGGCGGCGGTACGGATAAAGTCACCGAAATCCGACAATACAAATCCAGGCATCGTTGTATCGAGGTCTATCACACAAAGAAAACGGTCATCCTGATCGAACAGCATATTGTTGACTTTTGTATCGCAATGGGTAATGCGTTTGGGTAATTTCCCTTCGCGATGAAGCTGTTCAGCCCGGCACATTTCCTCAGAGCGTCCGAGCAGTTCATCCACGATCGGCTGCACTTTAGTCAGACGTGAGGCTTTGTCTTGAGCAATCGCTTCCCGGAACTGTCCGAGACGAAATTCCATGTTGTGGAAATCGGGTATGGTCGCTCCGATAGGTGGATTCGGAATGTCTGACAGAAAGTATTGAAATTCACCGAAAGCTCTTCCGGTCTGATAGGCCAGGTCCGGTGTCACTTGTTCGAAAGTCTTCGACCCGGCAATATAAATAGTCAGCCGCCAGTAATTGTTTCCGTCGTAATAATAAAGCCTTTCATCTGTTGCAGGTACTAAAGTCAATGTCTTCCTATCGATATCGTTTGCATTCCGTTGTTGCAAATGATAACGGATTCGGGAGGTGATGTAACGGATATTCTCCTGTAATAAAGGAACATCCGTGAAAATAGCCTGATTGATACGTTGTAATACGTAATCCGGGGTATCGGGATATCGGGTTGTTACCAGGAAGGTATCGTTGATCAGCCCTGATCCTAACGGTTTTATTTCTGCCACCTCTCCCGAAATGGCAAAATGTGAAATGATTGCTTTTAAATCTGTCATGAAAATGGTGATAAAATGATTTGCTAAAATAGTCAATTTTCCGAAGAATTGGAATTTTGATTTCTGAATTAAATTTTCTGAATTTTTTTTGTTTGTGTTTCTCGCGGAAAGGGGTAATTTTGTGAGGGAGATGTATAGCATAACTCCTCACTACGTTCGTCAGATACCACCGGTCAATGAAAGAAAAAGGCAGACGACCGACAGAAGCGATCGCGTTCCCGGACACGAATACCGAAGACGAACAAATACCGAAATAATCCTGCCGTTTTTTAGTGACAACGGTTATGGAAATCAAATCTGATCACTGTAACCGTTGTCACTGAAAAAGATAGGACCTGAAAGTTGAAAATTACTCCGTAATCGTTGAAAAGGATGTGGATTTTCAACTTCAAAAGCCTTGATAAAAGATAGTATACACTTGTTTCGTCGGAGTTTTAATACCTTCAGAGAAATGGGTGGCTGTAATGGTTTCTACATAACCGGACATGTTGAAAGTATAACTGAATTCTGTTCTGCTGCCTTTTTTGTCGCTGATCGAAGCCAACAGATTTTGGCTGCGTTTCCCTAGCAAACCGACCATCGACAGGTAGTCCTCCTGATAAAGTTGATTAAGGTCCAGGTTGGCTTTATTATTTTCTTCCGTGGTGTACGTGAAGGTTTCCAGAGTAGCATATTCAGCGTCACTTGTGATTTTTTCCTGTGTTTCTACTCTGTTTTGATCCGACCATATATATTGGAACTGTTCCTGGTCGCTACCGATATTTTGTAAACGGAAATTTTTGTAACGATATACAATCGATATGGGCTCTTCATTACTCATCATGTCGAAGTAAGTTGCCTGATTTTCCCTGATATGGCCTTGTTCGTTCAGCATACATTCGCTGTAAAGTTTTTGAGTAACCTGATTGTTATTTTCATAAATATTCTGCTCATAAAATAAACGGTGATCTTCGGGCATATAATTTATATGAATATCCGACAGTATCGTTTCATTTTGAATTTCTTCACCTTCGATATTTTCTGTATAAATGCCTGTTTTTTCAATATACTGAATTTGGTCATCGTTGTAACCGAATCTGATTTCCAGCCAATTATTCCGGTTTTCTACTCCTTCTGTGATTTCTGTGATGGTAATGCGCTCCACCCAGGCTTCGAAGGGATCCGGTTCGTAAGATTCCGGGAAACTGCCGTCCTGCCGGACAGCTTCCTGATTGATTGTGATTGTTTCGGTTTGGCTTTGACAGTTTAGGTCGATTCGAACTGTCCGGGGATTTCCTGTCGTGTTTTCATCTAATAATATTTGCACGGTATGTTCCCCGGCTTCTTCTCCGGCAGAAGGGGTTACGGTAACCCAGGAGCGGGCTTCATCGTTTTGGATATAACTCTCCTACGAAGAGGTGGTGGTAAAAGTGATCTCGCAGGAGGGAGAGTCGGCATAAGCTGTCTGATTGAGTTGAGCAGGATCGGACAGGGTTATAAATTGATTGGAAGGATTGCCTCCGCCGCCTCCGTCGCCTTCGCCTTCATAATCGGTAATCACATTGGTATAACAGGCTGTCAGGCATACAGCAATAAACAACTGAATGAATAGTAATATCTTTTTCATGATTAAGCTGATTTAATATTAAAATCTGAAGGATAGGTAAACACGCATTCCGTTGAATTTGGATTTTCCGGGTGCCGGCTCCTGTTCGTCTTCTTCGGAATCACCGCTTCCGAAAGATTTAAATTTACAACTTCCCCATCTGGACTCCACTCCAAGGCCGATAACTCCGTAAGAGATACCGCCGCCGGTGACAAAATAAGAAGCATAGTTTCCCAGGAGGGTATCGTCGTCGTATAAAGCTGAAAAACTGGGGGCAAACCGGAAATAAGCGTTGACGTTTAGTTTCCCGACCGGGTTGACGGTAACAGAAGGACCTACTTGCATGCCGATTTCAGCTTGATGGAAATTACTGGTTTCTGGTTCTTCTTCCTCATCGTAATTGTCTTCCCAACGGTATTCGAGTTTGTAATTGGTGTAATTCAAATCGAACCAGGTGGCGTCGAGACCGAAACGGATCAAACCGGCTATCGGTTTTTTATGAAGATAAAAAGTCCTGCCGACGGTGAAAGCTGCTCCGAAATTACTTTTGAGCGTTTGATCCATACCGAAGTAAGAAGCCGGTTCGAATTCCTGCTTTACAAAACTCAGATTGCGGTACTTTTTACGTAAACGATTGTTATTTTCCTGTGCCGACACCATACTTGACCAGCATAGCAAAGCCAGCAGAATGAATGAAATTTTTTTCATAATGCAATGAATTTGAATTTTATAACTGATGTTCAAATCGTTTTATGACCACAGACTCCGATTGGCCGGTTGATTATAAAAAGAAAGTGTGGAGCCTTGCTTTATCTGACAGGAGGTTCTGACAAAACCCGAATACAAATAAACAATACCCCACACTTATCCGTATGTACTTTGACGATACATCAACAGACAAGTGATGAGTGTTTGTATTGATTATCCTTGTATTCTCGAAATTGTCAGATTTCCTGTCAAGGATAAAAGTGAAACACTTTCATCTTTAAAATGCTATCCTGTAAAGGACGCAACAAAGATATGAAATGTTTTCGATACTCACACTTAGGGGTATTGTTTTAGTTCAAGATTGAGTAAGAACAATCTTATTTTTCTCCTTTTTTTGTTAGAAATACAAACCTTTCCCGGAGACTGCTCCTTCCGAGCCTCCCAGAAATGATATTATTCCGACTTATAAGGTGATTTTTCGTGACAAATATAATTATTGTAGACGGGAAAATTATGGCCCAGGGGCAGGAAGTGAAAAAAATCACCATCGATGGGATGGAATATGCGATCAATGATCCTGCTGCGGCTTTGAAGAATCTTCCGGCTAAACTCGTTGCCCGTATAAAAATGTACGATGATAAAAGTGAGGAGGCTAAATTCTCGGGTTATGACGATGGGAGTAAATCACGTACATTGAATATCGAAACCCGGAATCCCAACCAGATGAAGGTGTTCGGACGCGGCGAACTGGCTTATGGGCTGGAAAAGGTGAAAGATAAATCCTATTCTGCTTCTGTATCGTTGAATTTATTCGACCGGAAACGAAAGATTACTTTTAGCGGAAATGCCGGCCGGATGGCCTTGAACGACTTGCCGGATGCCCGTTACCGGGATGAAGGGAACAAAAATAAGAACCATGGACTTTGGGGTAATTATTCGTCACAGATCAATAAGAAACTGCAGGTGAGCGGAAATTACCGTTGGAACGCGAACGTAAATAATTCTGCTTCCCTTTCCCGTCAGGAATATTTGCCTACCGGGAATTATGAAAGCCGCGTGTACGATAATGAGAGTCATTCGAATTCGGATAATCAAAGTCATGGAGTTAATTTTAGTCTGGATTACAAGATCAATGACAAGAACCGGATCCGGTTCAATCCCGATTTTACTATTTCCCGGGGAAATCAGGAGAGTTTGTCCTGGAATAGCAGTATGGAAAACGGGGATACCTTAAATCGAACAGAAACGAAAGCCATCAATAAAAACGATAGTAAACGGGCAGGAGGTAATTTCTCGTGGATGCATGCTTTTAAAAAGACAGGACGTACCTTGACATTTCAATTCAGTGGAGGGTATAATGAATCGAATTCCGGTGATTATCAGCATATACACGAGAAAATAACCGAGCGGGGAGATAGTTTGCGTTTTCAGAAAAACGATAATGAACGGATAAACTATTCAATGGGTACCGGATTGTCTTATTCCGAGCCTTTGACGAAGTTTGCGCGTATTAGCTTCAATTATCATTTCCTGACGAGTAAAGATCAGTCGGACCGGCATAGCCTGGCTTACCGGGATGCCGTATTCGAAGAGCTGATCGGGATAGATACGGCCTTAACGAATAAATCGATCAATAAACAAGTCAGTCAGAATTTCGGGGTAAATTATAATTATCATAAAGAGAAAGTTACGCTGAACGGGGGTGGTTCGTTGCGTCTGATGCAGATGGAAAACCGGAACAGGTTTATCGGAAAACCCGATTCTTTGGTCGGATCCAACTATCTCGATATTTCACCCCGGGCAGAGCTATCCTACCGGATGAGTGAGAAACGGAATGTCAGTGTCAACTACAATGGAAATACTTCTTCTCCGTCGGCCGTGCAATTGCAGGATGTATTGAATGTCAGCAATCCCTTACAAGTATCTAAGGGAAATCCTGGATTGAAAAAGTCTTATTCGCATCATCTTTCGATGAGGTATACCAGTTCGGAACCGATGAATTCCCGGTTTTTCTGGGCTAATTTCGATGTACAGCAGACGATCAATCAGATCTCTTCCAATGTAAAATTTATCGGTAAAGACACCTTGATCGATGGATATTTGGTGTCGAAGGGAGGTTCGTTGACCATGCCGGTGAATTTGAATGGGATGTGGAGTATGAATGTACATACCAATTATTCGATGCCGGTGAAAAAAATCCATTTGGATTTCGGGGGAGATTACAGTTATTCGCATCAACCCTCGATTTACGATGATCAGCAGAATGTCACTCAGATGCATCGGGGACAAATCAGTATCGGCGTCAATACCGACTTATCGGAGAATTTCGACTTTTATTGCCGGCATGCTACAAGCTATTCCCATTCCCGGAATTCATCCACCGGTAAAGCTCAGAATCTCGAAGAGATGGTAATGGCCAATTGCAGGTGGCTTTTCTGGAAAGGTTTTTTTGTGGGAGGAGACTATTTTTATACTTATTATTGGAACAAAACAGGGACAGTGACCAGCCGGTCGAATAATCGTCTGAACCTTGAATTGGGTAAGAAATTCGGTAAAAAGAAACAGGCCGAATTGGTATTCCGGGCCAACGATATCTTCCGTGACCGCAGTCAGGTGCACTATTCCGTGACCGATTTGTATACCCGGATGAATAGTTCGACCAGTACGCAGGATTATTATATGCTTTCCTTCTCTTACCGTTTTGACCGGATTGAAAAAAAATAAAGGACCCGCTAACTGCATTCTTTATTCGAATTTTCTTTGCATGATATTGAGTTTTTCTGGCCAGATTTAACAATTCATGGGACAAATATAGGACAAAACTTTGTGTCAAATGTTTCATTTTCCCAATAATTAAACTGATCTTTATTGCTGAATATCACCTGATGGTGTAAAAATTGAAAACAAACTGATGGGAATTCAGGAGAAAATAACGTAAAAAGAAAGAGAGGCTATCATGTAAGTAAATATATTGTTATAATTATCACTAGGTGAAGATTATATTGTATAAATGAGTGAGAATATTGAGAGAATTATAAATTACAATATTATGAAAAAATATTTATTAGGAATTTTATTTATCCTAACCATAATAAATATGGTTGAATCTCGTTTAACAGCTGATCATGAAAATAAAGTCAATTTGAAGACTTTATTGGAAGCAAGTTCTGCTTCTGCTGCAGGTGAATATTCATGCATTTGTGTTAAATGTCCGGAAGAAGAACATGGCTGTCTATATTATGATTATAGCGTACCTGCCGATCCCAATAATCCTGGAAATAAAACAGGATATATTAATGATGGACAAAGCCATTTTTGCCCTGGTTATCAAGGAAGAGGTTGGGTTGAAAAACATGCAATAGATGTAGGATTAAATTGTTATTAGTTTATAGAGAAATATAGTATGTTCTGGATATAGAGTATTTATTACTATGTGTTCAGAACTTTATTTGATATTTTGATTAAAATACCTAGTATGATGAAGAGTCCATATTTTATCTTACTCTGTCATTTATTCCTGCTTTTCTCATGCAATAGATCTCAGAATACAAAAAACAACTTTTTAAAAAATTTCATACCTTCTCATGATATTGAAATTACCGTGCTGGATTCTACCGATTTGGTTGTGGATTTTATACCTAGCATGGTCAAAATGAAAGATAAAATTATTTATTCACAATTTACGGGAGATACTATTTTTTCATCCATAGATTTAATTCATTATAAAAAAAATAATTTTGGTAAAAGGGGAAGAGGAAATAATGAATTTACTGAAGGATACGGTTTAGAAAAAATTAATGATAGTATTCTTTTCATATTTGACAGGACTCTTGCCAAATTGATGTTTTTGCAATTAAGTAATGATACCATCATTTTTTTACCTTCCTATCCGACCAATCATTTTATGCTAGATGTCCACTATGGAAACGACTCGATTTATTTTGTTACAGGAACTGGTAATTTAGAAAAAAACTATGCTTTATATAATCGTAACAGTAAAATGTTAAGGCCCTTTATATCTTATCCTAAAGGGGTGAATGACAATCTGACCTTGAACGGAAAATCTAGAATATATTACAGTCATATTGTTCGTCACCCTGGAATGAAGAAGTATATGGCTTTTAAAGATAAACACCACATAATCGATATTTTAGAAATAAAAAATGACTCACTGATATTAGTGAAAAGAAATATTTTTACACATTTTAAATGGAAAATGGTGTCCGGGGTATATAGACCGAGTGAAAAAGGCACACCCAATCGTGTCTTCACCTCTAAACTTGTCGGTTTATCGAAGTATGTGTGTGCTTTATACAAACAAGATCATTCGGAGTTTATTCTGACCTTTGATTGGGATGGAAACCCTTTGAATAGTTATAAACTTCCCTGTCATTTATTAAATTTTACTGGAGATGATTCATTAAATTTTTATGGTATCGCTTTAATTGGAGAAAATTACAATTTGATTCATTTTAAACTTTAAAGTAATGAAGCTAAACATTTGTATTTTGTTGTTTATATCCTGTATTTCATGCCAAACTTCGACAAAAGAATATACTCAATTTGTTAATCAATATTTAAATAGACAACTTAAATTACCTCAGCATATTTTAATTAAGCAATGTAGTGATTCGATTTATCTTCAAAATCCTGCTAAATATACGAGTGATTCAATTTATAGAATCACAACTTATATTTATGGGGATTGTTATGCTTGCGTTGAAGATCTTATAAAATGGAAACAACTTTTATCACAATTCCCACCAGATAAGGTAAGGTTTCTGTGTTTTATTTATGCTGAGATATATTCATCTTTTGAAATCATGAATGAAAGATCCATTCATTTTACACAGCCCATTATATATGATCCTGAAAATCATTATATAAAAATGAATAAATTGCCAGATAATAAATTGTTGAACACATTTTTAATCGATCCTAACGGAAAAATTGTAGTAATAGGTAACCCTATTATTTCAAATAAAATAGCTACCCTGTATAAAAATGAAATCGATCGAGCGGAAAATGATATTTAGATACATTATGATTCCGGTGTTAGTATTGACTGGTTGTTCTTTTTCTAATCCGTTTTTAAGTCAGTTCAGCGATAAAGGTACTTTGGAATTATTGCCTGTATATACGACAGATATCGATATCTTGAGTAATACGGTTTCAATGGTTATGCTTAAAGATTATGTTGTATGGGACAGGTGTCATGCAATGCGTGGGACAGTTCTTCATACCTATCATATTCCCGGAAAGATACTTTCCCAATATAAGAATGTCGATGGTGCCCATTTATTATACAAACTGAATGATAGTATGGTAACAAGTATTCAATTGGCCAGGAAATGCAGGATGGATATACTAATTCGCGATACGATCAAAGAGGTCGCGACTTATTCTTTTCGTATCAGAAACAAGGATTCTTTTAACTGGTTAGACGACTATTATTTTGTTAGTGTTTATCCGACAGATGAAACAGCAACTTATTTTTTCGGTCAGACTACGACAAAAAAAACACGATATGGTGTATATGAACAGTCTCATCAGGCTTTTTATCCTTCAACTTCCTGTTATCCTCCTACAGAAAAGGAAATGACTTTACTCTCTCCCGACTATTGGAATGACGCGTTTATTATCAAGCAAAAGAACAGAAACAGATTTGCAGTTTTCAGAAAATATTATCAATTGTTCGATTTGATAGATGTAGATCGCTTTACGATAAAACCCGTAAAAAGAATTTCGATTCCTCACACTTTGCTTACCTTTCAAGACCAACTCAATCTGGAGAGGCAGTTGGTTTTTTATTTTTTCCCGGGATTGTCAATAGATTCAGAAAAATACATCATTACTCTCTATCAAAATAACGGGCAACGCTATTTATTATTTTGGACCTGGGAAGGACGTCCCCGATATCGCTATGACTTTCCCAAAGATTATGAGATATATGGTCTTTGCGGAGATGGAGAAAATCAGATATATGCTTTAGGTGTTGATTCTAAAAATCAGTATCAATTATTATATATACGTTGTGATTGCTGATTAACTATCGATTAATAAGAAAAGCAGGAAGAGCATGGGATCTTTCAATTGCCCCCTCAAACTGGTGTAGGCACTTTTTTTCAGGGATTTTACCGTGTTGACCGAAATGTTCAGGGCTTCGGCGATTTCGTTGTTGTTTTTTCCGTTCAGACCCAATAAAATGATTTTTCGGGTTTGAGGGGGAAGAGTATCGATAGCTTGATGGAGAATCCGCAAAGTTTCCTGATAGGTGATTTCATGTAAAAAATCCGGGTCTTTGGCCTCTGATACCGATTGTGTCTGTTGGTATTGTTGTTTTATTTTTCTGGTGTTTAAGATGATCCAGACAGAGATTCCGGGCTGTGATATAGATAAAAGATTTTGCTTTTTCAGGCACGTCGAAATCCCTTCTGCGCTCATAAAGCCGGATAAATGTATCCTGTGTAATGTCCCGGGCAATAGCATCTTCTTCCGTATATTTCCGGACAAAACGGTATACGGGTTCGAAATAGAGCTCGAAAAATCTTTTAAATCCTTGGCTATTGGTCAACATCCTGTGAAAAACGTTCGTCTAAAAATTGAAACGGATAAAATAAATAAACGTTTTTGCAAATATACATTTTTGATTGTTTTTTTGAGATTTACAAGCCTTTATTTTCCAATGTAAAACACAAACTCTCATTATTGTTTAGTCTGTATCTCTCGTAAATTCTCTGGTAATAGCTGATGTTATTTCTCTATTCTTCATAATCTTCAAATTACGAACTTTCCAGCAATTCTATCATTTTATAGATGGTAGTTGATGGATTATTATATGTCTTCAACACCTTGGCTCTTGCTGTTGCTTTTGATGTCTTTTCGGACAGTTGCTGTTTCTCATTTAATGCCAAAGTTCCCTTTGTGTAGTGTTCAAGATGTCTTTTCAGTTTCTTGATGCAGACGTTTTGCGTTAGTTCGGCATGACACTTCTCAAAGTGCAGCAAATACCACAACTCAATACATGGATTCGACACCATCAATATCGCATCTGGAATACTTAGCAGGTGTTCCAGCATTCCGTCCACATCTAGGTCAAACATTAGGAATGTTTTATCATTTTTGGTTACAACATATTCCCGTTTACAATTCTCTATATACCGAACGGATATGTTCGAATCGCTCTTTCTTGGGATAATTTGAATAGGCGCACGGTATTGTGAACGGAGGTGGCTGATATAAGCAACCTCAGACTCCCCTTCACAGAAAACAAAGAAGTTTGGCTTCATTGTTTTGC
>OGRE01002267.1_pt1 | contig 14040 bp, 10 predicted proteins | sample 1553421 | NCBI WGS metagenome assembly OGRE01 (sample SAMEA2580076, study PRJEB22360) | human gut metagenome | biome: human gut; feature: human-associated habitat; material: faeces | place: Denmark | collected 2008/2010 | reverse complement strand
GCCGCATCGGCAGGGACGCTCAGGTGGGCGCTCCGCCGGAGACGGCACAGGATCCGGATGACTGGGGCGTGGCGGTGCTGGGACCCGGTACCGTGATAGGGGACGGGGAGATCGTCCCCGCCAAGACTCTGCTGGACCGGCATCACGGGGAGGTGAAGGCATGAACCACACCATGCACGGCATCATCTTTTCTTACGGAAAGCCCACGGGGCTGGGGGATCTGATCGCCCACCGCATCCCCGGCTCCATGCCCTTTGGCGGCAACTACCGGGTGGTGGACTTTATGCTCTCCAGCATGGTCAACGCCGGGATCCACGATGTGGGCGTCATCATGCACGGCAAGTGCCAGAGTATGCTGGATCATCTGGGCAACGGCCGCAGCTGGGATCTGAGCCGCAATCGGGGCGGGCTGACGCTGCTGCCGGCCTTCGCCTATGCCGAGAGCCGCACCTCCGCCGGACGCTTCCGGGGGAAGGTGGAGGCACTGGGCTGCGTGCTGGAGTACCTACGGGAGATCAGGCAGGAGTATGTGGTGCTGGCGGACAGCGATCTGGTCATCAATCTGCCGCTGGAGCAGGTATTGCAGGAGCACATCGCCTCCGGGGCCGACCTGACGGAGGTTTGTACGGCGGAGCCCGGCGACCCCAGCGATACCTATCTGGAGATGGATGAACAGGGCCGCATCGTGGATGTGGCCTACGACGTCCACACCCCGGCGGGTTACCGCTGCCTGAACGTGTGCATCCTGCGGCGGGAGCTGCTGGTGCAGCTGGTGGAGGAGTGCATGGCCCACAACCGGTACAGCTTCCGCCACCACATTTTACAGGATCAGAAGGATCGGCTGCATCTGCACGCCTATGTGTGGCAGGGGTATGCCGCCCGCATCGATACGGTACAGACCTACTACCGCCGCAGCATGGAGCTGCTGGACCCGGCGCAGCGGCGGCTGCTGTTCGACCCCCGGCGGCCCATTCTGGCCAAGGAGAACGATGCGCCTCCGGCGTATCTGGACCCTGCCGGGGTGTGCGAGAACTCCCTCATTGCCGATGGCTGCGATATTCAGGGCAGCGTGAAAAACTGCATTCTGTTTCGGGGTGTCCGGGTAGAGAAGGGAGCGCAGGTGGAGAACTGCGTGCTCTTTAAGGGCACGGTGGTGAAAAAGGATGCCACCCTGCGCTGCGTCATTGCCGACAAGGCTGTGACCATCCGGGAGGGACGCACCCTCATTGGAGACGAGAGCTATCCTGTGGTGGTGGCCCGCAACGCCACCGTATAAACGAATCACGTCCCTCCCCGCAGGCTGCGGGGAGGGGACACAAGGAGGTAACGGCATGGATATCTTATATGTGACCAGCGAGGCGGCTCCCTTCTGCAAGACCGGAGGTCTTGCGGATGTGCTGGGAAGTCTCCCGCCGGCGGTGGCTGCCGGTGGGGATCGTGCGGCGGTGATCCTGCCGCTGTACGGGCAAGTTTCGGACGCATGGAGAGAGAAAATGCGCTGGCACGGCTATACCTATGTGGACCTGGCGTGGCGGCATGAGTACTGCGGCCTGTTCTCGCTGGAGTATCGGGGCGTCGTCTGGTATTTTCTGGATAACGAGCGGTACTTCCGCCGTGGGGCGCTGTATGGCCAGATGGACGATGGAGAGCGGTTTGCCTTCTTTTCCAAGGCGGTGGTGTCGGTGCTTCCCATGCTGGAGTGGCGGCCGGAGGTGATCCACTGCAACGACTGGCAGACTGCACTGGTGCCGATTTACTTGAAAACTGTGGCTGAAAACGTTTCCACCGTGTTCACCATTCACAACATCGAGTATCAGGGCAAGTACGGCGCCGACACGGTGGAGGATCTTTTCGGCCTGAACCGGGGAGACTGGTATGAGAGCGGCGTTCTACAGATGGATGGGTGCGTGAACCTCATGAAGGGGGCCATGGTGACGGCGGACGCCGTGACCACCGTCAGCCCCACCTACGCCGCCCAGCTGCGGGAGAGCGCCTATGCCGCCGGACTGGACAGCGTGGTGCGCAGCATCCAGTGGAAATTCTCCGGCGCGCTCAACGGCATCGATATGGTGAGCTATGACCCGGAGTGCGACCCCGATCTGCCCGCCCGATACACGGCGGCGGAGTCGGAGGGGAAGACCTTATGCAAGGCGGCACTTCAGCAGGAGCTGGGCCTTGCTCAGGAGGAGGGGACACCGGTCCTCTCTATGGTGACCCGGCTGGTGGGACACAAGGGCGTGGATCTGGTGTGTCAGGCGCTGGATGGCATCATGGCCACCGGCTGTCAGCTGGTGGTGCTGGGCAGCGGTGACGGTGGATATGAGAATTTCTTCCGCCACGCTCAGAACCGCTATCCGGGACGGCTGTGTGCCTGGATCGGCTACAACGAAGGCCTGTCCCGCCGCATCTATGCTGGCAGCGACCTGTTTCTGATGCCCTCTAAGAGCGAGCCTTGCGGCCTGTCACAGATGATCGCCATGCGCTATGGCGCTGTACCCATCGTCCGGCAGACCGGCGGTCTCAACGACACCGTCCGGTCCTGTCAGGTGGGGCAGCCCGACGGCAACGGCTATGTCTTTGCCGCCTACGACGCCGGGGCCATGCTGGACACCATCGGGCAGGCGGTGGGCCTGTACCACGGCGATGCAGAGGGCTTCCGCATGGTGCGGCGGCGGGGCATGGAGGGCGATTTCAGCTGGGATCGCAGCGCCGGGGCCTACCGGAATATTTATGGAAAGCTGCTGGGGCGGTAAGCCCCGGATGCAATACAGGAGGATATCTATGACTTATACGAAGGAAACATTGCAGGAGGCCATCGTGCAGAAGCTGCGGCTGAACTACGGCTGCACGGAGAAGCAGGCCACCGACGGAGAGATCATGAAGGCCTGCGCTCTGGTGCTGCGGGATATCATGGCCGAGCGGGGGGTGCGTACCCGTGAGGAGGTGGACAGTCAGGAGAAGCGGAAGGTCCACTATATGTCCATGGAGTTTCTCATGGGACGCAGCCTGATGAAGAACGCCTACAATCTGGAGCTGCTGGAGCCGCTGACAGGGGCCGTGGAGGCGCTGGGCTTCAAGGCGGCGGACATCTTCGACATGGAGCCGGATGCCGGTCTCGGCAACGGCGGTCTGGGCCGTCTGGCGGCCTGCTATCTGGACAGCATGACCACGCTGGAGATCCCCGCCACCGGCTACTCCATCTGCTACGAGCTGGGTATCTTCAAGCAGAAGATCGTGGACGGCCAGCAGGTGGAGCTGCCCGACGACTGGAAGAATCTGGGCGATGCGTGGCTCATGCCCAAGCCGCAGGAGACGGAGGAGGTTCACTTCGGCGGCAAGGTCCGCACCCGGTGGGACAACGGCCACCTGATGGTGGTGCATGAGGACTATACCCGTGTGCTGGCGGTGCCGTGCGACATGGAGATCGCCGGGTACGACACCCAGCAGGTGAACACCCTGCGGCTGTGGGACGCCAAGAGTCCCAAGCCCATCGACATGAAGCTGTTCAGCGAGGGGCAGTACCTGCGGGCCGGGGAGGAGCGGGCCATGGCGGACGTCATCTCCAAGGTGCTGTATCCGGAGGACAACCACTATGAGGGCAAGTCCCTGCGGCTGAAGCAGCAGTATTTCTTCGTTTCGGCCACCATGCAGTCCATCACACGGCAGCACATCCAGACCTACGGCACCCTGAAAAACTTCCACGAGAAGAACGTCATCCAGATCAACGACACCCATCCGGCGCTGGTGATCCCGGAGCTGATGCGTATTCTGGTGGACGATGCGGGCCTTTCCTGGGACGAGGCGTGGCACATTACCACCTGCTCCGTGGCCTACACCAACCACACGGTACTGGCGGAGGCGCTGGAGTGCTGGCCCCAGCAGCTGTTCGAGACGCTGCTGCCCCGTGTGTGGCAGATCCTGCAGGAGATCGCCCGCCGCTGGCAGGAGAAGGTGGAGAGCTTCTATCACGACCCCGAAAAGACCGAAAAGATGGCGGTCATCTGGGACGGCGTGGTGCGGATGGCCAACCTCTGCATCGCCGGCGGTATGGCCATCAACGGCGTGTCCGCTCTGCACTCGGATATCCTGCGCCATGATGTGTTCCGGGACGCCTGCCGAATGGAGCCGGAGAAGTTCAAGAACGTCACCAACGGCGTGGATCATCGCCGCTGGCTCAGCCAGATCAACCCCGGTCTGGACGGGTTGATCCGGGAACTCATCGGGGACGGTTATCTGACCCATGCGGGCCATTTGCAGGAACTGGATCCCTATGCTGAGGATGGGGCGGTGCTGGCCCGGCTGGAGGAGATCAAGCGCTGCAACAAGGAGACCTTTGCCCGGTGGGCCCGCCGACAGCAAGGGGTGCAGCTGAACACGGACGCTATCTTCAACGTGCAGGTGAAGCGGCTTCACGAGTATAAACGGCAGCTGCTGAACGTACTGCACATCATTGCCCTGTACCAGCAGCTGCAGGACGACCCGGACATGGACTTCCCACCACAGACCTTCCTCTTTGGCGCCAAGGCCGCTCCCGGCTATGCCGTAGCCAAGCGCATCATCCGTCTCATCAACTCTCTGGCGGATCAGGTGAACAACGACCCCATCTGCAAGGGGAAGCTGCAGGTGGTATTTCTGGAGAATTACCGGGTCTCCATGGCGGAGATGCTGATGCCCGCCAGCGAGGTGAGTCAGCAGATCTCCACCGCCGGCAAGGAGGCCAGCGGCACCGGCAACATGAAGTTCATGATGAACGGCGCACTGACCATCGGCACGCTGGACGGTGCCAACGTGGAGATGCACGAGGTGCTGGGGGACGAGAATATGTTCCTCTTTGGCCTGACGGCGGAGGAGGCCTCCCACATGAGCCGGGGCTATGACCCATATCTGCTGTACACCCGTGACCCAGTGCTGCGCCGGGCGCTGGATCAGCTGAAGGCCGGGTTCCGGGATGGCGTCAGCTACGAGGATCTGTACCAGAGGCTGCTGTTCGGTGTGGACTGCCCGGCGGATCAGTATCTGCTGCTGGCGGACTTTGCCTCCTACTGCGCCGCATCCCAGCGGGTGACGGACACCTACCGGGATCGGGAGAAATGGAACCGCATGAGTCTGCACAACATCGCCCGCAGCGGAATCTTCTCCGCCGATCGGTCGGTGGCGGACTATGCCGATACCATCTGGCACGTACCGTATAAGAAGTAAGCACCGGAACTGAAAAAAGCACTCCCGGAGGACGCATTTGCATCCTCCGGGAGTGCTTTTTTACTCTATGAGGGCTTCTGCGGGAGAAGGCTTTGCAGGGGAGTTACTTCCGCAGGGCGGAGTCCACAACAACGGCACGGGCCTTGGCCAGCTTCAGATCGTGCTGGAGCCGGGCGGGAGGCACCTGCTCCCGCAGCTGGGGAACGGTCATGCCGTAGAGGGCGGCCATCTCCCGGTACTTCTCCTCCAGCTCCTCCTCGGTGACGGTGATGCCCTCCTGACGGGCGATCTCCGTCATGGCCAGCTCATACCGGGCAGCGGCCACGGCGTTTTCACGGGCGTGATCCCGCAGATCCTCCATGGTCAGACCTGCCGCCTGCAGGTAATCAGACAGGGAAGCGCCCTGACTCTCCAGATGCTGCTGGAGCTCCTGAAGGATGCCGGTGAGCTGGCTCTCCACCATGGAGTCGGGCAGCTGCACCTCCATGCCCGCCACCACCTGCTGCATCAGGGCCTCGGCAAAGGCGTTGGAGGCAGCCTGCTGTTTTTGCAGGATGGCCTGCTCCATGATGCTGCGGCGCAGATGGGACACGTCCTCGAAGCCCTGCTCCTGTGCAAAGGCGTCCGTCAGCTGGGGCAGGCTCCGCCGGACGATGCGGTGGGCCTTGACGTGGAAGGTGGCATCCTTGCCCGCCAGCTCCGGCACGTACTGGGTGGGGAAGGTGACGTGGACATCCCGCTCCTCCTCCGGGCGGATACCCGCCACCTGCTCCTCGAAGCCGGGGATGAACATCCCGCTGCCCAGCAGCAGGGGATAGCCTTCGCCCTTGCCGCCCTCGAAGGGGACGCCGTCCACGAAGCCCTCGAAGTCCAGAGTGACCTCGTCGCCCATGGCGGCCCGGTTCTGCTCCTGCTCCACCAGATGCTCCGTCAGGAAGCGCTGGATGGCCTCGTTGGTGTCATCGTCGGAAAGTTCGGCATTCTCCCACGGGGCGGACAGGCCCTTGTACTGACCCAGCTTCACCTCCGGATACAGGTCGATGAGGGCGGTGAAGGTGTAGCCGTCTGGGCCGATGGTCTCCACGTTCAGGGCGGGAGGGGCGGCGATCTGGATGTCCTCGGAGGCGATGGCCTCCACCAGTGCGGCGGGGAAGGTCTCGTTCACCGCCTCCTGATAGAACAGATCGTGGCTGTATGCCTTTTCCAGCGCCTCACGGGGAGCCTTGCCCACGGCGTAGCCCTCCACCGGGTACAGGGCCTTGACCTCCTGATAGGCGTCGTTCAGGGCCTTCTCCCACGCATCACGCTCCACGGTGATGGTCAGGCGCAGCTGGCGGTTGGCCAGCTCCTCTTTCTTTTGCAGGATCATGGGGATTCCTCCATATCTTTTCATTTATAACGTATCTATTATACTCGAAATCTGCCGCCGCCGCAACCGGGAAATGGATTTGTAAAATAATTGTGACTTATATCACAGGAACACTTCCTTTTTGGGCGGGGCTATGCTATAATGCCCCTCACGGAAAAATGTTGAAATCAGGAGGATTCTCATGCAGACCATCAAGACCTTCATCAAGGACCACCCCCATATGTGGTGGGGCCTGTATCTGCCGGTGTATCTGGGGGGCTTTTTCCTTATTGAGCACCTCATCACCGACAACTATTGGGCCACCCAGACCTTTATCGATGAATACATCCCCTTCTGCGAGTACTTTGTCATTCCCTATGACTCATGGGGCTTTCTTCTGCTGGCGCTGGGCCTTTACCTGATCGTCAAGGATGCCGAGGGCTTCCGGCGGTATATGTGGAGCATCATGTTGACCTTCGGGTTTGCCACCATCTTCTGTGCGCTGGTACCCAACGGACAGGACCTGCGCCCGGCGGTGATGGAGCACCACAACTTCTGCACGTGGCTCCTCCAGAACACCTACAATCTGGACACCAACACCAATGTGCTGCCCAGCGTCCATGTGCTGGGGGTGCTGGACGCCCTCTATGCCGTTCACCGGACGCCGGGACTGCGGCGCACCGGATGGCGCACTTTCGCAGACATATGGGGCGTCATCATCATCTGCTCCACACTCTTTGTCAAGCAGCACGCCTTCATCGATGTGGTGGCGGCCCTGGTGGTGGGCGCCATCGCCTATGTCATCATCTATGTGATCATCGGCGGGCGGCGGGATCGCCGCATGGCGGCAGCAGGAAAGGAGGTCCCCTGTGGAGAACATACCGATCCTTGCGGGCATCAGCCCCGATGAGGTAGAGCAGATGCGGGTGTGCTTCGGCGTCCGGGAGGAGCGCTTCCGGGCCGACACCGTGATTTATGACATCAGCGAGGGCCGGGGAGAGCTGGGGCTTCTGACCGCCGGCAGCGCCGTCATCCAGCGCATTGACCGGCAGGGGGGACGTACCATTCTGGAGCATCTGCCCACAGGCAGCGTGTTCGGAGAGATGCTGATGTTCGAAAATGTGGCCGGGGACAGCATCACGGTGGTGGCGGCGGAGTCGTGCCGGGTGTGGTTCATGAGCGCCGAGCATCTGACCCGGCGATGCGAAAAGGCCTGCACCCATCACAGCCGACTGGTGGAGAATATGTTCCATATCATGACCGGCAAGGCCGCCGCCCTCTCCGAGCGGGTGGAGGTTCTGAGCCGCCGCAGCATCCGGGAGAAACTGCTGTGCTACTTCGGCCTTCAGACCGGCGGCGACGACTGCGGCAGCTTTCATCTGCCCTTTACCCTCAGTGCTCTGGCGGACTATATCTCCGCCGACCGCAGTGCCATGATGCGGGAGCTGCGGAAAATGAAGGAGGAGCATCTGGTGGATATCGACCGGGGACAGGTGACGCTGCACCATGCCCTTGCATGAAAAAGGGAAAGTGCAAGGAAATATTTGACGAACCATGGGCGGATGTGATAAGATAAGGTGAGCACACACGGGTGAGGAGTTCCGTGTGTGCCCATGGAACGTAGCAAGCCATGACTTTTGAGGAAAGAAGGAACATCCATGTATCGTATCGTAACGAAGGAAGCGCTGAAGCCCACTGTGATCCTGTACGAGATCGAGGCACCCATGGTGGCCAAGAAGGCCCAGCCCGGTCAGTTCATCATTCTGCGTGTGGACGAGAACGGCGAGCGTATCCCCATCACGATCCACGACTATGACCGTGAGAAGGGGACCGTCACCATCATCGTGCAGACCGTGGGCGCAACCACCGAGAAGCTGAGCCACAAGCAGCAGGGCGATTATCTGCATGACTTTGTGGGTCCTCTGGGCAAGCCCACCGAGACCGAGGGTAAGAAAAAGGTCTGCGTTGTCGGCGGCGGCGTGGGCTGCGCCATTGCCTACCCCGTTCTGAAGAAGTTCCACGACTGCGGCGCTGAGGTCCACGCGGTAGTGGGCTTCAAGAGCAAGGACGTGGTGATCTTGGAGGATAAGTTCAAGGCCGTATCCTCCGTGATGAAGGTCTGCACCGACGACGGCTCCTATGGCCAGAAGGGTCTTGTGACCGAGGCACTGAAGGAGCTGCTGGACGCCGGCAATCAGTATGATGAGATCTTTGCCATCGGCCCCATGGTCATGATGAAGTTCGTCTGCAAGACCACGGCCCCCTACGGCGTACCCACCACCGTCTCCATGAGCCCCATCATGATCGACGGTACCGGTATGTGCGGCGGCTGCCGTCTGACCGTGGGCGGCGAGACCAAGTTCGCCTGCGTGGATGGCCCCGACTTCGACGGTCAGCTGGTGGACTGGGATCTGGCTGTCAAGCGCAACCAGATGTATCATGATTTCGAGGTGCATAAGCACGAGGAAGTCTGCAATCTGTTCAAGCAGGAGGTAAAGTAAGATGGCTGCAAAGATCAATATGCGTTTGGATAAGAACGAAATGCCCTCTCAGGACCCCAATGTCCGGAATAAGAATTTCCTCGAGGTGGCTCTGGGCTACACCGAGGAGCAGGCTCTGGACGAGGCGGCCCGCTGCCTGAACTGCAAGAACCATCCCTGCGTCAACGGCTGCCCCGTCAACGTCCGCATCCCGGAGTTCATCGCCAAGATCGTGGAGCGGGACTATGAGGGCGCCTATCAGGTGATCCATCAGACCAGTTCCCTTCCCGCTGTCTGCGGCCGTGTCTGTCCGCAGGAGAGCCAGTGCGAGATGCACTGCGTCCGTGGCAAGAAGGGCGATCCCGTGGGTATCGGCCGTCTGGAGCGCTTTGTGGCCGACTGGCACAACGCCCACAGCACCGAGGCTCCTGAAAAGCCCCAGTCCAACGGTCACAAGGTGGCCGTGGTTGGCTCCGGCCCTGCGGGCCTGACCTGCGCCGGCGATCTGGCCAAGAAAGGCTATGAGGTCACCGTGTATGAGGCTCTGCATCTGGCCGGCGGCGTGCTGGTGTACGGCATCCCCGAGTTCCGTCTGCCCAAGAGCATCGTGCAGAAGGAAGTGGATGGCCTGAAGGCCATGGGTGTGAAGGTGGAGACCAACATCGTGGTAGGCCGCACCATCACCATCGACGAGTTGATGGAGGAGAACGGCTTCGAGGCCGTGTTCGTTGGCTCCGGCGCCGGTCTGCCCATGTTCATGCACATTCCCGGTGAGAACCTGAAGGGTGTGTATTCCGCCAACGAATTCCTGACCCGTATCAACCTGATGAAGGCCTATCGTGAGGACTCCGATACCCCCATCATGGATCTGAAGGGCAAGAAGGTGGCCGTGGTAGGCGGCGGCAACGTGGCTATGGACGCCGCCCGCTGCTCCAAGCGTCTGGGTGCTGATGTGTACGTGGTGTACCGCCGTGGTATGGAGGAGCTGCCCGCCCGTCACGAGGAGGTGGAGCACGCCATCGAGGAGGGCGTGATCTTCAAGACCCTCAATAACCCCGTTCAGATCAACGGCGACGAGCAGGACTGCGTCAAGTCCATGACCTGCGTGGAGATGGAGCTGGGTGAGCCCGATGCCTCCGGCCGCCGTCGTCCCGTGGAGAAGAAGGGCAGCGAGTTCGAGCTGGATGTGGACGCTGTCATCATGTCTCTGGGTACCACCCCCAACCCCCTGATCAAGTCCACCACCAAGGGCCTGGAGGTCAACAAGAAGGGCGGTATCATCGTCAACGAGGATGGTCTCACCTCCCGTCAGGGCGTGTATGCCGGCGGCGATGCCGTTACCGGTGCTGCCACCGTCATTCTGGCTATGGGTGCCGGTAAGCTGGGCGCCAAGTCCATCGACGAGTATCTGAGCAACAAGTAAGCGAGAGTTTACATAAAAAGCAAGGACTGTCCCAAGGGAGAGGCTTCGTAAGGAAGTCCTCTCCCTTTGGCTTTTGTAATCGGCCGGAATGATTGGATCGTAGGTAAAATCAATCATATTGAAGGATTACAAAATGGACAAGTACATTTATAACGAGAAAAACGGGCTTTGGTATGAAGTGCAGGGCAATTACTATCTTCCCTGCCTGAAACTGCCCGAAGAAAGAACGGCGTATATCGGCGTATGGGGACAGCGGCATTTGCGGCATCTAGTATCACAGGGTATGTTACTACATTCTGCTGACAAGCGGCAAGCTGAACGATTACCTTGCCGACCTAAACGAGCAGGCAGAGGAACTGTTCTCTCGGCTGGTAAAACAACTTGCCGAAAAGGAAGGCGTAACGGAAGCACTCAAAGCGGAAAACCAAATGCTGTGGGTGCAGAAAATGAACAGCATCCGCAGCGCCGCTATGGAGGTTGTTTCAAACGATTTGATTTACGCATAACAAGCTATCGGAAAGGCTGCTGTCGCAGACGGCGGCTTTTCTTTTTCGGGAAGTATTCAAGAAGTCATAAAGTTCCGTGAGTAATGGAAGAAACCGAAAATTTTTTAAGCACCGCTTGATTAAACGCGTGGTTAATACTATAATAATTCCAATATCGTGTTAGGAGGGCGTAAGAATGATGCAACTTTCCTTGGTTTTGAAAACAACTCGACAAAAAGCTTTTATGACACAAGAAGCTTTTGCAAAAGAGTTGGGAGTAACCGCTTCAACCATAAATAGATGGGAACACGGAAAAGCAAAGCCTAATTTAACTGCAATGAAAAATCTGAAACAGTTCTGTGAAAAACATAAACTCCAATACGAATCGATAGAAATTGAGTGGCTCAACGCTCAAAATGAAATGTGAGGACTATGTTGTGAATGTGTTGTCTTTATTTTCTGGGTGTGGCGGTATGGATATTGGATTTGAAGGCGGCTTTACCTGCCTCAAGCGTTCAATTAACATTAAGGTTCACCCAGATTGGATTACAGAAGAAAGCGGCAATACCGTAAGAGTGGCAGAGACAGGATTTCATACTGTTTTTGCTAATGATATTCGTCCAGATGCAAAGACGGCTTGGGTTTCTTATTTTTCCAATAGAATGAAGAATGCCAAAGAAATATATCATATTGATAGTATTGTTGATCTTGTGAAGCGTGCAAAAGATGGCGAAAAGGTTTTCCCGGACAATATTGATGTTGTTACTGGTGGATTTCCTTGTCAAGATTTTTCAATATCAGGCAAAAGAAAGGGCTTTAATTCTGAAAAGAGCCATAATGGAGGAAAATTAGAAGTTGGAGAACCTTCTGTGGAAAGTCGTGGACAACTGTATATGTGGATGCGAGATGTTGTAACGCTAACAGAACCAGCTTTGTTTATTGCCGAAAATGTAAAAGGGCTTACAAACTTAGATGATGTTAAAGAGGTCATCGAAAAAGACTTTTCAAATGCTGCAAATGGCGGATACCTTGTTGTTCCGGCAAGGGTACTTCACGCAGCAGATTATGGTGTGCCACAATCACGAGAGCGTGTGATTTTTTTCGGGTTTAAGAAGTCGGCTCTCAAAAAAAACGCATTGACGGCACTGAGAAAGAAGGATATTCCTGTTACTTATGACCCATATCCTCCAAGAACTCATTCGTTTACAACTGATGATGCTTCTTTATATCCTCCTGTAACTTGTTGTGAGGCATTTAATGGCCTGTTAGAACCCAATGAAACTAATGATCCATCCCAGAAGAAGTATTCTAAAGCAAAGTATATGGGAAAACATTGTCAGGGACAAATAGAAATAAGGCTGGACTCCATCGGACCGACAATCCGATCCGAACATCACGGCAATATTGAATATCGCCGCCTTGCTGCAGAACACGGAGGAAGCCATACAGAAGAGCTGATGGCTGGATTACAAGAGCGCAGGCTAACTGTGAGAGAATGTGCGCGCATTCAGACTTTTCCTGATGATTATCAATTTATCATTCCCAAAAGAGGAGATGTTTGCGGAGTATCCTCCAGTGATGCATATAAAATTATCGGTAATGCCGTGCCCTGTGTCCTTGCATACAATATTGCAAAACATATATCAGAAAAGTGGAGTGTTTATTTTGAGGAGGAAATGAAATGATCGTATCAGTTAATCCTCATCCGCCATTAAGCGAATTTCAGAAGCTGATGTTTCAAACTGACCGGCTTTTGAATGCCGACGCATTAAAACGACCTAAATACTATGCTACAAGAGGCGGTAATCCGCTTGAGGATGATGTGAAAGAAGCTCTTGTTGAATCGGCAAAAGGTACTGCATTCGAGAACACAATTGAAAAAATTTCTGGTCAAAGATTTCCCGATATTATTGCTGCAAAATATTACGGCGTAGAGGTGAAAAGTACCAAAGAAAATCACTGGACATCAACGGGAAGCAGTATACTTGAAACGACAAGAGTGAATGGCATTGAACGAATATATATGACTTTCGGCAAACTTGGCGGAAATCCAATAGAGTTTTTATCAAAACCTTATGAACAGTGCTTATATGGTATTGCTGTAACTCATATGCCACGCTATCTTATTGATATGAGGTTAAACCAAGGTGAAACCATTTTTGATAAAATGGGCGTTCCTTATGATGACCTAAGAAAAATGGATAATCCGATTGCTCCAGTTGCGAAATATTATCGCAGTCAACTAAAAGAGGGAGAAAGCCTATGGTGGACAGGAGACTCCTCTGATGAAACGGTATCTGCAACGATAAGACTATGGAAAAATGTATCGCCAGAAGATAAGCGAAAATACACTATCTTTGGTTGCGTGAATTATCCAGAAGTATTTGGCGGTAATTATGATAGATATGCGTTGTGGTTAACTTCACAAGGAATTGTTGACCCCCACATACGAGATCAATTTTCAGCAGGTGGACAAGAGGAAATGCTATTGTCCAATGGTAAAAAAGTGAAATTTCCAGGGGCCTATCGTAGAATAAAAAATAGTCCAGAACTCTTTTTTGGAAGAATGGCTCAAAATGACCCAATGGAATTGTCAGGAAGCAAAACGCTTGATATCGAGGCGCTAAATCGCCGTCTAATGATATGGGCGGATTTGGTTTCAAGAAAATCTACTATTGATTATGGAGTATCAATGGATGCCTTAAAAACATATTTTTGGGGAATTGGTGGAGGCAATTTCCCGTGGTGGAAAGATAAAATATAATTTTTGAACGCAACATAATATTCTTTTCCGAGCAAGACAAAAGCGTCGTAGTAATACGGCGCTTTTTTGTTACCCGGAAGCGACAAACAGCGGCTTTTGAATGACGGACGATAAGGATACCGCCGTCAAAACAAAGCCGCTCATATCGAAAGAAAACGCCCAGAATCGCCCCGAAACCATACAGCGGGGTCAGGTTTTGGGCGTTTCTGCGTTTCGGGAGCAAATCGGCAATTCGACAGTGAAAAGGAGGTGGCCCCTATGCCCCGTATGCCGAAATACCTCAAGAAAGAATGGGCGTTCTTTCTTGATGAGCGTGGCAGGAAGAAATATAACGAGCTTTG
>OGRE01002263.1_pt1 | contig 14057 bp, 10 predicted proteins | sample 1553421 | NCBI WGS metagenome assembly OGRE01 (sample SAMEA2580076, study PRJEB22360) | human gut metagenome | biome: human gut; feature: human-associated habitat; material: faeces | place: Denmark | collected 2008/2010 | reverse complement strand
GTCGACGGCACCTGGCGCTGCCGCCTGCCGAGTCGCCCTCGACGAAGAAGATTTCGGCCTGATCGCGGTCGCGCGACGAGCAGTCGGCCAGCTTGCCCGGCAGGCCCGAGCCCGACAGTACGGTCTTGCGCTGCACCAGCTCGCGGGCCTTGCGCGCCGCGTGGCGTGCCGTGGCGGCGAGGATCACTTTCGATACGATCGCTCGGGCGTCCTTCGGGTTCTCCTCCAGATAGTGCGTCAGCGCGCCCGATATGGCCTGATCGACGGCTCCGGCCACCTCGCTGTTGCCCAGCTTCGTCTTGGTCTGTCCCTCGAACTGGGGCTCGGCCACCTTGACCGATACGATGGCCGTCAGTCCCTCGCGGAAGTCGTCGCCGTTGATCTCGAACTTCAGCTTGGCGAGCAGGCCCGAGTCCTCGGCGTATTTCTTCAGCGTGCGCGTCAGCGCGCGGCGGAAGCCCGTCAGGTGCGTGCCGCCCTCGATCGTATTGATGTTGTTGACATACGAGTGGACGTTCTCCGAGAAGCTCGTGTTGTATTGCATCGCCACTTCGACCGGTACGCCGTCTTTCTCGGTGTCGATGTAGATCGGCGTTTCGGTCAGCGGCTCGCGGCTCGCGTCGAGGAACTGGACGAACTCCTTGAGCCCCTCGGTCGAATAGAACGAGTCGTGCACGAACTCTCCCTGCTCGTTGCGGTTGCGCCGGTCGGTGATGTTCAGCCGCACGCCCTTGTTCAGGTATGCCAGTTCGCGCATGCGCGACGAGAGCGTCTCGTAGTCGTATTCGGTGACCGAGAAAATCGTGTCGTCGGGCTTGAACGTGATGATCGTTCCGTGATCCTCCTCCGAGGTTTCGCCGACCACTTCCATCGGAGCCAGCGGCGTGCCTTGGCTGAATTGCTGGCGGAAAATGCGGCCCTGCCGGTGCACCTCGGCCGTGAGCAGCGTCGAGAGCGCGTTGACGCACGATACGCCCACGCCGTGCAGACCGCCCGAGACCTTGTAGCTGTCCTTGTTGAACTTTCCTCCGGCGTGCAGTACGGTCAGCACGACCTCCAGCGCCGAGCGTCCCTCCTTTTCGTGGAAGTCGGTCGGAATGCCCCGGCCGTTGTCGCGCACGGTGATCGAGTCGTCCTCGTTGATCGTGACGTCTATGTCGGTGCAGTATCCGGCCAGCGCCTCGTCGATCGAGTTGTCGACCACCTCGTAGACCAGGTGGTGCAGTCCTCTCACCCCGATGTCCCCGATGTACATGGCGGGACGTTTGCGCACCGCCTCGAGCCCTTCGAGAACCTGAATGCTGGATGCCGAATACTCTTCCGGCTGATGAACCTGATTTTTTTCCTCTGTGCTCATAGGATGTGGTTAATAATCTTCAAAAGGTTGAAATGCAATGAACTGCATGTCCGCGCGACGGTTCGGAAAAAACGGCCCGGCCGTTTCGGCCGACGGCGCGGAACAATTCAAGCAAAGATAACGATTTTTTCGCTAAATGCCAAGAATCGACTGCATGTCGATCTCCTCGACGCGGCCCTGATTGAACCGTAGCGTGCGGGACGGATATTGCTGGATGTTGCTGATGTTGTGAGTGGACATCAGTACGGCGCAACCGCGCGACACGATCCATCGGAGCAGTTGCATCAGCCCGTCGGCGGCGGCAGGGTCGAGGTTGCCGGTCGGTTCGTCGGCCAGGATCACCTGCGGGTCGTTGAGCAGCGCCCGCGCAATGGCCAGACGCTGCTGTTCGCCGCCCGAGAGCTCGTAGGGCATCTTGTACTCCTTGTTGTGGAGACTGACCATGTCGAGCACCTCGGCGATCTTGCTGCGGATCTGCAATTCGTTGCGCCAGCCGGTGGCCCTGAGCACGAAGTGCAGGTTCATAAAGACGTTGCGGTCCGTCAGCAGGCGGTAGTCCTGAAACACGATGCCCATGCGGCGGCGCAGATAGGGCACGTCCTTGCGCCGGATCCGGCGCAGGTCGAAACCGACGACGCTGCCGTACCCTTCCCGCAACGGCAGCTCGGCGTACAGCGTTTTCAGAAGCGAACTCTTGCCCGATCCGACCCGGCCGATCAGATAGACCATTTCGCCCGGGTAGACCGACAGGTTCACGTCGGAAAGGATCAGGTTCTGCACGCCTTTGTGTCCTTTGAATGAAGCCTCGCGGAACGCGTCGTTGGCATGATAGATCGCCGCGTCCCGCAGCTCGACAACCGTGTTCGGATTCATCGTGTTCGTCATTTTGCATCCCAAAGATAAGCAAATGTTCCGAAACCTCCGCGCGGCCCGGGAAAGAGAGCGGGCCGATTCGCCGGCTCCTTTTTTCAATGGGTTGATCCTTAACGGGTAATCGTTCGATCCGATGCCCGTTTCGGGGAGACAGCGCGAAGTCCGTCGTGCAAAATTTCCTGCGTGGAGGATGTAGCGGAGGATTTCGTCGAGCGGAACGAGGGAGGGCTTCCGCTGCCCTTTTTCTCTGCTGGCCGCTGTGAGATGCGGCTCGCGTCGGGAGGCGAATCCTGCTCTCGGCTTGTCCCGGCAGATACGGAAAACGGTCGCTGTTTCTTTTTTGACCGAAAGCGGGAGATTCTTGACAAACAAGCGGCCGCGCCGCCGGTTCCGGAAATTTTCTTGTTATCTTTGGAATACTGACTCCAAACTCTGCTTGCTATGTTTTTCTTTTCCGTTTCGTCTCGTTTTTTGGTCCGATTCTGGACCGTCGTATTGCTGATGTCTTTATATTGCGGCGCTGTTTTTGCCGCCGAGCCTTCGTCGCCCGAGCGCGGCGGCTGGTTCGAGATGCCGCTGGAAGCCTCGGCGGGGCCGCGCGACGGAGGCGACCTCTATCTGGTCGGAGGTTACAATTCGATCGATGCGGGTACGGTTCCTTGGGGCGGGATCGTCGAATCCGAGAACCTGTATGTCGGCGACCGGGCCGGCGAGGTGGTTATCGTCTACGGAGACGGTTCCCGGGACGAGGTCCCGCTCGTTTTCGGCTGTACGATGTGGTTCCGCGCCCATTGGCTCGACGGCGGCGCGCCCTTCAAGACCGACCGGGCCGAACCCGAGATGACCGCCTGCCTTCGGGAGGCTCTTTGCCTGAAGGGCGCTTTCGAGGGCGAGCCGCAGTGCGTGCTGAAAATTCGCCTGCGGAACGAACCGGTCAGGGAGATATTCGTCCGGGACAATCCCGACAAGCGGGGCGAGCCTGTTTTCACGGGCGGCTATCTGGTTTCTGCGGGGACTCGCGGGACGCTTTCGGGCGGCGTTCCGGTACGGGCCGACGATCCCTTTTTCGATATGCATGCGGTCGACAGCCGGCGCCCCGACCTGCGGACCGACTGCTTGGAACGTATCGTCCGCCGCCTCTATACGTTCGGCGACGACTGCCGCCGCGTGCCGCCTTTCGTCTATCCCGAAGAGTATGCCCTGGCGAGAATCGAGTTTACGGGAGACAGCTACGCGAATATCCTGACCCGTGTCTTCCACGACAACGTGGAAGATATCGTCCGCAACAAAATGCTTCCCGACGGCATGATCTGCGAGTCGTCGCGCGGGGCCGACTCGTGGCGCTACGACGGGTTCGGCACGTGGGTTCCCCGGGCGGAGAGCTACACGAGTTGCATGTACTCGCGCAACCGTCCGCTGGTTCTGCTTTCGATGCTGGGGCTCGGGGCCGAGGCGCTCCGCACGGCCGATTTCCTGAACCGCTGGCTGATGTACTATCCCGAGCAGGAGCTCTATTTCGGCGAGGTAGCCATCCCCGGGCATTGGAGCGTGATTCCGAACAAGCCGCTCGAGTACTCCCGGGTACTCGTCGGGGTAGGGTGGCCCACTCGCTATACGAAGGAGCGTTTCGGCGAGGATTTCCGGAATTACGGCAATGCCGAGCCCGACGGTCACGGCATGACGATGATGAGCGTGGCCAACGCCTGGCTCTGCGGCGGAGCTTCGGCCGCGTGGGTGCGCGATAACTGGAAGTATGTGCGCGAAGCCGTCCGGTGGATCGACTGGACGATGGCGCACCCCGATCTGTCGTTCAACGAGCACGGGCTGATGTACGGCGAGACCGAAGGCGGTATGATGGAGTTCACGATGTTCAACAACATGCCCTGCTTTCTGGGCCTCCGCATGTACGCCTCGATGGCCGAGAAGGCGGGCCGTTCGATCGAAGCGGCCCGCTGGAATGCGCTCGCCGACAGTCTGGGCGAGGCGATCCTGCGCTACTGCGTCCGGGACGGAAAGTGGAATACGGAAAAGTTCGGCTTCTTTCACGATCCCTCGCTGACGACATGGGCCGAGTACGTCGGCTGGGATGTCGGATCGGACGTGCCCGAGCGCTGGTACGAGCTCAGTCGCGACACCTACCGCGATGACCTCGCGCGCTACGTCGGCGATACCTACATGGGGCCTCGGGGACTCGGCTACGATCATAACCTGATCTCGCAGAACGCGCTGTTGCTCGATCGGAGCGCCGATTACGACCGCTTCCTGCGGAATCTGGCCCGGCTGTGCTATGCGCCGCGTCTGCCGAAGCCGTTCATCGTGCCCGAGTGCGCGTCGTACAGCCGCGAGAAAGACATGATCCGGCGGCAGGGCGATCTGGGCAATTTCGTGCAGCAGAACGAGACGCTGCGAACCGTGATGATCGCGGCCGGAGCGTCGAAGGCTGCGGACGGCGTTGTCAAGGTGATGCCCCGTCTTCCCCGGGGCTGGAATGTCCATGTGAGCGGTCTGCACGTATGGGGCGGCGACGGCGCCACGATCGACTATCGGGTCGATTATCCGCGGGGAAGCCGCCAGCGGGCCGTGTTCCGCGTGACGGACAGGGGCGATCTGCGTGCGCTGAAATTCCGGGCCGGTCCGTTCGACTGCGAAACGGTCACGGTGAACGGCCGGGAGTGCCCGACCGAACTGTCGGGCGACGCCCGCTGGGCATGGGTCACGATCGATGCTCTCGAGGACGGCCGCGAGTATACGGTGGACATCCGTTGACGGAAGCATGGGCCCGATCGTCCGGCCGGACGACCGAGGTTCGCGATTCTTCGTTTCTGCGGTCTGTATCGGACGTTCTTCTTTGGTCGTTCCGTCCGTTTGCGCTGTGTCACCGGCAGACCGTGCCGACGGGTCTTAGGCAATAGCCGTACGGCGCAATGTGTACCCTGTTTTTACTTTGTGCGGCAGGGCGCGTTCTTCCCGAAGGGAATGTCTCGCGCCCGTCATGCTGGCGCATGGCTCGCCGTGCGGACGACCGTTGCTCGGGGAGCCGGCGGCCGGCCCGTTTCGGCGCTGGGCGCCGGGTCGGCGTGTCCGCTCATTCGATGCGCAGCGCCATGATGTAGTCGTTCATGTAGTAGCCGTTGCCGATCGGAAAATCTCCCTGCCGGACCTTTTTCATGCCCATATGCTCGTAGAATCCCAGCGCCGGATTGTCGCGGTTTACGTTCAACTCCATCGTGCAGGGGCCGCAAGCGAATTCCCGGACAACGGAGACCGCGTGCTCGAACAGCTTGCGTCCCAGCCTGCATTTCTGAAAGGCGGGCAACACGTAGATTTTTTGCAGATGGAACAGCCCGGGACCCTGTCGCTGGACGGAGACATAGCCGGCCGGCTCGTTGTCCTCGCAGGCGATGTAGTAGACGTGCCCCTGCCGTTCCATCTGGTCGCGCAGGCTTTCGGGCGAGTACATCCATTCCATCATGTAGTCCGTCTGCTCCCGGCTCAGAATCTCGCTGTACGTGGCCGGAAAAGTCTTCCATGCCATTTCGCGAATCAGGGGTATGTCGGACGGCGTCGCTTTTCGTATCGTGGTCATTGCGGTAAGTATTGAGGACCTCCGATTGCAAAAATAGCATATTTTTTCGAGTCGCGCTTTCGGTCGGATCGCGTCTTACTCGGCAGGAGCTCGGAGGTCTTTTCCCGGTCCTCTGCCGCTTTTCTCGCAATTTTTCCTCCGCAGGCGCCGTTTGTCGGGAAAAATACGTTATCTTTGCATCAAGCTTTGTGTGCCGTCTTATCGAAAGACGGTCCGCAGGGCGATCAGGGACTGACCGGTTTTGACAGCAGGCAGAGTCTGATGGTAAGCACGCCGAGCGTTGTGTGGGCTCTCGTAAAACTGAATGCTCGAATTACAAATGGCAATAATAGCTACGCACTCGCTGCTTAATTTTACAGAGTAAAATGGCTTAATTCCGCGGTCCGATGAGTCCGTGGAACGAGTACCCCGCCGAGCGCTCCGTCCCGTAGCGCGAGGAATCCGGGGTATCATCGAAACGGGAATGGCGGTTGCGACGCCTATAAGCGGCCGCGAGATTTCATAGGCTGCGGCTGCGACTGGGTCGCCTTCGGCCAGGTCGCGGCAAGAGGATCAATCGAAGGATAAGCGTGTAGAAAGCCCTCGGGTTCCTTGTTTGGACGAGGGTTCGACTCCCTCCAGTTCCACCGATATGCGGGCACAGGACCGGCCGGTCCTGTGCCCGTTTTCGTACGGGCTGTCGCCGGTCGCCGATCCGTTCCGGCCGGCAGCCGCGGGCTTTCCCATTGCCGGTTTATCCGACAGAACGGTCTTCGGGTCTTTCCGTGCCTGTTGCCGGCAGGTCCGGCGGGACGACTTTCGTTTTTTTCGTTCTTTGTCGCCGTTTTGGTAGACGGGACAGATTTGGGACCGCCCGGTCCGAAGGGGGCCGCCTGCGTGTATCGTCGCTTCATGCCGTCATTTTCTTCCGGAGCGTCGTTTTTAGGAAAGGGCGGTTCATGCGTTCCTTTCCGTTTCCCGACCGTTATCGGATAGGACCGGGCATTTTCGGAATGCGCTCCGTTTCTCCCGTTCCTTCCTGTTCGTGTTCGGTCGCTTGCCTCGTCCGGTCTTTCTGCGGCTCGGGAGGGGACGAGGTGGCATCGGCATGCGCCGATTCGAGTCGGCTTGGGATGTTTTCGGGATACCGATTGTATACTTTCCTCTACAGACCTTCGAGTTCCCGATGTTTCGGTTTCCCGGTATCAAGCTTTCTACGGCTGTGCGGTTTGGGGCAGAGGCCTGATCGAATGCGCGGCTTGTGGTTGCCGACCGTGGCCGGCAGATGTAAAAGCTCCGGTTGCGAATGCGCTTGGCACATGGAAGATAATCGCTTTTTTACGTTCGGAAAGTCCTCGCTAATGCTCGGTCCTCGAGCGCCGCACTGTTTTTCGACACGGCCCGAAAAGTCGGCAGGCAGGTCAGGCCGCTTGTCCATATCCGGAGAAGATGCGGGCGGGATGCCCTGCCGTGCAGGCCGGAGCCTGTGCCGCTCCGCATCCGGATGCCGTTTTTTACGTTCGGCTCCATAAGCGGCGACTATTCGGAGCGATTATGAACTATCTTTGTCTTCCGACTAATACGATATGCCTATGAAAACGGAGAAACCCGGCGTGTTCCGGGCTTGGGTGCTCGCCTCGCGTCCCAAAACGCTGGCTGCGGCTGCCGTTCCCGTGCTGGTCGGGTGCGCGCTGGCCTATTCCGACGGCTGTTTTCGCTGGCCGGAGGCACTGCTGTGCACGCTGTTCGCTTTTCTGATGCAGATCGACGCGAACCTGATCAACGACCTGTTCGACTATCTGAAAGGCAGCGACCGGGGGGACCGGTTGGGGCCGCGAAGAGCCTGCGCGGAAGGGTGGATCGCTCCCCGCGCGATGAAGCGAGGCATACTCTGCACGACCCTTGTCGCCTGCGTGGCGGGACTCGGACTGCTCCGTTACGGCGGACCGGAACTGATCGCCGTCGGGGCCGTGTGCGTATTGTTCGCGTTTCTTTATACGGCGGGTCCCTATCCGTTGGCGTATCACGGGTGGGGCGATCTGCTGGTCGTCCTCTTTTTCGGCTTCGTTCCGGTAGGCTGCATCTATTACATAATGTGCCACAGTTGGACGGCCGACGCGGCGGTTGCCTCTTTGGCCTGCGGTTTGGCGATCGACACGCTGCTGATGCTGAACAATTACCGCGACCGCGAGCAGGACGCGCTGAGCGGCAAGCGCACGCTGGTCGTGCGCTTCGGAGCCCGTGCCGGCCGGATTCTCTATCTGGCGACGGGCTCGGCGGCCGTGCTGCTTTGTCTGTGGTTCGTGCCTCGGGGGCGACTGTGGGCCGGTCTCCTTCCGTTGCTTTATCTGCCGTTCCATGCGGCGAGTTGGTGCCGGATGACGCGCATAGGCAGCGGCAAGGCGCTCAACGGCGTGCTGGGCGAGACGTCGCGCAATATGTTGCTGTGGGCCGCGCTGCTTTCGCTCGGACTGATACTCGGCTGAATCGTAGAGACTGCCGTTTCCTGCCGATCCGGGTATTCGGGCTATCCGGTTTTTCTCTGAAAATGAATGGATTTGTCCGGTGAAAGAGGGTGTGAGCGGTAAAGTCGGAGTATCCGGCTTTCTGTGATGAATGTCAATGGTCTTCGCTCCGTTCACTGGTTGCGCAAATGGTAGCAACAACAAAAGGAAATGGGGCATTGCGTCTTTGATCCAAGACCATACGAGAAAGGGAAAAAGGAAAAAAATCGTTTGCCGGGTATTTCATAAATTCCGAATTAGAGACTATTTTTGAGTCATAGCGTTTCTAATTGCTCCGGTTATGAAAAGCAAATTAGTGATTGTGGCATTGTGCTGTCTTACATTGTTTATGAGCCTGAGTTATGGACAAGAAAGGGAGACCGATATTCCGGTGGTAATCGACACGAAAAAGGATTATGGTCAGGGAAAATTGCGCATTTGTCTGAGTTATCCCGGTATTGAAGATACGTTAATTGTTCGTCCGTATATTAGGGTTGATTTCGAATATCCATTGAGTGATGTATCGAAACCGATAGTTGTTCGGTCTGTTATTTTAATGGGTTTGAGGATATATACAAAAGAAATGGATCACATCATGAATTTATTTTATTTCGATCATAAAGGAAACGAAAAACTTTGGGATCTTTTCGATGCGAAAGTAGCCGTATGGTATAGAAATCAACCCTATGAAGATATTGCTGCAAGACCTGATGATATTTCAATTTTCTGTGGCCCCCGTATCTACCTGGCTCCAGAAAAGTGACTTCTTATCTTTAAAAAGCAGGCCTCCAAACGAGGCCTGTTTTTCTACATTCAGACGCAAATGGTAGCTTAGTAGTCGTTTTTCCTTCTCACCATCCCCGCCACCCCTTTCTCCGTCTTGGCGAGCTCGTACCGGTCGAGCCTCTCGTACAGCTCTCCGAGCGTTTTGCACCCGTAGCGCTTGATGCGGTACTTGGGCATCAGCTTCTTGAGCGCCGTTCCGACCTGCGAGAGCGGCACTTCGTCTTTTTTTTGACTATGTTCATTGAGTCATACCATCGACGATTGTTCTATGAGTACGAAGGGAATCAGTTGAGTTATCTGACCGAGCGTGCCACGGCTTCCATGGCAACGAATGACGTGTACGTTCCCGGTCCTACTGCGCGGATGGGTTATAGCTACGACTGGAACGGCAACATGACGAACGATTACAGAAAAGGACTGAAATTCCAATATAATTTTGTAAATTTGGTTCGGAGGGTGCAGGACGACGGCGGATCGACGCTTGCGGAGTACACTTATTCGGTCGACGGTCGGAAGCGTCAGGCGGTCGGAGGCGACGGAAAAGGTTTCCGCTATCGCGGCGATTTGGTCTACACCGTCAACGGAGGTTCTTTGTCACTGGAGAGCGCGGCATTCGGCGAGGGACGTATAGCAAAGACGAGCGGGGGCTATTCCCCGTTGTATTTCGTTACGGATCATTTGGGGAGCGTCCGCGTGGTGGAGGATCAGTCCGGAACGGTCTGCGAGTCGAACGACTACTACCCTTTGGGAAGTCGCTGGAAGGACCCGACGAGCAAAGTGTCGACGAACCGTTACCGTTTCAGCGGCAAGGAGGAGCAGACGCTCGGAGATTTGGGGTATCTCGATTTCGGAGCCAGAATGTACGACCCGGCGCTGGGAAGATGGTTCACGCAGGACCCGTTGGCAGAGAAATACTATTCGGTCAGCCCGTATGCTTATTGTGCGAATAATCCCGTTAAACTGATCGACCCTAATGGCGAAGATATTTATATGTTTTTTGCCGTTAAGGACCCATCAAATGATAAAAAAGCAGGTGAGGATAATTCAATGTTTTGGGCTGCTATGATGACTTTGGTATATGAAACTTTAGCCGATCCTAAATTCAATAGCGAAAAAGATATTGTAACTTTTAACATTGTTACGGATTTAGGCGAATTAGGTAATCAGGTGGAAGACATTGTTGATAATTACAGTTCTCAATATGGACAGACTAAAGTCTTTAGTTTATGGTCCCATAGCGCATTAGATGGGCCGTTGGGAGGTATAGCTACTTCTGGAAACCATGCTTTGGACGAGAAGCAATTAACAATAGAAGGTTGGAGCAAAATAGAATTCAATTGGTCGAATGATGCGACAGCTATATTTTGGGGATGCAGGAGTGGTCAATCATTTGCCAATCGGTTATCCTCCCAAGAAAATATGAGAGATGTTAACGTTATTGGTCAAATGACATATTCATATCCCTCTAAGTTTGCTAATGGTCGGGTCTTTGACAGCAAAATGGCACAAGGCGCTTTTACTTATCCTGTTTATATGGTGGGGAGCAAACCAATAATAGGCAGATTTTCAAACAATTCCGAGCCCATGATAGGTTATCGGAATGGAGTTTCAACAGGAAGATATACGATTGGAATTCATAATATGAAAAAGAAAAGATGAAACGGAAGAAATGGATTTTTGTTGGGCTGATCATATTAGCGCTACCCAGTATTTGGGGGATAGACCGACATTTTTTTATGGCTCAACGAATGATAAATTATTCAAAGGAAACAAATTTCCGATCATCATTTTATAACATGTGTTGGAATAGGCCTAATTTTATACATCTTGATTATGTGAAAATTGATCAGGACAATCACCTTGAATTCAGCGGATGGACGATTACGCCTTATTTCGTTTCGAAAAACCTACTTATACTACGATGTCGTAAGGATTCACTAAATGGGATAGGTATTTTCCGTCCTAAAGGAGGATATAATTTCTAAATCTAATTTGGCAAGGATATCTGTGGTTCTATAGAATATATTGATTATGAGAGGCTGACTTTTTATGGTCAGCCTCAATTTTAAATATTATAATTAAACTTCCTTCTCACCATCCCCGCCCCACTTTTCCCGTCTTGACGAGCTCATACCGGTCGAACCTCTCGTACAATTCTCCAAGCGTTTTGCACCCGTAGCGCTTGATGCGGTACTTGGGCATCAGCTCCTTGAGCGCGGTCCCGATCTGCGAGAGCGGCACTTCGTCTTTTTTTGACCATGTTCATTGAGTCATACCATCGACGATTGTTCTATGAGTACGAAGGGAATCAGTTGAGTTATCTGACCGAGCGTGCCACGGCTTCCATGGCAACGAATGACGTGTACGTTCCCGGTCCTACTGCGCGGATGGGTTATAGCTACGACTGGAACGGCAACATGACGAACGATTACAGAAAAGGACTGAAATTCCAATATAATTTTGTAAATTTGGTTCGGAGGGTGCAGGACGATGACGGATCGACGCTTGCTGAGTACACCTATTCGGTCGACGGTCGGAAGCGTCAGGCGGTCGGAGGCGATGGAAAAGGTTTCCGCTATCGCGGCGATTTGGTCTATACCGTCGAAGGAGGTTCTTTGTCATTGGAGAGCGCCGCATTCGGCGATGGACGTATAGCGAAGACGAGCGGGAGCTATTCCCCGTTGTATTTCGTTACGGATCATCTGGGGAGCGTCCGCGTAGTGGAGGATCAGTCCGGAACGGTCTGCGAGTCGAACGACTATTACCCTTCGGGAAGTCGCTGGAAGGACCCGACGAGCAAAGTGTCGACGAACCGTTACCGTTTCAGCGGCAAGGAGGAGCAGACGCTCGGAGATTTGGGGTATCTCGATTTCGGAGCCAGAATGTACGACCCGGCGCTGGGAAGATGGTTCACGCAGGACCCGATGGCGGAAAAGCACTTTTATCTTTCACCCTATAACTATTGCGCTGGAAATCCGGTTTCTTTGATTGATCCCGATGGTAAAGAGTTTGTGGATCATAATGGTGTCAAAATTGTTATCACATACAATAGAAACGGTACATTGAGTTTTTCAAAGAATGCAACAATAGATGTGATGAGAGCTGCCAAAGCATTGTATGGAACACCTACAGGAAGAACCCAATTGAGGAGGATGGACCAGTCCGACATTAAAGTAAAATTGAGTATTAGCCCTGAATCAAAAACGGGGAGAACAGCAGGAGGAAAACTCACTCAAATTTATGGGGAGGCTACTCAAGGAAATTTTAACGAAAGTGATAATTACGCTCGAAAGGTGAATCCAGATGGCACGTATGGCATTACGGAAGCTTCCATAATCATTTACGAAGGCACCATAAAAGGACAGCTCGAACAAGGGCAGGGAAAACATCAAGGTTTGACTTTAGAGCAGGCAATCGGTGCAGTCGTCGCTCATGAAGGAGTCCATGCAACGGATAAGTCTGAAATACATAAGGATATAAAGGAGGAAATGACAAAATATCAATTCCGAGAAGACAGGGAGGTCAAGCCGAATGCGGTTGAGCGGCAAATTATGAAGGAGTATAAAATTTTAAATAAATCACGATGGTGGATAGATTTTTAATGTTGATTTTCTTTACTTTGTGCATAGGCAATACATATGCGCAGAGCGGGAAAGATAATCCTTTTCCGAGAGTTATCGTTCCCGACAGTATCGCTGTACAACTAAGGGAAGCATATAAATCGACGACTACAACTCGATGCAATGCAGAAGCTAATGTTTATAATTACATCGATCCTACCGATTATGATTTTAAAAACGGAATCTATTCTTTTAAGGGAATGGGACCGCATTTTCCAAGGAGGATATTTATATTCAATGATGGACGATTATTTATCTTTGACAATGCAGGTTTCGATGCTCCCAAAGAAGTTATACATGAATTTACACGAGCGATGGATTCACTGCATTTGTCATCGGATCAAGTCGTTCAGTATGTGAAAGCAATTAGTGAATATTTAGAATTGGAATCCGATCGAACATATGGAAGAGAAATAATAGAATAACTTTTAGGACAAAAGCAAAGGAGGCTGACTAACGTTTAAGATGTTAGTCAGCCTCTATTTTTATCCGATTATAATTATTTCCTTCTCGCCATTCCCGCCACCCTTTTCTCCGTCTTGACGAGCTCGTACCGGTCGAGCCTCTCGTACGGCACTCCGAGCGTTTTGCAACCGTAGCGCTTGATGCGGTACTTGGGCATCAGCTTTTTGAGCGCCGTTCCGACCTGCGAGAGCGGCATTTCGTCTTTATTGACACGGCCTTTGGGTGAGCCTGTCGTAAACGGGCGAACGGAAACGTTCCGGCGCCTTCCTCGTTTGAGATATATGCGAATTCGCGACGCTCCGATGCGCTTCGCCGATCTGACCGAAGGGAATGGACGGACCCGTGAACGGAAAGGGACAGGCGGGAGCGGAAAAGACGGAGGTTCCGGAGTATCCGGCCGGGTCGTCTCAGCGTGACCGTCGTCGGGCGCTCCTCTCTTTTCGGTCCGGGGCTCCGATTCCGCGTTTTTCCGGCGGAGCTTGCGTGCCGACGATGAAGATCGCCGGTCGCTTGTGTATGTCGGGCGCATGGCCGCGCCACTGACGGATCGGGGCCGTGCGGATCAGCTCGTCGGGTTGCAGGATGTCGGCCGCTACGGTCAGCAGCGTGTCGTCGGCGCATAGGCTCGTCAGCTCGTCGAACAGCTTCAGATTTCGGTACGGAGTCTCGATGAACAGTTGCGACTGTCCCTCGGTCCGGGCCCGCTGCTCGAAGCGGCGGATCGCCTGTCCCCGCTCGGGGTGCTTGACAGGCAGATAGCCGTTGAATGCGAACGACTGCCCGTTGAGGCCCGAAGCCATCAGCGCGAGCAGGATCGACGACGGGCCGACCAGCGGCGTTACGCGGATTCCGTGCCGGTGGGCCAGCGCCGTCAGGTCGGCTCCCGG
>OGRE01002261.1_pt1 | contig 14059 bp, 10 predicted proteins | sample 1553421 | NCBI WGS metagenome assembly OGRE01 (sample SAMEA2580076, study PRJEB22360) | human gut metagenome | biome: human gut; feature: human-associated habitat; material: faeces | place: Denmark | collected 2008/2010 | reverse complement strand
ATGATTTCTCCCATGCCGTCCACTATCTGGCTTGGGCGAACCTCAAGGGCGTGGTCATCTCCCTGTCCATCGGTATGCTGGTATACTTCCTGCTGATCCGGCCCCTTCTCACGGAGCGTCGGGACGGCGAGATCCGCTACCGCTCCCTTTGGCCGGCATGGCTCAGCTTGGAGGAGAGCGTCTACAAGCCCCTCTTCCGGTGGCTCATCCGGGTACTGATGACCCTGTGCCGGGTGGCATGCGACCTGTTGGACCTACTGGTGCTGGTGATGCGCCGCACCCTGCTGCGGGATACCCGTGACCACGTCCGCCGCTCGCCCCATAGCTCTGTGGTGCGGGCCATGTCCCACAACAGCAAGTACTCCCAAGAGGAGACGGCAGATCACGTAGGTACCGTACTGGACACCTTCCAGCGGATGGAGGGAAGTCTCTCCTTTGCCCTGCTGATGGCGTGTCTGGGTCTGTGCCTGATCCTGCTGTGCGTCATCCTCCACGTGTTCGGATAAGCAAAAAGCCCCCGCAGGAAACGGAAGCGTTTCCTGCGGGGCTTTTGTATGCTCACTTACTTTTCGTGAAAGCGGACGGCAGCCAGTACGGCGGTCTTGCCGTCGGGCTTCCGCACAGCCATGCGGCAGATGCTGCCCTCCCGGCGGCAGAGAACCGACAGCTCCTCCCCCTCGAAGCAGGGAGCGGCATAGTGGACCTCCATGGAGGCGATTTCCCCGCCTGCCAGCACGCTGGCCGGGAAGCAGTCCAGCAGCAGCCGCACATAGGCCACATTGTTCATATGGTGGCCCATATCGATGTCCGTAGAACGCACCGTATGCCGCTGCACCAGCTCCTCCGGCAGCAGGTCGTCCCGGAACCGGGCGGGGGCCTCCGTGATGCCCTCCCGCTCCGCAAAGAGGAAATCCTCCGGGAAGCCAGACTGGGCAAAGGGAATGAGCCGCCCCTTCTCCCCCAGCACCGCCCACTGGGTGCGGCCCAGCGCCAGCAGCTGATCTCCCTGCCGCAGGCTGTAGCTGCGGAAGCAGCGCAGGGATCTCCCCTCGCAGTGCTCCGGCCATGTGGCCGCCGTCACCTCCTGCGCCAGAGCAGGCCATTGAAAAAAGTCCACCCGACTGTGGAGAGTCAGCCAGAAGGCGCCACGTTGCGCCATGGCTGCACCGCCTACGCCGATGCGCTCGGCGTGTTCTGCGGCAATGGCCTGAAACATAGTGAAGGCCGCCAGCGGCGACATCCGGGCCGATGCCCCGCAGTAGTCCGGGGACAGGGTGAAGTTCTTCTCAAAAAAGCCTTGCAGTTGGGTCATAACGCACCTCCGGGGAAAATGTTTTTTAGTATCATACCACATTTTCCCATTTCCGGCAACCCGCCGAAAAAACAGCCTCCTCCGCCTGTAAGGCGGAGGGGGCTATTTTCAGGTTATGTGGCTATTTGGGAAGAAGATCAATCCTCACGCTTCTTGGCGGAGAGCACCAGCACAGCGGCCACAGACAGAGTCGCTGCCATGACCCACACGGTAACGGTCATGCCGTCTCCGGTCTCCGGAGACTGGGTATCCTTGCCGGTATCGGGCTTGGTATCCGGGTTGGGGGTGGGCTCAGGGGTCTCGCCGGACTCCACGTTGAAGTCGGTACCCAGGAGCTTACTGTAAATGGCGTTGGTAGCCAGACGGTAGTCATCGGTCTGGTGGGCCTTATTGGTGATGCTGGTGCAGAACACCGTCATATCCAGTCCGTTGGCCTGATAGTCGATAGCCACGGCGTGGCCCTTCAGGCCCGCCTCAGGATCGTCGATGCCGTTCCACCAGCCGGCCTTGTAGAAGTCATCCTCGCTGCTGGCCCGCATGAGCACGGCGGCCTCCTCCGGGTAAGCGGAAATGATGGAGCCGCCCTTGATGTAGGTGGTAAAGTCGCCGTCGGCGGCATAGCTGGCAGTGATGAGGCTGTCGGCATACTCCACGTTGAACAGGGCCTCGTAGTCGTTATAGACCTCCTCGGGGCCGTACATTCCCTCCTCGATGATCCACTGGATGTCGAAGTCGAAGCCGGGGATGGTGGCCTTGGCGTACTCCAGGATGTTGGCGCTGGCGCCCACGAAGGGCAGGCCCGCCTTTACCGCAGCCTGCACGTCCTCCTCCGGCTCGTTGCTGGAGAACACCACGTTGGCCTCGGAAACATCGCTGGTGGTCTTGAAGTTCATCTGGCGGCTGAAGGCGAAGCGGTCAAAGTGGTCGTCGTCCACATAGACCTTAGGCTCGGTGATGACCTTGGCCTTGGGCACATCCGCCACATGGGTAATCTCGATGACATACTGGTCGTCGATCTGACCGGCATCCTTGTGGTCGATGACGAAGTCGCCCTTGCTGTAATGATCGCCGGCCTCAGTGATGAAACCCACGGTGACGCCCTTGGCCAGCAGGTCATTGACGGCGTTGACGGCGGCCAGACCGTTGTTGCTGATAACGGTGGCGGTGTTTCCGTAGGTGGTGACCCATGCCGTGCCGTACTCCACGGTGTTGGCGTCGGCGGTCTTACCCTCGAACACACCGGCCTTGGTGATGGCGGTACAGTCAAAGCCACGCAGCTCCGGGAAGTTGGTGACGGACTCACTGTAAAGCCCCGTCCAGTTCTTCACGATCTTGCCCTTATACAGAACGGCGTTGGCGAAGCTGCGGCTGATCTGGTGCATATCGATGACGAAGGCGCCGGCCTTATAGGTCACACCGTCCACCGTCACGTCCTCGGTGAGCTTCTCCACCTGCACGCCGTTGCGGATGAAGTACTCCTGCATGAAGTAGGCGTCGGCGATATCCCGCTGGGAATCGGCATCGGTGGGAATGACGTAGTACTCCGGATAGAACTTACCGTACTCGTCCTTTTCACGGAAGTTGGCCTCCACCTGATTGTCCTGGGTAACGAACCACTTCTCGGTCTCCGGGGACTCCTCGTTGTTCAGCGCCCGCCGGAAGAACTCCAGCTGGTTCAGGTACAGGTCGTCCTTGTTCTCGGCCACGTAGGCGGTATGGCCGATGAGGCCGTACTTACCCATGGTGACGGAGGCTTCGTTGTTCTCGCCGCACTCCACCGTGTAGCCGATGGTGCCGTGGAACAGCGCATAGGTGGGGGTGTAGTTGGTGGACATATCGTCGGAGGGATACTCGAAGCGGCCGGTAGCGGGATCAAAGCCGGACTCCAGAGCGATGTCGTACCAGGGCTTGTTGTCCTCGGTGGCGCCATTCTCCTTGGCGTACTCGCTGGAGGAATTGTAGATGGAGTTCATGGAGGCCACGTCGCCGAACGCCCGTGCGCCCTGCAGGGCGTAGTTCATGAACAGGTCGTACTCCAGATTGGGCTCGTGGGGAGGCGTGCAGGGCTCGATCTGCAGCTGGGTGCGGGCATAGTAGATGAAGCCGTGCAACTCCACCAGCGTGACGGGCTTCCACTTCACCAGATCCGCCGTGGCTACCTGAGACTCGATCTGGGTCTGATAGGTGCTGTCACGGTTCAGGTCAAAGTCCTCGGAGTTGCCACGCTGATAGTGCTCCAGTGCATAGGGGTTCTCGGTGGGACGGATGATGAAGAACACGTCGCTCAGCACGTCTTTGACGTTATAGGTGCAGGTCTCGTTGTCGGCGTTCTTATAAGAGATGGTCTCCTCCGTGGCGATGGCCTTCAGGAACTCGATCTGCTGGTCCACGGCGGGGCACTCATTGGGGTGGATGTTGGTGATGTAGACGGGGATCTGATAGTCCGCCAGCTTGCCGGACTTCACATCGGCGGCCACGGCCTCAGGATCGGTCTGAGCCCGCTGCAGCAGGGCCATGTAGTTGTCCACCACGGCCTTGTCCCGTGCCACGATGACCTCCATGATGTCCTTGCCGTCGGTGGAAAGGCCCGTGGATTCATAGGACATATACAGATTGTTGGTCTGGTGGTCCATGATGTCCTTGATCTTGCTGTCCAGCTCGTCATAGGGGGTGTAGGAATCGTAGACCTCATAGCGCATGGTTTGGCTGGCGCTCTTGCCGGTGGACTTATCCGTCACCTTCAGCTCATACAAACCACGGTAGGCGTACCAGGGACGCCAGTAGGCGGCGTCATCGCCGTCAAACAGGTAATCCACACTGAGGACTGCCGACACGTCGCCGTTTTCGGCAATGGTCAGATCCTTCACGGTGAACACGGGCTCACCGCCATTCTCCTCGTCCTCCCAGTTGCGCCACTCGTCCAGAGGATCGCCGCCGAAGGTCCACTCCAGATTGGTGGCCTCAGGCTTGTAGCCCAGGTTGAAGGACAGGGTGACCTCACGCTGATCCGTCATGGACAGGCGTGTGGTGCTGATGCTCGTAAATGCCGCTGAGTCGCTGCCGGTCTCGGCAGCGTTTGTGGTGACCGCCAGGGGGATGAGCATTGCGATGCATAGGACAGTCGCCAAAATTTTGGTTACAAATCTGCTCTTTCTCATGCTTTTTCCTCTCTTCATGGTTGATATTGCGGGGTACGAGGTCTATACTGATTATAAGACGTTTTTCTGCCCCGTCGGGGGAAGCGTAAGAATCATAATGATTTTCATGCAAATCTTACATTTCTTAACATCCGGTCTTTTCACCAAAGTTCTATGAGATAATGTACCAAAACCCGGCACGATCAACAGAGGAGCGGTGGACTATGGCAGGGAAAATTTTGATCGTCGATGACGACAGAGACATCACCCAGATCATCCAGCTGCTGCTGGAGGGCGAGGGCTACGACACGGCGGTGGCCGGAAGCGGCGAAGAGGCGCTGGAGCGGCTGGACGGCACTGTGGAGCTGGTCATTCTGGATATCATGATGGAGGGCCTGAACGGCTTCGACACCTGCCGCCTCATCCGGCAGAGCAGCTATGCCCCCATTCTGTTTCTCTCCGCCATGTCCGGGGAGACGGAAAAGGTGGCGGCCCTGATAGCTGGGGGCGACGACTATCTCTGCAAGCCCTTTTCGGCGGCGGAGCTCATTGCACGGGTCCGCTCCCTGCTGCGGCGCTACACCGTCTATCAGGGGCCGGGGCACACAGAGCCGGAGAAGGAGCAGCTGGTGCTGGGCATGGACAACGAGGTCATTGTCAACGGTCAGACCGTCAAGCTGTCCTACACGGAGTATGAAATTCTCCACCTCTTTCTCAAGCGTCGGGGACAGGTGCTGTCCATTTCGGAGATCTACGAGGCCATCTGGACAGAGCCGTACAGTTACAGCGCCAACAACATCGTCATGGTCCACATCTATAAGCTGCGGCGCAAGCTGGAGCAGGACTGCAAGCATCCCACCATCCTGAAAACCGCATGGGGAAAGGGCTACTACATTGAATAAACTGTTTCACCGGCTCAGCACCTGCATCCTGCTGGGGATCCTGCTGGCCGCCGCCATCAGCGCCGTGGTGTACACCGCCGCCAACGGGGCCCTCAAGGCTTTTTTCCAATACTACGCCATGCAGCCGGAGGTGTTCCAGCGCCTGTCCGACGAGCATTTTGCAGACCTCCAGGATTTTGCCACGGAAAACCATATTGTCAGCACCGACGGCAAGCCCTTCACCCAATGGAACGACAAATACCACTATGTCTCCCTCATGGTCATCCGACAGAATGAGGGCCTGTGCTACAACTCCTTCGTCTCCTACAATATGACCTACACCGAGGAGGACAGCCAGACCTTCTTCTGGGGCTCCAAGGTTCTCCCCACCTATGAGTACCAATTGCAACTGGAGGACGAGACCTGCAAGGTCTATTTCAGCGGCTATTTCGATCAGGCCTATACCTCCCTGCGAAAGGCCATCTGCGGTGTGCTGTTCGTAGCTTCCTTCGTGACGGCCTTCTTCCTTCTCTTCCAAAAGTACATCCGGTACATCGGTGAGATGGAGCAGAACGTCTCCTCCCTGTGCAACAAGAATTTCAGCCAGCAGATCCCCATCCGATACAAAACGGAGCTGTCCACGCTGGCGGCCAACATCAACCATCTAGGGGACACCATCCAGCTGCTGCTGCTGACGGAGGACGCCAAGCTCAAACAGAAGGAGCAGTTTGTCAAATCCATCGCCCACGATATCCGGACGCCCCTGACGGTGGTCATCGGCTATCTGGAGCTTCTCTCCAAGGGCTACGCAGGCAGTCAGGAGAGCGCCCAGCTGTTCATCGACCGGGCGCTGGAAAAGACCAACCACATCCGCCGTCTCACCGACGATCTCTTCACCTTCGAGGAGAATTGCCGCACCCTGCCGCTGGATACCTACGACGGGCAGGAGCTGCTGCGGCAGGTGATCTCCAACATCACCAACTTCCTGACCAGCAACCGCTTCCGGCTGGAGTACACCAGCTTCGTCTCCCAGCCCTTCCGGATGCGGGCCAATGTCACTCTGCTGATGCGCCTGATCGACAACATTTGCTCCAACATCGCCAAGCACGGCGCCCCGGAAAAGCCCGTGGTTCTCACCGTCTCTGCCGCCGAGGGATATCTGGTGCTGGAGGAGCGCAACGCCATTCTCCGCAAGACCGTAAAGACCGCCGCAGCCGACAGCGGCTACGGGCTGGCCATCTGCGAGGACGTCATGGGTGCCATGGGCGGCAGCATCTCCCACCGGACTCAGGGCAGTCTCTTCTCCGTGACCCTTCGTTTCCCCATCCTGCCCCAGCAGGAGGTGTGAGCGACGAAACAAAAAAGGACCTCTCCGTCATGCGGCGGAGAGGTCCTTTTTGTTGACTTTCAAGCGCTTTTACAGCGATCAGTGGATGGTGATGTGATCGGTGTAAGCGCCAGACACATTAAAGTAGTTGTCCAGTGCTTCACCGCTGACCTGCGTACCATTGTGGAAGAAGGTGCAGTTGGTGCAGTCGATGGTAGCGGTATATATTGCAACGGCTGGTCAATCAAAAAAGCTTCCAGATATTGATAAGAGCCTTTTTCCGTGTAGAAAAAATTGTTTTTGCGTATGATTCCGATTCCTGCCTTCATTCCTGCCCACCGCAGCGCAGTAATACCAAAATCACGGTCAGTTGCTGTTTGAAAACCACAATCCATAAGATATTTTTCAAAACGTGTGCTGGTTTGATATCCTTCTGAATTTGGATTTCTTCTTCCATCTGTCAAATAGTATTTTGCAACATAATTTTGCAGATTGTTTGGAATATAGTATTTCCCATACCAAAATGACACAACGACAATTGCCTTTGCCAAAGAGTAATCGTTTTGTAAGTGTGCAAAACTTCTAAACGACTCATATTTATCCTTCGTTTACGGAAAGTGCTCCATGCGCTCTTCGAGTCTCACCTCATAATCACGCATCATTTGAACCGGAATAATACCGCACTTGTCAAAGCCGAGTTCTATTGCTTTATTTACAATATCTAAAGCTGTGATCTCCATATTTCACTATCCTTACAAACAAACGCCGATCTATTGGTTTCTAAAGGGATTTTATCAGTTCGACAAATTGGAAGTTGTTCATTTTTTTCGGCTTTTGGGCTGGCAGTTCATCACACATCGCATGAAACAAGCCTGTCAAAAATCTCTTATTATCAACTTCATTTACCAACAGCATCTCTTTTGCTCCTTCATAGGGTAATTCATACGGAGCTGTCGGCATATAACTAATTGCTGATTTTACTGGTTTAACAAGTAATCTATCGTCATAGATACCGCCTGCAATCTTGCCACGATAATAAATAATAAATTCTCCCATCATAGCTCGATAAGTAATTTCTTCTAACTCAGATAGCTGCCCTAAAATAAACTCTAAGTATTCCTTGCTTGATGCCATATTTCCACCTCAAATCCCGATTGGTCAAGATTATTCTATCATCATGCAGCCTGCCAAGCAATAAATAGCAAAAAATTCCGCTGTAATTTTATCAAAATTACAGCGGAACCTTGGTGCGCGAGGCGGGACTTGAACCCGCACGCCCGTAATGAGCACTAGAACCTGAATCTAGCGAGTCTGCCAATTCCACCACTCGCGCATATCCGTTCTTCTTTTTTTCACCGCAGGAGAGGGATGGTGCGAGTGATGGGACTTGAACCCACACGTCCAATCGAACACAAGCACCTCAAGCTTGCCTGTCTGCCTATTCCAGCACACTCGCAAATGAGTCCCTCAACCGGCGACTTGTTTATTATATCATTTTGTTCGATTTTGTCAAGAGCTTTTCCCAACTTTTTTATTTTGGCAAGTTGTAATATGTATTTTGACAGGTGGGACCTGTCGAAATACAGGGGCGGATCAAGGCCCAGAAGATATGGAGGTACATCCAATGGAAGAAAAGGTATTTGTATCGGCACCTCTTAGCTGCCTCCGACGCCTGCCGTGTAGTCCCTTCCTGCGGCAGTCAAGCTGCCGTCAGGCGTGCTATTATCCTGAATAACGAGCCAATCTGTATTCATCTTCTGAATACCGGCACCGCCGGTATTGCTTTTCGCTATATTTGTGCCATTCAATTCCAGCGTTACCGCACCCTGCCCTGTCGTTTTTGATTGCAGAGCCGCTGCTCATTTGAATGTCCACATTGAAAAGTCCGTTTTCCCCCATCCGCTTTAATCGTAATCGCATTTTGGGTCATGGTACCGGTAATTACAACATGAGTAAAAGGCCTGTTTTTGCCGGAAAAAGTCCTGTTCAAGACCGGCAGAATTCACGGATTTTCTAATAGAAATGCCGCAGACGATGCGGAGGCCGTTTGGCGCTCCCACAAAAAGAAATCTGCGAAAAATTACAGTCTTGACCGTCAAACGACTTCCTCACAAATAGGAGAAATCACGGGTGTAAAACGGAACTGTTTCTTGAAAAATTTGCGGATTGTTTGCCGTTTTTTCGAACGTCGTTTTTCTGTGCCTGCCTCGGAATCTCACCGCAGCGTTGTTCTGCTTGCCCCCATCGGGGAGGTCGTGGCAGAATCATATCCCATTCGGACGGTCATTCAGTTTTCAATTTGCCCCTCAATAAGTAGGCAGCGAGAAGGGCCGGAAATTAACCCCCTCAATAATCAACTGGGAACCTTTTTGCCGTTTGCACGAAAGAATTTTTGTAAACTTTTTGTGAACGGTGGCTACAACGACAAAAAGAGCCGGTACACAGCACATCAAACCAGCGGGAGATGATCTCTCGCTATATCTTTGATGAAACTATGTACCGGCTCTGAAATTCAGAAACCTTCAGTGTCTGCTTTTTCCGTCCCGCAGGCAGACGCTGCAACAGGAACAGCGCAGCCGCAATCTCTTTCGGCGGCTGCCTTGTGTTTCACTCAGATATTCAGTTGTGGCTCTCTAATGAGAGCATATAGATTATATCATGCAGAACACTTGTTCGTCAATCTTTTTCGGTATATTGTGACAGGAAAGACGGCTGCCGTTTCCGACAGCCGCCCTTGGGTTAAACATTTGATTTTACTTTACGCTACGCTTTTTCTTTCTGCTGACAACCGTTGTACCAATGGCAGCACCGCCACTGACGAACAACAGGGCAATCCACAGTGCAAGGTTGCTTGTATCGCCTGTCTGAGGAGACTTATCAGATGTTCCCGGTTTGGTACTGGCAGGCTTTTTCTCAAGAGCAGCAATCGCATCTTCGATAGCCTTTGCCATTGCGTCAACTTCGCTCTGCTCAGTGATATTCTTGTCACGGACAACAGCATTGACGGCAGCTTCCACGGCAGTGAAGTCCTTGTACTCGTCCTTGTTCAGTGCATTTGCCTTGGCAATGGCTGCATCAACCTTAGTATAATCTGCATCCTTGTATTGCAGGGCGGCAATGGCATCTTCAATAGCCTTCGCCATTGCATCCACTTCGCTCTGCTCAGTGATATTCTTGTCACGGACAACAGCATTGACAGCAGTTTCCACAGCGGAGAAATCCTTGTAGTTGTCCTTGTTCAATGCGTTTGCCTTAGCAATGGCTGCATCTACCTTTGTGTAATCAGCGGGGATGTTATTGTCATCCCACACAAAAGTTGGATGACCGATTCCGGCAACCCATTCAACGCCCGCACCGGCATTGGTTTGCAAGCCAGCAAGGACATCTGCGGAGGTGAAGTTGGAGACAGCAGTGCCGCACGATGACTGGTCAAAGGTCGGGTCGGCACCCGCAGTACCTGCATCCCAATCAACCACCAGCTTAGCAACGGCTAAGTAATTGCCTTTATTATCAGGATATGTTTCTTCATCAAGCGTTACACCATCAGGAGGGGTATCCGGCCAAATGCAGTCGGTAACATGGGGCTTTACAACAGCTGTAATCCAAGTGATATTGCCAGGCTCAGCGCCAGTGATGTTTTTTGTTGCAACTATGCAATTTTTGATTATTACGCCAGGCTTGTTCCCAGAGAAGTTTTCAAAGTTTGCACCGAGAATACCACCTACAGCTGAATAGATATTTTTGCAGGAAACAGAACCGCCAAACCAACAATCGGTAATCGACGAGCTGTCCGCAGAGTTTTCCCACTGACCAATCAGCCCGCCAACGGTATCAACATGATCTTCATCGGATTCTGTACTGATAACCGTGGCGTCTGAGCCGCAGCCTTTTACTTGTGTGCTCCCAGTGCATTGGCCAATCAGTCCGCCGACCATCTTGTCGCCAACATTGTTTTCTAGCTTTCCGCTTGTATAGCAGTTTTCAACTGTGCCGCCATCGACCCAATCTGCCAAAATGCCGGCAAGTAACGAACCATCATTTGAGGCAATATCAGCGTCTATAACAAGTAAATTCTTTAATGTACCACCGTCAGAAACAACTCCGAATAGTCCGTTTCGAATAAGTTCGTCACCAGTAGAGTGATGATGCAAATTCGTGATTTTGTGATACTGCCCATCAAAGGTACCAGCAAAATATCTGCCAAAGTTGCTGCCATTTCCAATGGGGGTCCACTGGCAGCCGGATAAGTCGAGGTCATTATCTAAGTAAATCGTTTTCCCTTCAAATGATACAGATGCAGTTTTGTCATTGACTAACTGCGCTAAACCGGCCAACTGTTCGGCAGTGGTGAAATGGTATTCAGTGTCCGTCTCATGGTCGGTGTACCAGCTTATATCTGCCGTACCGTCCCAATTATCTACTGAAGTTCCTTCAGCAAACGCTGTCATCGGAACAAGTGCCATCACAAGGCACAACGCAAGCAGAAGGCTTAGAAGTTTCTTTTTCATTTTTATTCCTCCAAAATAAGGGAACGCTATTCAATTATCTGTTGTACTTTTTCTTTTTGCTGACAACCGTTGTGCCAATGGCTGCACCGCCGCTGACGAACAACAGGGCCATCCACAAAGCAAAGTTGCTTGTGTCACCGGTCTGGGGGACATTGTCCAGCTTGTCATTATTGCTGGTGGTGCCGTTGGTCACGTTGCTGGAGGGGAGCACCGTGCCGGGCAGGGCTTTCCACTCTGCAGCATCCAGAGTGAATTCCATAGTGTCCATTTCGTTGTCATCCACAAACAGCACGACTTTATTGGGGACAACATCATCTTTGGGAGTCCAGGGGGTCAGTGACCAGTACTCGTCAGCAGTCTCGGTTGCGATGCAGCAGGTCAGGTAAGAATACGAACCAGCTCCCAGCTTATCAGTATTCAACGTAGCCGTGGTCAGCAGGGTCTCATCACTGTACAGCTGCACCTGTACGCTGGACTCAAAGTTAACATTCTTCAGATCAACAGACACAGCGTTTTTCAGGACTCCGTTATCATGAGTCATGCCGGCGCGCTCGATGCTGCCGCTATAGGGGAACGCAGTGCCGGGCAGGGCTGCCCATTCATCGGCATCAAGCGTGAAGGTCTTCGTATCCTCTTCGTGTCCATCGACAAACAGGACAGCTTTGTTGGGAACAATATTATCTTTGGGAGTCCAGGGGGTCAGTGACCAGTACTCGTCAGCAGTCTCGGTAGCGATGCAGCAGGTCAGGAAATCATAGCTGCCGGGAGTTACTCCCTGCAAGGTGGCCGTGGTCAGCAGGGTCTCATCACTGTACAGCTGCACCTGTACGCTGGACTCAAAGTTAACATTCTTCAGATCAACAGACACAGCGTTTTTCAGGATTCCGTTATCATGAGTAATGGCGGCGCACTCGATGCTGCAGGGGGGCACCGTGCCGGGCAGGTTTGCCCACTCATCGGCATCAAGCGTGAAGGTCTTTTCAGCCAGCTCGCGGCCATCGACAACCAGGACAGCCTTGTCGGGGACAACATCGTCCTTGGGAGTCCAGGGGGTCAGTGACCAGTACTCGTCAGCAGTCTCGGTTGCGATGCAGCAGGTCAGGAAACCATGGCTGCCGGGATTTACTCCCTGCAAGGTAGCCGTGGTCAGCAGAGTATCGCCGCTGTATAGTTTAACCGCAACGCTCTCAGCGAAGGTAACGTCTTTCAGTTCAACGGAAACAGCATTTTTCAAGTAGCCGCCAGCATGGGTAATACCAGCACTCTCAATGCTACCGCTTGGTTCAGCCGCCAGCGCAATGATTGGCAGTAGTGTGCATACCATCACTACTGTCAGCAGAAGACAGAAAAATTGCGTGACATACGTGCTTTCATATCTATACCCCTTTCAAATTTGGACAGTGGACAGGAGGCGGCATCATACTGTGACAGAGAATTGAAAAGTATTCACACATAATTCCCGCCGCAGTGACCTTTCCTCAATTCACCACCCATGTTACTAAAATATATTATATTCTCAATCTTTGCTTTTGTCAATAGGGCGTACAAATTTGCCAATAGAGAATACAAAAATAGCAATTTTTTACATGGTACATTATTGGAACAATACGGAAATGTGTAGGAGTAAGGTGAAGTGCAATCCTTGCCTAATTGCCGATTTGCTCCCGAAACGCAGAAACGCCCAAAACCTGACCCCACTGTATGGTTTCGGGGCGATTTTGGGCGTTTTCTTTCGATATGAGCGGCTTTGTTTTAGCGGCAGTATCCTTACCGTCCGTCATTCAAAAGCCGCTGTTTGTCGCTTCCGGGCAACAAAAAAGCGCCGTATTGCTACGACGCTTTTGTCTTGCTCAGAAGCTGGAGCAAGGGAACGCTATTCCATTATCTGTTGTACTTTTTCTTTTTGCTTACAACCGTTGTGCCAATGGCTGCACCGCCGCTGACGAACAACAGGGCAATCCACAACAAAAGATTGGGGTTATCTCCCGTCTGCGGAGACTTGTCGGCGCCGGGTTTGACGGTGCCGCCGGACAGCTTCGCCGTTACGGTTTGAGCCTTGGTGATTTCCTGTGTTGCCGTAGCGTCCTTGTAATACTTCTTGCAACCGGAGCAGTACCAATACTCGATATTGCCCTCAGTGGTCTTGGTCGCCGCCTTTGCCGGGAAGTGCTTTAAGTTGGTGTGGTTCTTCGGATCAAGCTCGCCGTATTCGCCGCCGCAGACCGCACAGACAGCCTTGTGCGTGCAGGTCGCCGTGCCGCCGTGGCAATTTTCGGTTTCCGTGTGGCTGGCGTCACACTTACAGATTCGGGTGTGGGTCTTTTCATCGCTGTTCTGCGTCCAAGCGCCCCAGTCGTGCCCAAGCGGTTCGGAAGATCCGCCGCAATCCGTGCATGTCCTTCCGCTTGTGCAAGTCGCCGTTCCGCTCCACATGTGTGACTCCCAGTAATCCCATGTATTATCACACACCGTGCATGTAAGAGCGGTTCGGTGCAATTTATCATTTGCGTATTGATAAGTCACCCTTACCGTTTGTATCTGGCCGCATTTACGACAAAGCGCAATATTCGCCGCATATGCCGTCATAGGCATAACAGCCAGCATCACGCACAGTATGAGCACAACGCTCAAAATTTTCTTATTCATATAGTCTCCTCTCCTTTGCTGTCCTTTGACAGCTTAAAGTCATATTTCATTTCCAACATGGCGAACAGCTTATACATTACCTCGGTGGCGATTGCCTTGATATCCAGTGATTGAATAAAGGCAAGCACCTTTGCCTGCTCTGCCTCCGGTACCCGATACACCCGCATAGCCGCCGTCAAAAAGCGGCTGAGCTTGCGTTCCAACGGAAAATGAATATCACATTTTCTCGCCATATAGCTGCGCATCAG